>Ga0210410_10003124_pt1 | contig 14731 bp, 10 predicted proteins | sample IncBWC4MmetaG_FD_161058 | JGI IMG/M metagenome (GOLD analysis project Ga0210410, IMG submission 161058) | Forest soil microbial communities from Barre Woods Harvard Forest LTER site, Petersham, Massachusetts, United States - Inc-BW-C-4-M | ecosystem: Environmental > Terrestrial > Soil >... | reverse complement strand
GCACGAAAAACGCTTCGCGCGCGTGCGCACCTCCACCGGCATCGAAGGCTGGATCGAGCAGCGTTACCTGGTCGATCAGAAAACCTTTGACGCCGTGCAGGCCTTGACTCAGGCCAACCATGACGATCCCGTGCAGGCTCCTGGGGTCCTGCGCAACGATACCAACATGCACGTCACTCCCGGTCGGGAGACAGAGCATCTGTATCAACTGGCCGCAAACGCGAAGGTCGATCTGCTGAAGCGGGCGACGTCCGAAAAGCAGCCCGGCCTCACGGCAGCCGCGGCCAAGCCAGGGGCAAAGGCGTCCTCCAGTCCCGCGCTCGAAGACTGGTGGCTGGTTCGCGACACCTCCGGCCGCGTAGGCTGGGTGCTCTCGCGCATGGTCGATGTCGACGCCCCCCTCGACATCGCGCAATACGCCGAGGGCCAGCGCTTCGTTGCCTTCTTCGCGCTCAACCAAGTCGACGACAACGACAAAGGCGTCCAGAAAAAAGTCCCCGAATATCTCTGCGTATTGACCGAAGCACGCGACGGCCTACCTTACGACTACGATCAGGTACGGGTATTCACCTGGAACACGAGAAAGCACCGCTACGAAACCGCCTACCGCGAGCACGGGTTGGACGGAGTGCTGCCAGTAACGGTCACCAAGGAAAGCTTCGATAAGGAAGGCATGCTCCCAGTTTTCATCCTGAGCGTCAAAGACGAGGCCGGCAACGTGGGACAGCGGAAGTACAAGCTGAACACGCCGATGGTTCGGCGAGTGCTGGCGCCGGGGGAAGAACCGGCTCGGCCGTCGCGATCGGCAAAATCCCGCAGGCGTCATTGACTGCCGCGAATTCTCGCGAACCATTCCAAATACAGTATTTCGCCTCCTGAATTAATTCCAATTTCAGTATGACCACAAGACACCTATTCACTAACTTGCTGAAAACAAGTTGTTTGCACGTAGGGTGTTTTGGATCGCCACTTGCACTAGTTGTGCGTCCAGTAGTGTTGCGGATTCACAGCGGCTTGTCACGATACTTAAGAGTTCGCGATAGACGAGCGCAATCGCAAAACAGGTCTCATCCCAGTTGTTGCAACACTTTACGGGTTTTCAGGCGGCAAAGATAAATCGAGCTGCGCAGTGGCTCCCAGGAAGATCGGTCAAGGCGCGCCGAATCGATTCTGTGTCACGAAATTCAGGAGGCAGAAAATGCGGTTTGAACGTTTCCCCAAATTCTTCGTCATGTTGTTGAGCGTGTGCTTGGCGACAGCGGCCATGTTCGGCCAGTCACTAACCACCGGCAACATCTCCGGTACATTGTTTGACCCATCGCACGCCGTCGTTCCCGGCGCCAGCGTAATGCTGAAGGGTCTGGAGACCGGATCGTCCGCCACCACGACGACCAACAATACTGGAGCATACAGCTTCAATCTGTTGAAGCCGGGTCGCTACCAAATCTCTGTAAAGCAGAGCGGATTTGGCGAACTGACGGAGACTGCGGAGGTTCAGGTTGGCCAGAGCACCACCGCCGACTTGAATCTCTCGGTGACGAGGACCTCGGAAACGGTGGAAGTTTCCGGCACGGCCCCGCTGGTGAACACGGAGCCCAGCATTAATACCTCGTTTTCGGAGCAAGAAGTGGCGCAGTTACCCAGCGCCGGCGGCGACATCACCAACATCGCCGACACTGCTCCTGGCGCCGTAGTCAATGCCACGGGCGGCTATGGAAACTTTACGGTCAACGGTCTGCCCGCGACTTCGAATCTCTTCACGGTCAACGGCGAGAACGATATGGATCCGTACTTCAATATCAACAATTCGGGCGCGACCAACCTGACGTTAGGGCAGAACGAAGTTTCCGAAGCCACGATCGTCACCAACGCTTACGGCGGGCAGTATGGCCAACTCGCGGGCGCACAGGTTACGTACGTGACCAAGTCGGGCACCAACACTTTCCACGGGAACGCGCAGTACTGGTGGAACGGTCGTTATCTGAACTCGAACGATTGGATGAACAACAACTCCTACAACGGTACTCCCGGCAGCGCCACGCCACGTCCTTTTGCGAACGCGAACCAATATGCCGCGTCTTTCGGTGGACCGGTGATTAAAGATCACACGTTTTTCTTTGTGGACTTCGAAGGCCTACGTTTCGTTTTGCCGAATGTGATCCACACCACAGTTCCGTCCGCAGCATTCGCCAGTGCGGTTTTGGCTAACGTGACCGCTAACCAGCCGGCCGAGGCCTCTGGCTACCAAGAGTTAACCAAACTGTGGACCGCTGCTTCGGCAGGCAAGACGCTTTCACCGGTAGTTGATAATTTCTGCGTGAATTCGGACATTCTTGACACGACTCAGCCGACACCGTTTCCAGTGCTAATTCCGGGTCTGAATGGTTCCGGTATGAATCTGGCGAAATACGGTTTCAACGCGGATGCTGCGGGAGACAATTGCGCCAGCACCTTCCAGTCCACTCCTTCGGCTCTGGCCAAGGAATACATCTTGGCGTTCAGAATCGATCAAAAGTTGTCCAGCAAGGACAATCTCTACTTCCGCTACAAGCTCGATCATGGTACACAGCCAACGTATCTGGATCCGGTGAGTTCCACGTTTGACGCGTTGTCGCCTCAGCCGGCTTATGATTTGCAGGTCAATGAATCGCACTTGGTGAATTCCAATTCGACCAACGCCTTCACGGCGTCGTTGAGTCACTATGTGGCCCAATTTCAACAGGGTCCCCAGGCCCTGCAAACCCTGCCTTTCAACCCGCTTTTCTCGGGATCGGTGCCGTTCACGAACTTTAATCCAGTTCGCGAATTCCCCCAAGGCCGTAATATCACGCAGTATCAGTTCATCGATGACTTTTCCTGGACGCATGGCAGCCATACTTGGAAGTTCGGCGCAAATTACCGCCGATATGACGTCAGCGACCACAACTTCTTCTATGTAAATCCCGCTGTCTACTGGGGATACAACGACTTCGGTTTGTTTAACTTTGCCGATGGGTATTCCTACCAGTATCGTCAGGCCAGCACCCAAGCAAGTAATGTTCCAGTCGCTCTATGGGGCCTCGGAGTCTATGGGCAAGACGAGTGGAAGGCGACCCACAATCTGAAACTTACTCTTGCTCTCAGGGTGGAGCGTAACTCCAACCCTGTCTGCCAGATCAACTGCTTCGCGAATTTCAAGGGCGAGTTTAGCACCCTGCCCAGCTACACAGCGGCCCTGGCAGGCAGCGATCCGGGCAACGTAAACTACAGCTCGGATATTGCTTTCGGCCAGCATCAGGCCTATCAAGATGTAGATAAGGTCGCGATCTCACCCCGTATTGGCTTTAGTTGGGACCCGCGCAGCAACGGCAAGACCGTGATCAGCGGCGGAATCGGGCTATTCTACGACAACCCCGCAGCCGGCGTGGTCGATAACTTGCTGACCAATCCACCCGTCTCGGTCACCTTCCGCGTACGCCCGCCGTGCGTTTCCGCGCCGCCTCCAGCGGCACCCTGCGGCGCGTTGTCCTTGGATCCGAGCGGTGCGCCTAAAACCTTTTCCGCAGCCGCTGCGGCTTTCAACATCAATTCAAACTACAACGCCATCCAGTCAGCGTTGACGCCCCTAAATGTTGTTCTTCCCTCGCCGGCGGTGAGTTCAGTGCTGGGCAAGATCAAGGCTCCGCAATGGACCGAATACAACTTGTCGATCCAGCAAGAGTTGAACCGCAGTACGGTGCTGCTGATCAACTACGTGGGAAATCACGGTGCTCGTATTCCATACGAAAATTACTGGCCGAATGCTTTTGACCTGGGATCAGAGTTTGGCACGGGATGCCGCGGAACGGCCACCTCGAACTGCGACTTCTTTAACGGGGCGGTCAATCCGAACTTCGGTGGTGCTGTCTACACCTACGGCTCCGTTACCCAAACCAAGAGCGGTGCGATCTCCAACTACAACGGCTTAACCGTAAGCCTGCGTAAGCAGTTCTCCCATTGGATCGCGGCTCATGCGAACTACACCTGGTCGCACAACATGGACGAACTTTCTAACGGTGGCATCTTCACTTACGGAGATTCGATTCTCGCTCAGCTCGCCCCGAACAGCCTGCGCGCTGATAACTATGGCAACTCGGACTACGATATCCGCCACCTCTTCAACGCCGATTTCGTCATCAATCCTGAGTTCCACGCCAACAACAAGGGTCTGAAGTGGATTATCAATGGATGGCAGTTCTCCGGCAAAATGTTCTGGCGGACCGGATTGCCCTATTCGATTACCGACAATAACCTGGCTGGCACTCTGGTTAACAATGCCGACGGCATTGTGCCTGCGCAGGTGATTGGCAACGTACAGCCGCGTGGCTGCGGTAGTTCTGCTGCCAGCGTTACGGGAACTGGAACTCCTTGCCTGGTAGCCTCGGCGTTGCTCGATACGTTTACCAATCCTTGGGCAAATACAGGGTTCCCGACGCAGCGTCGTAACCAATATCTGGGGCCGCATTTCTTCGACATGGATCTCAACCTGTTCAAGAATTTCAAGATTGGCGAACGTCTCAATACGTCGATCGGCATCCAGGCGTTCAACGCATTCAACCACCCGAACTTTGGTTTGCCCGACAACGGCTTCGGCGACGGAACCTTCGGACAGATCTCAACCATGACCGGAACTCCTACAAGCCCATACGGCAACTTCCTGGGCTTCGACTCCTCCGTCCGAGTGGTCCAGCTCTCGGCGAAGGTGGTGTTCTAGACAAGAAAAACGAAACGGCACCTAAAGGCCGACCAAAAGGTCGGCCTTTTGTTTTGCCAGAACCCCCCAGGCGAGTCAAAACCCAGCCGCTGCCTGTAGAAGCGTGTGATGGCGTAGGAAGCATAATTCGGAGTAAGCTGGGTAGCTAAGGCCGCGAACTTGAGCATCTAACATTTCTGGAGGTGAAATCATGAATCGACTTGGGCTGCTGGTTGCCGCGCTGTTGGTTGCCGCATCGCTTTGCTACGGACAGGATTCTTCCCCGACTCAGTCGCAAGCTTCTGCTGCAGCGCCGACTCCGAATGCCATCGGTCACGGCGCGTTTCCCGTTAAACTTACGAAGACATGGGATTCGAGCAAGCTGAAGGAGGGCGACGCGGTTGAGGCCGAAACTTCCGGCGCGTTCAAGCTGCCTGACGGCACGCTCGTCCCGAAGGGATCGAAGCTAACGGGGCACGTCACCACAGCGAAGGCTCACGCGAAGGGCGATCCGGAGTCAGAACTTGCGGTTGCCTTCCAGAAGCTGGATGTCGCCAACGGGAAAGAGCTAAATATCAAGGGCATGGTTCAGGCTGTGTTTCCGCCGCCGGACGAAGTCGATCCCGGCGCAGCCAGTGGCCCAACCATGGCCCGTTCAGGAGGAGCAGGCTGGCAGCCTACCGACATAAAAAGCGGCTCCAACATGGACAATGGGGCAAAGCCTCAGCCAGTGACGGATCCTAAGTCAACAGGCGTGCAGGGAATTCATGACCTGCAATTGGACAAAGGCGTGCTCAGTTCCAATGGCAAGCAGGTTAAGCTGGGTAGCGGCGTGCGGATGATCGTGCACGTCGATATTTTCGGATCGTAGGAACTCCGAGTCGACTTAGCGATTGCGGGGATGGACGTCCGCAAACACAAAGGCGCGGCTAATCCGCGCCTTTCTCTTTGCCTGAAAAAGATTACCCCCCAAAGATCACGTAGTGATAGCTGGTCGCCATAAAGAACAGCAGCGGTACGGAAAGAAAGAAATTCGTCCGCGAGGCCAGGAACGCTTGCCGCGACAATACTGCTGCATTCGCCGGAGGCGTTCCGGCTAATGTGCCGCGGATGATCTTCTTATTATTCGGCCAGATGATGCCCCATACGTTGAAGAGCATGATGACGCCGAAGCCTCCGCCTACGCCGATGGAGAGGACGTGGTTGTCGTCCCGGCCCACCGGAGTGTAGTTTACGAACAACCATCCGGCGGCGATGCAGAGAACTGCGGTGACTGCGCCGAGCACGTATCCGCTGGGGGCTTTCTTGATCAGGAAGTTTAAGATCGCCCAAACGGCAATCCACAGCAGCCAGAAGAAGCCGACCGTAGCGCCGCCGCTGTGTCCTTCACGCTGAGCATCGGGCCCGACGTAAAATTGCGCCCAATACCAGAAGCCAAAAAATACCGTCGCCAGCGCGCTCCAGCGGAACCAATTCAACGCGGGCAGGGTCAGGTACTGAAAAATCTTCGGCTTCATGCCGGCGTCAACCTGTTTCATGAACGGCACATTCACCAGATTGAAGAAATAGAGCAATCCCACCCAGGTGATGCCGGCGATGATGTGAAACCAGCGCAGGATAAGCTGTGTGGCTTCCGCGCCCGTGTGAGCGGGCATGACTACGGCTGCGACGACGGCCAGAGCGTGCATTCTTCCTCCGTGAGCTGCGATTGGTCTGTTGGGAGTCGAACAGAGTCTCCGCTTAACTCCTCCTAATGTCAACTGAATGTGAAGGTTTTTGCAACTTCCAGGTTGAAAAGCTGGCCACTTCGCCGTATGGTACTCAAAGCTGCCTGCTGGGGCGCAAAGTGTTGCGGAGTGAGGCTCCAGCGGGGTTGTCCCCCCGTGATCCGGTGGCAAGCGGGAAGGCCTGCCCGGAACATGCTGTTGTTTTGCACCTGCCGCTGCGCGCGTAAGCATGGGGCGAGGTGAGTGGTTCGTTCGCAGTCAATCAAGCGAGGAGATCGGCATGGACAGCAACAAGCCGGCACAGAACATTCAGGATTCCTTCCTCAACACGGCCCGCAAGGAGAGGCTGAGCATTACGATTTATCTGCTCAGTGGCGTCAAGCTGACGGGCCGCATCCGCTCTTTCGACAAGTACTCCGTCGTGCTGGAGGCGAACGGTCAAGAGCAATTGATCTTCAAACACGCCATCTCCACCGTGGTGATGGGGCGAGTGGCGCCTTCGGCGCATGGCTCGCACATCCCGCATCCGGAGAAAACGGCTGTGGGAGTGGGAGCGTCGAGCGTGCCTGCCGCGATCTCGGCGGCGAGTGCGTCGGGCACCGAAGGATAAGGCGTTTTCAGTTTGAGCCGTTCAACCTCCAAGAAATCTCGCAAGGTTGCGGGCGGGCGCGGAACTGCGCCTGTTCGCGTCAAGCTTGCGCCAGAGATCTCTCGCGGAAATGTTGCTCGCGAGAATCCCGATCAGGAGCGCGCGTTCCTGGTCGGAATCGACGTCCGTTCGCGGCGTGGGAAGGGCACGGTCACGCCGCAGGCACAGGCGGCGCGCGAGGCCGCAGGGGCTTCGGCGGCGAAGCCCGCTACAGGCGCTAAAACGAACGGTCACAAGCCGTTAGTCCCGGAGTTCGATGCCGACGAATCGCTGGCCGAGTTGCGCACGCTGGCTGGAAGCGCGGGCGCGAAAGTTGTCGGAGAAATTTTGCAACGCCGCGACCGGCCTGATCCGGCAACGCTGATCGGTGCAGGCAAGCTCGAAGAAATTGCTGGCGCAGCCGCGTCGGTCGATGCCGACGTTTTGCTCTTCGATCATGATCTGAGTCCTTCGCAGCAGCGCAATATCGAAAAAATTGTGCAGCGGCGGGTCATCGACCGCACGCAGCTTATCCTCGATATTTTTGCGCGGCACGCTCGCACGCGGGAAGGTCAGCTTCAGGTCGAATTGGCGCAACTCCATTACATGCTGCCGCGTCTCGCTGGCCACGGTATAGAAATGTCGCAACTGGGCGGCGGCATTGGCACGCGCGGTCCGGGTGAAACCAAGCTCGAAACCGACAAGCGGAAGATTGCGCGGCGCGTGCGCCACGTGGAACAGCAAATCGAAAACGTGCGCCGCATTCGCGCGCAGCAGCGGCAGCGGCGGGAGTCGGCGCCGGTTGCGACTGTGGCGCTGGTGGGATACACCAACGCCGGGAAATCCACCCTGTTCAATGCGCTGACCAATGCCGGGGTTCTTTCGTCGGCGCGAATGTTTGCCACTCTCGATCCTACGATTCGCGGCGTGGTATTGCCTTCGAAGCGCAAAGTGCTGCTGTCGGATACTGTCGGATTCATCCGCAGCCTGCCGCACACGCTGGTCTCGGCATTTCGCGCCACCTTGGAAGAGGTGCAGCGTGCGTCGCTGATTCTGCATGTGTCCGACGCCAGCAACCGCCTCTCCGCCGAGCAGGACGCACAGGTGGAAATCGTGCTCAAAGAATTGGAAGCGGAGAAAAAGCCGCGCCTGCGGGTCATGAACAAAGTCGATCTCGTGGATGTAGAGGTCGCGGAAAGTCTAATGGCCGATGCCAACCGCGAAGATTCGAATACAGTCTACGTCTCGGCGGTAGAAGGCACAGGCCTGAAGACGCTGCTGCAACGCATCGATACGATGATCGAAGAGGACCGCATCAGCCGCGTGCATCTACGCGTCCCGCAAACCGAGGGAAAGATCCTGGCCATGCTCGAAGCCAAGTCGCGGATTTATTCGCGAGCGTACAAAGATGGGGCGGTAGAGTTGGAAGTGGAAGCCCCGGAGTCGGTGGTGAGAAGGGTTAGGGAGTGGGTGATGAAATCGTCGTAGGTCGTCGGGCCTTAGTCGTTAGCCTAACGATGTTCTAGGCGAGGGTTCCCGTCTTGCCTCGCGGCGGAAGAGGCGTTTGGCCAACGACCATCGGCCAACGATTAATGACTAATTTAAATGGGCCGACAACCAAGAAGCGGTGACATTCCTTGGCTAGCGGCCCATTCGATCCTGAATTGGATCGGAGGTGATATCTCAATGCTAGTCCTGTTTAGGCCGAAGTCAAGGGCAATATGCAGGATTTTGCAAGGCCCCGAATTAACGTCCATTTAACCTCCTGACAGGCGTTTTTTCTTGATTTCCCAGCTTTTTGCGAGTCGAAAAATTGATCCTCCCCTCGTTGACATTAAACTCCCTCAAACGATAGACTTAACAGTTTTCATAGCCCTCATTTCTTCGGTCAGTACCGGTATCTCGATCAACGAAACATGGATCAGACGCTTCACCAACTAGGCGAATTACTGCTCGGGTCGATCCCCACCGTTATTTTGGTGGCGCTCTTGTACGCGCTTTATACAGTGATCGTGCACCAACCCTTGCGCCGCGTGCTGGCAGAGAGGCGTAGCAAGACCGAGGGCGCAATCGAGAAGTCGCGTGCCGATATTGCGGCGGCCGAAGCGCGTACCGCAGAATACGAGCAAAAGCTGCGCGAGGCGCGGGCTGCGGTGTTCAAGGCCGCCGAAGCCAAGCGGCAGGTGGCATTGCAAACTCGCGCGGATGCAGTTGCGCAAGCGCGCAGCAAAGCTCAGGTGCAAGTCGAAGCCGCGAAAAAAGATATCGAGAGCGATCGCGTCTCGGCGCAGGCAGGATTGCAGGGAGAGTCAGCGGCTCTGGCGCAGGAAATCATGCGTCGAGTTTTGCAGCCAGCGGGAGCGGGGCCGGGGGCAGGAAGATGAGATCCCTACTCGCCAGATTCGTAAAGCCTTTAACGGGCGTGATTTTTGCCACTGCAATTTTCTTTAGTGCGGTCGCGATTCCAGTTGTGCGAGTGCAAGCTCAGCCGACGCCTCCCGCGCAGACCCAGCCGGCTCCAGCGCCCAAGCTACCTGAAAGTGACCAGGCTCCCCCCCACCAAGGCATAGGCCGCCAACTGGCGCACGAGACCCGCGAGGCTGCCGGCGAAGAGAAAGACGAGACCGCGGAGTTCAAGCGGTCGGCCTCGGTGACTTTTGTTTCTCGCCTCACGGGCTTGAATTTGCAGCAGTCGTACTGGTTGTGCGTCCTGTTGAATTTTCTGGTCATTGCAGCCGTGTTGGTGTGGGCGGGACGCAAGTATCTGCCGGGAATGTTTCGCGATCGCACGGCAGCCATTCAGAAGGCGATGCAAGAAGCGCAAAAGGCCAGCGCCGAAGCGCGGCAGCGCTTAGGCGAGATTGAGGCCCGCCTCGCCAAGCTCGATGTGGAAATTAGCGCGATGCGCGCTGCCGCCGAAAACGAAGCTGCGGCCGAAGAAACGCGCATCAAGGCGGCGGCCGAAGAAGATGCGCGCAAGATCGTAGCCTCAGCCGAGCAGGAGATCGCCGCTGCTACAAAAGCAGCCCGCCGTCAGTTGACAGCTTACGCAGCAGACCTGGCTGTAGGATTGGCGCAGAAACAGATTCACGTGGATGCTTCCACCGATCAGGCTTTAGTTCGCAGTTTTGCCGGACAATTAACTGCGACTTCGGATGCTTCGGGAAAGGGCAAGAATTAAATGGCTACCGTCGCCAGCACCTATGCCCGGGCCTTCGCCGATGTGGTCCTCGACGCGAAGCTCGACGCGGGGCGTGCGCTTGGCGAACTGCGCGGCATCGCCGAACTCTTGAGCGAGAGTGCGGACTTGCTGCAAGTGTGGGAAAATCCCGCGATTCCGATTGAACAGAAACGTCGCTTGCTCGATGCGATCGCCAGCCGCGACGGAATCGAAAAGCCGGTGCGGAATCTGATTGCGGTCTTGATCGATCACCGGCGTATACAGTTTCTGGGGCGGATCATCCTGCAACTGGAAAAAGAGTTGGATGCGCGCCTGGGATTCGCCGAGGCACAGATTACCAGCGCGCGCGAGTTGGGTGATGGCGAAAAACGCGATCTCGCGGCACAGATCGAGAGCCTGACCGGCAAGAAAGTGCGAGCGCGCTTCGGCCTGGACGCCTCGCTGCTGGGCGGCGCGATCGTCCGCGTCGGCAGCACGATTTACGACGGGTCGGTGAAGGGGCAACTGCAAAAGATTCGGGAAGAGATCACGAGCAGTTAGCAATTAGCACTTAGCATTTAGCCGGGATAGGTTTTGTCGCGCAGACTAAATGCGAAGCTTAGCGGCCGAATGCTAACTGCCAAGTGCTAAATGCTGACTAAAGATTACGAGCTGATTCTATGGCGCAAATTAAAGCAGACGAAATTACAAAGTTGATTCGCGAGCAGATCGAGAACTACGAATCGAAGATCTCCGTGGACGAAACCGGCACAGTCATCACGCTCGGTGACGGCATCGCGCGCGTCTACGGCCTCGACAAAGTCATGGCCGGCGAGTTGCTTACGTTCCCGCATGGCGTGGCCGGAATCGCCATGAACCTAGAAGAAGATCAAGTCGGCGTGGTGCTCCTCGGCGAATACACGGAAATTAAAGAAGGCGATGAAGTAAAGCGTACCGGACGCATCATGAGCGTACCCGTGGGCGACGCCCTGATCGGCCGCGTGGTCAACTCGCTAGGCGTGCCCATCGACGACAAGGGCCCAATCGCCACGGATCAGTTCATCGCGCTTGAACGTCTCGCTCCAGGCGTCATCGATCGCCAACCGGTGCGAGAGCCGATGGCGACCGGACTCAAGGCCATCGACAGCATGATTCCGGTGGGCCGCGGTCAACGCGAGTTAATTATCGGCGACCGCCAGACGGGCAAGACTGCAGTCGCGCTTGACACCATCATCAACAGCAAGGGCAACGACCTTATCTGCATTTACAACGCGATCGGTCAGAAGCGGTCGTCGATCGCGCAGGTAGTAAAGATTCTGGAAGACGCCGGAGCGATGGAGTACACCATCGTCGTCGCCGCATCGGCCTCGGAACCCGCGCCGATGCAGTACATTTCGCCCTACGCGGCCACGGCCATCGGAGAATATTTCCGGGACTCGAAGCGGCACGCGCTGGTCATTTACGACGATCTTTCGAAGCACGCAGCTTCCTACCGCGAGATTTCTCTGCTGCTGCGCCGTCCTCCCGGACGCGAAGCTTATCCCGGCGACGTGTTTTATCTTCACTCGCGCTTGCTGGAGCGTTCGGCGAAGATGAGCGACAAAAATGGCGGCGGATCGCTGACCGCTCTGCCGGTCATCGAAACCCAGGCGGGCGACGTTTCCGCGTACATTCCAACCAACGTAATTTCCATCACCGATGGCCAGATTTATCTGGAAACGGATTTGTTCAACCAAGGCGTGCGTCCCGCCGTAAACGTAGGACTTTCGGTAAGCCGCGTGGGGGGCAGCGCGCAGATCAAGGCCATGCGGCAGGTTGCCGGAACCTTGAAGCTGGAACTGGCGCAGTACCGCGAACTGGCGGCGTTTGCGGCCTTCGGCAGCGATCTCGATAAGTCCACGCAAGCGCAGCTCAATCGCGGTCAGCGGCTGGTCGAACTTCTGAAGCAGGGACAATATTCACCTCTGCCGTTTTCCAAACAGATCTTAATCATCTTCGCCGGAACGAACGGATTCCTCGACGATGTGCCGGTGAATCAAGTGCGTGAGTTTGAGCAGGAACTGTACAAATACGTCGATGCGGCGAATCCGGGCCTTCTGCGCACCATCATGGAAAAAAAGATTCTCGACGACGCACTCAAAGCTCAACTGAAGGAAGTAATCGGCCAAGCGAAGCAGCAGTTCGGGGCCTCGCGGGAGGCGGTAGCAAAGTAAAACCGCTTGCGGTGAAGGATATCCTTCGCTGCACCTGAAGAACCAGCTAGGCTCAGGATGACAACGATTTGATTCTGGCCAACGACTAACGACCGACGGCCAACGACTGATGGCAAACATTCTCGATATTCGTCGTCGCATCCGCAGCGTGATCAACACGCGGCAGATCACCAAGGCCCTGAAAATGGTGTCGGCGGCAAAGCTGCGTCGCGCCCAGGATCGGGCTCTGGCCGCGCGCCCCTACGCGCAGATGCTGACCAATGTACTGAAGTCGCTGGTGACGCGAGCGGAAATCTACGATCCGGAGACGGGCGAGCCGAAACACCCTCTGCTGGCGCAGCGCGAAGAAAAAAATATCCTGCTGATCGTCGTCACTGGAGACACGGGCAAGGCCGGCGCCTTCAATGCCAACATCACGAAAGCAGCGCTGAAGTTTCTGGACTCAGAGTCGGGCAAGAATGCGGACATTGAAGCCGTCGGACGCAAAGGCCGCGACTTTCTGCGGCGGCGCTATCCGGCAGCGGCGGTGCAAACCCGCAGCCTGGCTGAGCTCGAAGATTCCGCGGAAGCGCCGTCCAAAGCTTCCGAGCGCGCAGGAGTAACGCAGATCACCGGCGAGCATGTCGGCATCCTCAGCAAAGTAGGTTTCGCACAGGCCCGGGCTTTGGCTGAGAGCGTGATCGAGCGCTACGAAGAAGAGCAGATCGACTCGGTCTACATTGTCTTCAACGAATTCAAATCGGTAATCGCACAGCGCCTGATCGTCGAGCAGATTCTCCCCATCGAGCGTGTCGGAGCACATGCTGTCCGCCTGTCCGAAGAGATGTCCGAGGCGGACAAGAAGCGCGCACAGGAAGCGGCGGTGAGCGCAGGAGCAGGCATTCGCCGCACCGATGGCGCCGCCGACGAAGCGGTCGCGCACTTCGCCACTGCTCAAGTGGATTACATCTACGAGCAGCCGCCCGAGGAATTATTCAAAGCGCTGCTGCCAAAGTATGTGAGCATACAGATTTTCCGCGCGCTGCTGGAGTCAGTCGCGGCCGAGCATGCCGCTCGCATGACCGCAATGGATTCCGCGACCAGCAACGCAACTGACATGATCGATTCGCTGACGCTGGCCATGAACCGCGCGCGGCAAGCGAAAATTACGAAAGAAATTATCGAGATCGTAAGCGGCGCAGCCGCAATGTAGGAAGAAGCTGTTAGCCGTTAGCTCTTAGCTTGGTCGGAATAGATTGCAGCAGACGTCATCACTAGGAAGCAGTGCTAACAGCTAAAAGCCAAGAGCTGAGGTTTTATGCCAGATAACGTGGGACATGTAATTCAAATTGCAGGACCGGCGGTCGACGTGCAATTTCCCGAGGGGAAGTTGCCGCCGATCTATCAGGCTTTGCGCGTCGTGAGCGAGGGTTTCAACGTGCCCTTCGAGATCAATGTGATCCTCGAGGTGCAGCAGCACTTGGGCGAGGGACGCGTGCGCGGCATCGCCATGTCGGCGACCGACGGAATGGTGCGTGGCATGAAAGCCATCGACCAGAACGGGCCGATTTCGGTGCCCGTGGGCCGCGGCACCTTGGGTCGCGTGATGAATGTGATCGGCGAGCCCGTGGATAATCTTGGCCCGGTCCAGTACGAGCAGCGAATGCCGATTCACCGTCTCGCTCCCGCATTCGACGAGCAAGCCACCACCGCTGAGATGCTTGAGACCGGCGTCAAAGTCATCGATCTTATCCAGCCCTTCTTGAAGGGCGGCAAAATCGGATTGTTCGGCGGCGCCGGCGTGGGCAAGACCGTCGTCATCATGGAATTGATTAACAACGTTGCCAAGCAACATGGCGGATATTCTGTCTTCGCCGGAGTCGGCGAGCGCACTCGCGAAGGCAACGACTTATGGCTGGAGATGACCGAGTCGGGCGTGATAAAGCCCGGCGATCCCGCGCACTCCAAGGCGGCGTTGATTTACGGACAGATGACCGAGCCTCCCGGTGCTCGTCTGCGAGTTGCGCTGACCGGGTTGACGGTCGCGGAATATTTCCGCGACTTCGAAGGCGCCGACACGCTGCTCTTCATCGACAACATTTTCCGCTTCACGCAAGCTGGTTCCGAAGTTTCCGCGCTGCTGGGCCGCATGCCCAGCGCCGTCGGCTACCAGCCAAACCTGGCGACAGAAATGGGCGAGCTGCAGGAGCGCATCACCTCGACCAAGAAAGGTTCGGTAACGTCGGTGCAGGCCATCTATGTGCCCGCCGACGACTTCACCGATCCCGCGCCGGCCACGGCTTTCGCTCACCT
>Ga0210410_10003123_pt1 | contig 14733 bp, 10 predicted proteins | sample IncBWC4MmetaG_FD_161058 | JGI IMG/M metagenome (GOLD analysis project Ga0210410, IMG submission 161058) | Forest soil microbial communities from Barre Woods Harvard Forest LTER site, Petersham, Massachusetts, United States - Inc-BW-C-4-M | ecosystem: Environmental > Terrestrial > Soil >... | reverse complement strand
ACGTGCCGCCTTTTCGCGCCGCGCAAATCGTAGGAGCACGCTTCGCATTTTTTGTTTCGCTGGCTCATGTCAAAGACCGCCTAAAGCAAGGCGACGGTGTGTTCGAGAGCGGTCTTAGAAACCGCCGCCAAATCGCTCAAAATCTTGGTAAGCGCATGGTAAGCATTTGACTGCAAATGAGGTGTTTTGGTGCAAATGACAGGGTGCTATGTTGCTCAAAACAAATGAAAGTATGTGAGTACGAACAGGGCAGGATGAATTAGCAAACCGCCGCCAACTGCACTGCCTCCTTTCACAAAGCGTTGCACGCATTACTGGAATGAACCCCATCCAGCCAGCTGGGGGACATATGGGGGACAAGAAAAAGGCAAAATGGGGATGCCGGAAAGCCGTTAACTGACGCTAGAGAAACGAGTTATGGGATTTGAATTTCTCTGTTAACAGCCGAATGCTCTACCATTGAGCTACCGGGGAACCGCGTAGGTAGGAACGAAACGTTACTTGAAAAGTGTAGCGAAGAGGATGTTCGAGTGTCAATGAAACGCGGCGGATTCCGGGGTTCAGTGGTGTTGGAGGGAAGAGATTGCTGAAAGCGCGCACGGAAGTTTCGCGCTTTCTTTAGATGCACGGCCCGCGATGGCAAAAACGAACGTGACGCTTAGAAGTGGTAAACGACGCTGAGAGCGGCCTGGAAATTGTTCTGGGTCTGGTTGAAGAAGGTGGTGTACACCCAGTCGATTTCGCCGCGCACGGAAAACCGGGCATGCAGGCGGTAGTCGAGGCCGAGGCCCGCTTGTGCGGAGAGCGCGTTGCGGCTGTTGCCCGCCGTTTGGGGCTGCAAGTGCGCGCCGCCCACCAGAGCGTGTGCCCAGGGCTCGAACCGGTTACGCCGGCCGCCAACGCGGATTCCGCCGCCGCCGCCGAAGTATTTCACATGCTCGTTAATGTTGATGGCGGGAGCAAAGCCGGTGACGACGTTGCCTTCGACGGCGAGCCAACTGCTCGTGTAATAGCTGACCGTGGTGTTGGTGCCGACGAGGCTGGCGTTAATGAGGTTCGACTGGAAGCGGTAAAACTCGACGCCCAGGCTTAACTGCCAGCGGTAATCATCGCGATCGCCATAGATGAAATTGGGTTTGGGAGCCGGCGCGGCGGGGACTGGAGCGGGATCGGGAACGCCGGGCGCGGCCAGGGCAAAGCTGTGCGACTCGCTGTTGGCGGTGTCGAACAGATTCACCTGGGCGGCCGAAGTTTCGCTGAAAGCGGCGGCTACGTTCTCCGCGCTGCGTCCGGTGGACAGGGTGTTGTTGGATTGTTGAGCGCAAACGGCACAGGCAGACCCCAAGATGATCGCCATTCCCAAGATTGGCTTCTTCATACCAATTGTCCTCCGCCTCTCGTAACGGCGCCCCCACGGCGCCGCGGCGTTAGTTTCCCAGAGCAAAGAATCATAACCCGGCCGCCAAAAAAGTGTCGCAAAGAACTTGCGAGGCGAATTCGAGGCGGACGAGATGAAAATACTATAGCGCAGAATGAGGCGCGGGGGAGAGGGAGATGGAAGAGAGAGCGGGTTAGTTATCAGGCCCCCCGCGGACGGGAATACGGAGGCCAGACGAGAGGAGAGAAGAGAAGAGAAGAGAAGAGAGGGAAGGACGCTATTGAGTAAGTAAGTAGTTGTGCATACCAGCGCTGAAAGAGAGACTCGCGCCCGCGACTTGAGGGACCCACCAGAAGCGGCGGAAAGTGAGATGGCTGCTGGTCATCATGCGGCGGCCGACATAATCCATCACGGCCGGGCTGACTTGCGTAGCGGCATAGATGGCGTTGGAGTGCGAGAAGGGACGGAGCAGCGGGTTGCCTTCGGTGCCGTAGTTGCCGGAGATGGCGCGGCGGGTGGTGTAGGCGTCGAAGACGGCGGCGCTGTGGCCGACGGCCATGAAGGTGTACCAGAGTTTCTGCTGACGCGGCGTGGGCAGGGGACGTTCCATGGCCGGCTTGAGCGAGGAACTCGAGAGCGGCTTGACGGCGAGGGAGCTCGACTCAACGGCGGCTTCGGATTTGGCGACTGGAGCGTTGGGGAGAGCGGGACGCGCGGCCGAGTCTTTAACGGATTCGGAGGCGACCGCTCTGGCAAGTACTGGGGAGTCAGTTGTGGCCGGTTTGGGGAGATCGGAATTCGGCAGCCACATCAGGAGAAGAGCAGCGGACAGTAACAAGGGTCACCTCAGTGTCGCAGGCCCTGGTGAACATGCGGTGGGCTGCAACGTGGGAAGCATACCTGTACCAGGGTACAGGTGTCACTGGCCCATTGGTCACGTTTTGACTGGTACTAAGGGACGGGACCAAAGCGTTGCTGGAGGAGTAACTCCCCCTTCCCCCTTGTTTTTTGAAAGTGATAGATATTGCAGGGGCTTAAAGTTGTTTGTTTTGTATCGGTTTTAAACGCATAGAAAAGGAAGGGGTTAACCTAGAACCCCTAAGGGGTTAGAAAACCCAAGTGCACCTGCAGGACTGCCTGCGTAATTTGGCCGTCGCAATCGACACAGGTCCCTGACATGAACTGTATGGCGATAGATATATTAACGTCAAATAACAGTACGGTAACGGATGGGGCACAACGCAACGGGAGTGTGTGGGTGAAGCTGAGGAAGAGGGGCTGGCATAAAAGCCAGCGCTACACAAGCGAAGAGCGGGCTGGGAAGCCCCGCCCCTATAGACTGAGAAGACAAGAGGGCGGCGTAACTCTTTGCGATGCTCGGGGCAAAGAAGCCGCCCCTACAAGAACCGAACCCAAGAGCCCACACGCAACACCGGCGTGTGGGGCACCCAGAGAAAACCAAGAGCAAGCCCAAGAGCACAGGGTAAGCCCGTGCTTCAGAGGGCGGCCTAAGGCCGCCCCTACATGAACGCGCGAAAATTGGCGGGCCCCTTCCGGCCGGGCTCAGGGCAAGCCCTTCGATCAGTCTCAGGACGAGAAGAACTGCTATAATCGCGCGCAAATGGCGGGTGCGGGCGAAGCGAGGTGATATGGCGGGATCGGAATCGTCTTCGGCGAAACGAGCGCGGATACCCCAGCGGGGGCCGCAGGCTCCGCGGTTCATTGTGATTGAGGGGCCGCTGCGGGTGGGAAAGACGACCCTGGCGCGGATCCTGGCGGAGCGGCTGCACGCGCGGCGGATTTACGATTGCGAGGACAACCCGTTTCTGGCGGAGTTTTATGCGGAGAGGCCGGGGGCGGCGCTGCGGGCGCAGATGTATTTCCTGATGGAGCGGCAGAAGCGTCTTCGCGAAGGGCTGGCGGGGGACGCGCCGGGTCCGGTGATCAGCGACTTTCTGATGGAGAAGGACCGGATCTTCGCGAATTTGAACCTGGATGACAAAGAGCTGAAGTTGTATGAGCGGTATTACGAGGCGCTGACGGCGGAGATTCCCGAGCCGGACCTGGTGATTTATCTGCAGGCGAAGCCGGAGGTGCTGCGGGCGCGGATTGCGAAGAAGAAGGCGGCGGAAGAGAAGCAGATTGCGCCGGAGTACGTGGAAGAAGTGGCGCGGGCGTATGAGCATTTCTTTTTCCGGTATGAGGCGGCGGATCTGCTGGTGGTGGATACCTCGGAGATTGATTTTGTGGAGCGCAGCGAGGATTTGCAGCAGTTGTTGAAGAGGCTGCAGGAGCCGGTGAAGGGGACGCAGTATTATTTGCCGCTGGGTGGGAGCGATTAGGAAGAGCGTGGCCCGTGACCCGTGTTCCGTGACCCGAAGAATAGCTGTGCTCAAGCTAAGACACAGGGATTAAACCGCCGCAACCTATCTTTAGGAAATGAGTTATGTTAACTTTATGCGGCCAATGCTGCATTCAAAAATGTGTGTGTCTAGGAGCGGGGTAGGAGCATCTAAGCTATTCACGAGATTCCATGAAGGAAGTACGGCTAGCAATGAGCCTGGATTCTACGAGAAAGAGTTTTGCCCTTCGGCCAGGAACGCTGATTTTGCTCGGCCTGGCTGCCCTACTTTGCGATTTTCCTTGCTGGTCTCAGCAGGTCCCTGCCTTCGAAACCGCGAATAGCGGATCACCTGATTCACAAAACATTGAGGCGTTCATCCAGGCGCAGCAGGCCGATCAGCAACCATCCGGCAGCATCAGCGGAACAGTTGTTGATCAATCCGGCGCCCGGATCACCGGGGCCTCGGTGAAACTTGTGCGGGAAGGTGAAGCATACGGCAGAGAAGTTCTGTCGGACGAAAATGGGCAGTTCTTTTTTTTCAATGCCGCTCCGGGCCCGTTCCACCTCACGATCTCTTGCGAGGGTCTCGCCGCGCAAGAGTTCTCCGGGAACATGCATCCGGGAGAGGCCTACGTCACTCCACTGATTCGATTGATTATCGCCACACAGGTGACCGAAGTGCGCGTTGCACTCACACCGGGGGAGCTTGCCGACGTGCAGGTCAAGGATCAAGAGAAGCAGCGTGTCCTTGGCTTCATTCCGAATTTTTACGTCAGCTACGTTCCCGACGCCGCCCCCCTCGCGCCGAGACATAAATTCGCGCTTGCCTGGAAGTCGGCTACTGATCCGGTGACGTTCGCCGCGGTGGGCGTTGTGGCCGGGTTCGATCAGGCGGGAGACCGCTGGGGTGCCTACGGGCAAGGCGCGCAAGGCTACGCCAGGCGCTTCGGAGCCTCCTACGGCGATGTTGTTGCAGGAACGTTTATCGGCAGCGCCATCCTGCCTTCGCTGCTGAAGCAAGATCCCCGGTATTTCTATAGGGGAAGAGGCTCGAAGGGATCACGGATTCTCTATGCGTTGGCCAACTCGGTGATTTGCAAGGGCGATAACAAGCGCTGGCAGCCGAATTACTCGAGCATCGCCGGTAACCTGGCCGCCGGCGGAATCTCGAACCTCTACTACCCCGCCAATGATCGCAATGGAATCGGAACCGTGGTCTCAACCGCCTTGATCCGGCTGGGAGAAACGGCCGTTGCCAATATCTTCCAGGAGTTCGTTGCTCCGAAGATGACACCGAGTCTCCAGAGCCGCGGGTCAGGTCAACCATAAGGCGCTTGGCACGCTTCGACGGTCTTCACTTTCACCCGAATTTTATTCGAAGCTTCCGGTCACGCCCTGGAAGCCATTGATGGCCTGCTTATAAAACCACTTCATAACGCGAGCCGCGTCGTAGCAGTAGGCGACGTTATAGCCCAGCGTCGAGAAGCAGTGCGGTTCGCAACCCTGTTTCATTTCGGCAAGCTGCTTGAGATCAAACTTCTGGTTTTCTACCGTGCCCCAGTCATAGGTCGCGTTGTACATGGGGAAGCAGGGCGCAAGCGTCCCGTCGGTGCGAATGATCAGCCAGTTCTGGCCTGCGCGGCAACCCCAGTGCTCGCCCACCCCGCGCATGAAGCCCTTCATATTCTGCAAGCGTGGAATGGAGTCCACCATTTTGTATCCCTGGCGTTGCTTGTCGATGAGCCAGTCCAGCAGATCGTCGACCATCGGAAAGTCATCAGGGCGGATGTAGGTGTCGTTTTCGTGGAGATGTTTGAAGTGGGATTGCTCCATCATGGGAGCTTCGTTGATGTGGAAGGTGAGCGAAATCCCGTTATCGTGGGCGATCTCCACCAGTTGTTTGACGTCCTCGATGTTGGTGCGGCAAATGTTTGTGTTGAAGAACACGGTATAGCCGTAGCGATACTGGCGCCGCACGAGGTAATCAAAGTTTGAACGCACGTGCTCCAGCGCTTTCGGCAGGCCGGGTTTTTCCTTAATCGCATCCACGGCGAAATTGATGGTTGCGATTCCCGCGTCCGCGAGGCGATCGGTAACATCCGGGCGGAGCAAACGGGCATTGGTCGCCAGATATACCCAGAAGTCCTTTTTCGCGGCGTAGTAAATCACTTTGTGGACAAAATCGGGCCGCAGCAGCGGCTCTCCGCCTGTTGGGGCCAATACGCGGCCGGGAGTCGTCTCCAGCCAGTCAATGGCGCGCCGAGCAGTTTCTTCGGTCATGCCCTTCACCCGGTTGTCATACGACCAGCAGTAGTGGCAATCCAGATTGCATTTCCACTCCGTGAAAAGGTAAGCGATGATCGGCTGGAAATCTCCCGGGAGAACGCGGGATTTGATGTAGGGCACCATCCAGCCGCGCATGGTTTGCAGAATCCGGGAAACCGGCCATTGCCTCTTCCCGGTATGCAAGACGTGGTCGTGGGCCGCGATGTCCGCCGCGTCGAGTTCATGCACCAGCTCGGGATGCTGCGGAAAGGTCGGGACGGGAAGTGCGCCGGCCTCCTTTGAAGAATTGGGCGATGGACGCTGCCCGGGCTGCTGCAAGAGATTGTGTAACGGTACGTCGAGGCGAAACGACTGATTAGGAACAGTTGGGAGCGGTTGTTCCAGTGTGGACATGAATCCAACCTCTTCTTTACATAAGATGACCAGGGTTGTGGCTGAGTCAGCTCACTACCGAATATACCAAAAACTGACTTGATTCGTTCAGCTCCGCACTACCCCTTCCGAAGAGCTGACCGTGTACTTGCGGACCCTGGTTACAAAAACTTGGATAGTCGGAGTTGCCCGGGAGATACATCGATGTGCCAAAAAATTTTGAATTTTTGGCACAAATCTTATCTGCCCTTTGGGGAGCACAATGCATCTACTGATGAATGGGCATTCGGGGAGGGAAAACTGGGGGCCGATTTCTGCTGAGGTAGTGTTTCCATGAGACAGACTATTGATAGCCATGCGCCACACAGCAAGTAATTGCGCAACCTGAGGGTGCTGTGGGATGGATTCAGTTCAGATCCTGGTTGAAGTTAGTGCTGCCCGCTCTGGGTGGAGTCGGGCTGCTCTTGTCGGCGTTCATTGATTCTTCGTTCGTCCCGCTTCCCCTGGTCACGGATTTGCTTCTGATGGAACTTTCCAGCCGGCACCCGCTGCGCATGCCCTACTACGCCGCGATGGCTACAGTCGGTTCAATGGCAGGATGCATCTGGATCTACTGGCTGGCTCGGAAGGGTGGGCAAGCGTACTATCGCAAGACCCAGGGCCATCCGCCGGGTAGGATTCGAAGGTTCATCCAAGAGCGTCCGATGGGATCCGTCTTTCTTCCCGCGGTTGCGCCGTTTCCGGTGCCGTTTAAGCCGTTTGTGATCGCCCAAGGCGTTTTTCAAGTGCCGTTTGTGACGTTTGTGATTGGTACCCTGCTCGGACGCGGTTCTCTGTTCTTCATCGAGGGATTTCTGGGAGCACGCCATGGCGCCGCGGCGAAGCAATTCCTTGTGGACCAGAAATGGGCCTCGATCCCGCTGGCACTTGGCCTTGTTCTCGTCTTCTTTCTGGTTCGCCGGTTGCTAGCGCTGCGCAGGACGGAATATTCTCAGACAGATTGAAGTTCGCGAACGCGACGTTCCAGCTCACGGGTGATTTCGTTCGCGTCCTGGTTCGCGGTGAAGCGCACCGGCACGCCAATCGTGGCCCGCACGTGGCCGGGTCGCGCAAAGATTTGCTCTTTCTGTTTCAGATCAAACAGCCCATGCAGGTAAATCGGAACAACAGGGATGTTCAACTGGTTCGCGAGCAGGCCGATCCCCGAACGAAAAGGCATCATGTCTCCATCCTCGGTGGTTTTTCCTTCCGGAAAAACCAGAACGTTCCAGCGGCGGTCGGCAAGATCGCCCGCGAAGGCGAAACTGTGGAGGAATCCCGATTGTTGCGGCAGCGGAAAAACATTGAACAAGCTTAACGCGAGAAAATACCTTAGACGTTCCATGAATCGCTCGAACAGGCTCAAGCCGTTTGAGGGACGCCGCATTTGGGCAAGCCTTTCGCCCCTCATCGCGGTGGCGAGGCGGTTTCGAAACCTTGCCGGCAGTGCCGGCAAAATCCAGGCGATGTCGAGATAGGTGACGTGATTTGAGATCACCAGCACGGGCCCATTTAGACCGCGGAGATGTTCGCGGCCGCGAATTCGGGGCGCCGCAAGAAGATACGTCGCCGGCCACGCGAGCGCGTAGTAGACGGCAAGACGCAAGGCTGTCACGAACCAATGTTGCGGCCAGGTGGGGAAAACATGCTGAACCGGGGAGGAACTGCCTTGAGCGATGAGTTTCTCAAGTTGTGCGACCGTGGTGACGTCCTGAAACTGAGCCTCGTTCAGGTCCACTTGGTGGCGCCCTTCCAGGACGCTCATGAGTTCGACGCGATCGAGCGATGTGAGGTGTAAATCGGTTTCGAGATTTGCGTCATGCGAGCCCGGTTGAACGGGACGGCCGGTGATTCGCGCGATCAATCCAGCGATGGAATCGGGCGCAGAAGTGCTCTGGCTTGCGCCGCTCCCCGCTTTCTGCACAACATCGCGGATGCGGGGAAGAATCGGCTTCTGCGTCGGCGTTCTGGGGAAATCCGCCTCAGGCCAAAGAAACGAGTGCCGTATTTTCTGATATTCAGCCAGCGACTGATTGGCGCCCTCAATTACCGCCGCCGCGTTGCCGTCGGAGCCGTTCAGCAAGAGAACGGCGCATGGCTCGGCGTTGCCGTCCCGTTCGAGGCCGATCACGACGCAATCGCGAATGCCGGGTTGCGCTCGCAACGCTTTTTCCAGATCCTCCGGGTAAACATTCATGCCGGCCGGAGTGACGATGACATTTTTTCGCCGGCCTTTGAAATACAGGTGACCAGTCTCGTCCGTCTCCGCGATATCTCCCGTTCGGAACCATCCGTCGGGTTCTGCGACAGACAATATCTGCCCATTTTGCCGGTAAGTGGTCGCGACGTTTTCTCCACGCACGAGGATTTCGCCATTCTCGTCCACACGCACTTCCATGCCAGGAAACACTTTGCCGATGGAGCCCTGGGTGGAACGGAAGGGATGATTCAGGCTGATGAGCGAAGTGGTTTCCGTCATGCCGTATCCCTGGATTACGGCGTAGCCCAATCGGTTCCAAAACGTCTCGGCCTGCTTGGGAAGTGCGGCGCCTCCAGAGATGAAGGCCCAGAATTTCCAGCCGAGTCGTGAGTGGATTTTGCGGAACCGCCACCAGCGCCGGAGAAAATGCGCCTGCTCCGCGAGGGCGAAATTCTTTCGAAACTGTTCGATTCTTGCGTCGCGCTCCTCTCGGCGTTCAACCTCGCGTTGCAGAGACTCAATGAAGCGGGGAACCGCCACGACAACAGAGACCCGCTCCCGCCGGATCGTGTCCATGAACTCCGCAGGCCTGAGCGAATCGATGAAAACGACAGTGCCAGCCAGCAACGAAGGGATGAACACTCCGAGCATTTGGCCAAATACGTGGCTTAGGGGAAGCAGGTTCAAAAAACGAAGCGGGTGGACAAGTTTTTCGTAGCGAAGATATTTCCGAATTTCAGCCTGCAGCGGCTCGATGTTCGCCAAGACGTTCCCATGCGAGATCACTACCCCACGAGGCTCGGCTGTGGTGCCGGAGGTAAAGATGATTTCCAGGGAGTGCTGACGGGAAAGCTGCGGAGAGGGGTAGGCGGAAGAATCGTGCTGTGCGATGACGGCGTGAAGCGACTCCAGCGGGATGGAGGGAACCGTTCCACATTCGTTGTGGGCCTCCGCGCGAAAGACGAGCTTTGCATTGACTTCCTGCGACACGCGGCACGCAAACTCCGCCGATGAGGCGTGGTCGATGGGGACAACGACAACTCCACGAAGCAGGCACCCGAGAAATACCGTGATCCATTCCGCTGAGTTTTCGCCCCACAACAGAACTGCATCGCCCTTGTTTATCCCACGGATCTCGAGCTCGCGAGCCAGCCTATTCGCTCCTTCGGCAATCTGCCCGTACGTCCAGCTTTCCATGCGATAGCCGCGCCGCTGCCGGACGGCAATCTCGCCGCCAAGAGCCGCGTAATTCCGAACGAAATTTAGAAGTGACTCCACGGGCCTTCCAGACATCTATTTTGGCAGAAGTGCGGGAGCCTGGCGCACCCCGGCGGCTCCCGGACGTTTGATAGGCATAGGTTGCCGTGGGATACACAGAAAAAGTCGCCGTGATTGGCGCGGGAATCTCAGGCCTCGCTTGCGCGTATCGCCTGAAGCAATTGGGTATCCCCTGCCTTGTCCTCGAGGCTCAGGAACGCGCCGGCGGCTTGATCGGCACGATCAGAAGGAACGGTTTTCTATTTGAGACTGGCCCTCAATGCCCGCGATTTCCACAATTGGTATGGCAGCTGGTGCGTGAACTAAATCTGGAAAATGAATTTGTAGCGGGCGATGCGCGAGCAAAGCGCTATATTTTGCGGGATGCCCAGCTGCACCCGGCGCCCTTCTCACCGGCCGGATTGATCACCACGCGATTGGTTGGGCTCGGATCCAAGTTGCGAATCCTGGCGGAGGTCTTTGGCTCTTCGCAACCACCTCCGCGGGAAGAGAGTCTGGCCGATTTCGTGCATCGGAAGTTTGGCGCCGAGGTGCTGGACTATCTGGTGGACCCGCTCATTTCTACGATATTTTTCGGCGATGCGCACAAAATGGGTATGGAAAGTGGCTTTCCAGCTGTTGTCGAATGGGAGCGAAAACAAGGAAGCCTGGTGCGTGGAGCGATTCGCGCGCGCAAATCAAAAGGGCAAGCGTCAAAGGAGGATTCATCCGCGCGGCAGGCCGGAGCAAATCGCAAGCGCGACACATTGCGCGTCACTGACGCGCTTCCGTCTCTGGGTTCCTTCCGCTCCGGAATGGCGGCACTTCCGGAGAGGCTGGCTGCGGAATTACACCAGGAGATTCGCTATAACACCGCAATCACATGCATCGAACAAATACGGAGCGGAAATAGCGCGGCGAGGGCTGCGTGGCAAATAGGTTTGCCGGGTGGCGAAAAAATAACCACGGAGCATCTGATACTCGCGGTGCCCGCTTATGTAGGCGCGCAACTTTTGGAAGACGTCGTGCCACCGCTTGCCATTCCACTGAAAGCGATCGAGTACGCGCCGGTCTGCGCGGTGGCTTCCGCGTATGACCGCTCGCAGGTGGCCAATCCGCTGGATGGATTCGGCTTCATGGTTCCCCGACGTGAGGGGTTAGAGACAATTTGCACGTTTTGGAATTCTTCTCTGTTTCCGGGGCGCGCACCCGATGGCAAGGTGTTGATGACCACTTTTGCCGGGAGAGGGACGAGCAACGATGCAATGGCAATAGGCGAGGAAGAATGTGCGCGAATCGTCGAGATGGAAAACGCCGCGGCCCTCGGTATCAAGGGTCCGCCGTTAGAGCGTGTTGTCTGGAAAGATTCATGGGCGCTGCCGCAATACAATGTTGGCCACGCCCAGCGAGTCGTGGAGATTCGAAACATTTTGCGTACCCTTCCAAATCTGGGGATCGTGGGCAATTTTCTGAGAGGCCGGTCCATCGGTGATTGTGTCGATGTAGCATTTGAGGCGGCGCAGGATGTCCGTAGCCGGTTTCGAGGCGAAAACATCCAAGCGACTGCAGGATCCTATTGAGGAGCGGAGAAGTTGATTCAGATCGCAGCTTGGATTGCAGGCATAACCTTGCTCGGCGCAACGCTGGGCGTGGTTTACCATGCGTGGGGGACACGCCGAGATGACCGAATCCATCCGCCACCGGGCAGATTGATTGACCTGGGAACGCATCGGCTGCACCTGCTCGAAGCGGGGCATGGGAGTCCCACGATTTTGCTGGAAGCGGGACTCATGTCTACCGTGCTGAGTTGGAGTGAGCTGCAGCGCGCTTTGGCCGGATCATTTCGTGTCGTCAGCTATGACCGGGCGGGGCTTGGCTGGAGCGATTTGGGTCCCATGCCTCGAACAGCAGACCGCATCGTCCATGAGCTGCACACTTTGTTGGAGCGGGCGGCAATACCTCCTCCCTACGTCCTGGTGGGACATTCCTTCGGCGGTTTGACGATGCCGCTGTTCGCCGCGCGTTTTCCGGACGAAGTTGCCGGCATGGTGCTCGTCGATCCGGTAGCGCCGTCAGAATGGAATCCACCATCTGAACATGACTTGAAACTCACACGCATCGGGGCAAAGGTGTGCCGGCGCGCAGCGCTCCTCGCTCGCTTTGGACTGATCCGCTTCGTGGCCTTTCTTCTGACCTCGGGCGTAAAAAAACTCGCAGCTTATCTGGTTCGCCTAATTAGCCGCGGAACGCCCGCCGAATCCGGCTCCGTTTCGAGTCCTTGGTTTTCGGCACTTCCCGCAAATGAACGCGCCATGGCGTCCGTTTTCTGGGTTCAGCCAAAATTCGCGCTGACAATTGCGAGCCAATTGGAGAATTTGCCCGCCAGTGCGGCAAGTGTCGGCCAGTTCACAAATTTTTCCGATAAGCCGGTGGTAATCCTGTCGGCGCAGACGGCACCCGAGCGGCGCCGTGCGGAGCATGGAGCAATGGCAGGGCGGTTAGCGCAAGGTGAACACGTGCTAGCAGGGAAAAGCAATCACTGGATCATGCAAGAGGACCCCGATCTGGTGATTCGCGCGATCGAAAAGGTCGCCAAGTATTCGGAAAAAGTCATGGCGCAGCCGTCGTGAACCCATCGGCCTGAACGCGTAAATCCAGCGTGGCGGATTACCAGACGTGAACGGCGGTGATGCGCGGCGGGCCGGAGCGGCCCTGGATCACCTGCGTCTCGAGAACGATTTCGACGTTTTTCTGCTTCCAGTTTTGCGGCACTTGCTTGAGCATGTCTTCCATGCGACGGGCGTCGACCAGGAATTCACCCGCGGCCACTGTTCCGCCCCTTCCAATTCCGGCGGCCACCACCACGAACTGATCGGTGTTCGGATCCACCAGGCGCGCAACAATGGCGTAGTCCTTGTAGGTCCCGGTCTGCTGCTGCACGGTACGATCCAGCATCCATTCGCGCTTTCCGGGATTCGCGCGGTCTTCGATCCAAAATTGAGTCATTTCCCTGTCGTTCCCGAAGTGGAACCGCAAGGGCGACGTCAGCCGCAGCGTCCATCCGTTGTCGAAGGCGCCGATGAATACCGAGGGACCGCGGCGCAGGTCGGTCAGGCTCGTCGTGGCTTCGCCCTGCACTCTATACGTCTTGCCATAGGTACGAAGCAGACCCGCCACATTCACCAGCGGACTCACGTCATCAATAATGATTGTGACCATGCTGTCGTTTAATGTGATTTCGCGTTGCGGGTCGGCAGCGTCGCGCAGTCGAATCGTCGAATACTGGCTCTGGTCGGCGATGCAAAACAGCACCGGCTCCGATGACTTCACGAACGGTTCCCAAAACTGCTTCAGCGCCGGCGGCCGGGACGCGAACCAGATTGCCGTCGAAGCTCCCGCCAGCAGGAGCAGTAGCACCGCAACCGCAGGTTTCACAACTGTGAGGACATCTCGACCCGATCGAGAAATCGCGGACTTCGCATCAGGTGGAAGGATAAGAGTGGCGTCGTCGGCACGGATTAGCGTGGCTGTCGCACTTGCCGCCAAACCAGAAGGGCGCCCGGGCCAGGAATACTGCGGCGCATAAGAACCGGCCGGCAGGTACAGCCGAATCTCCTGGCTGTGTTTGGGATCCTGATAATACTGTTCGATGCGCTTGCGAATTTCCGCGGCCGTAACCCGGACAATGGGGTCGGTGTTGGTGTCGTAGTCGGCGGAGCGGCCAAAAATCTCGACGCCGAGGATTCGCTCTTTGAGTTGATCCGTCTGGCCAGCCAGCGAGTGCGTGACCACATATTTCAGGAAGCTCGGATAGCGTTTGCTGGAATTGAATAGGGGCGTAGCGAGCAACTTTTCAAGTTGCTGCTGAACGGCGGCTTTTTCGGGTTCGCTGGAAGGTGTCCAGCTCTCCGCTACCTGCTCTGCTAGCAAGGTTCCCCTAACGCCTCAACCTGGCCAAAGAATGTCGCCGAAGCACCCAAGCGAGCACCGAAACAACCGATTATGGCTATCGGAAAAGCAATTTCCCAAGATGCTACAGCGGTTTGCGGCCTGCCGCAACGTAAAACGGAAATCCCAGTGCTCTTAACGGTCTCTTAACGTTCTGCTAAGTTGCAGACAGAAAGCAATTTACGCGACAATCTCGGGTCTTATCTTTCTTATCCTAATTCCTTTACCAGCAAAGCATTGCCAGCATCCAGCGGAGTTTTCTATAAGTTGCACCAGTCTTTTGGATTGGGTCTGCCGGTCCTCGCAGGGATTTCGGGAAAAGCGAGCGCTTCGAAGTGGCCAAAGGCGCCTGCGGGGTCTGGACAGAATTCGGGGTGGCATTCTGGCTCCAGCCAGCGTGTCCAGGAGGAATTTCCTAATGTCAGGTAAAGTATGGTCGTTGAAGCTAAGCATATTAGCTTTTGTTTTCGTGGTGGCAGCGTTGTGCGCCGGACAGTCTTATGGCCAATCCCAGGCAATTACCGCGACAATCAGCGGAACTGTCTTGGATCCCACTGGCCAGACGGTTAGCGGGGCCAAGATTACCTTGGTGAGCCCCGAACGCGGAATTTCTCGTACGTACGTGACCTCGGACAACGGACTCTATTCTTTCACACTGCTCCCTCCCGCTACCTACAGGCTGCAGGTGGAAGCCTCCGGGTTCAAGCACTACAGGCAAGACGGAATCGAGTTAATACCAGGGCAGACGGCCCAACAGAATGTCGGTTTGTTGGTCGGAACATTGAATGAAAATATCGAGGTCACCTCCCAAGCTCCACTGCTCAACGTGGAAAACGCCAACATCGCTTCGGACATTTCCGCAAGGCAGGTTGTCGAGCTTCCTCTGAATTTTCGAAATGTGATCGGCCT
>Ga0210410_10003122_pt1 | contig 14734 bp, 13 predicted proteins | sample IncBWC4MmetaG_FD_161058 | JGI IMG/M metagenome (GOLD analysis project Ga0210410, IMG submission 161058) | Forest soil microbial communities from Barre Woods Harvard Forest LTER site, Petersham, Massachusetts, United States - Inc-BW-C-4-M | ecosystem: Environmental > Terrestrial > Soil >... | reverse complement strand
CCGATGGGCAGAAGCACACGCGGAAAATATACTTTCGTAATGAGTGACGTATTGTTCGTCAGAGAGCTGCTTCCGAGTCCCAGAACTCCTGAAAAGTAAGTCCAAGGGACGAGGGCGCAATAACTAAAAAGAGGATAAGGAATGCCATTACTGGGAATGTGCGCAAGTCTGCCGAAGATGAATGCAAAGACCAGCATATTGAACAGGGGCTGGATCACTGCCCATGCAGTGCCCAAAAAAGCTTGCCGGTAACGCACTTTGATGTCGCGCCAGGCAAAGAAATAGAGTAACTCCCGGTAGTGCCAGAACTCGGCGATCGAGTTTCGCATCGTGCGGCTGCGGCTAGTCGCGAGGGGAGAAATGATTGGGGCTGCAGACATGGTGTTGGTAGGGCGAAGGCTTAACTGTCAATTCAGAGAACGATTTTCCGGCAATAAAATGCCTCAGCGTAGCCGCTTGGAGCGTTACATTCCATTCCCCGCAAACGCATCATTGACTGAAATGTTTCCCGCTGGAACCACCGCTTAGTGTGCTGCGACTGAAAAGCTTCCATGATGTAGTCAATTTTTCTCTGCGAGAGGATGGCGTCAATTGGCACGAATAATCCAGGTTTTCCGAGGTCGCCGTCATATTTGGGAATCTCATATTCCAAAATCAAATGATCTCGGAAGGTATTCCAAGTCAACTCCGAGATCAGACGGTGATCCTGATGCGCATCCTTACCGTTATGAGTAAAAATCAAATCAGGAGAGACTCGTTTGAGGCTCTCAAAAAAATCCTTAATGTTCGCTCCATCAAAAGGAAAAAAGCCATCGCGGAAATCCTTTATGAATATTTCTCTTGATTCGGCTTGGGAAAGAAATTTCTCTGCGCTGCTCCGTGCCTCTCGTTCTCGTTCCTTAGTGGAACTGAAAACCACCCAAACGACTTCCGCGGAAGTGTTGCTGGAAAGAAGACGCAGTAGAGTGCCCCCACATCCGATTTCGATGTCGTCTGCATGGGCCCCGAGGCAGAGAATTTTGAGAGGGGCCTTGCTTTCACCGGAGATGTTAAGGGCAAGCATTTGAGGTTCGTGTTCTCGTCATAAGCCTTGAAACTGGGTCTCACTCATTTAGGATTCATCGCTGGCGGCGCTTTCTGCACGTCGCGGCAGAATACGTCACGCCAGTGTCTTTCCATTCCGGACTTCAAATCCCTTTTCAGTGTGAACCAAAGACTCCACGAGGTCCAAGTACCGATCCTGATTGGCTTTCCACGTGAACGCTTTCATAAACTCGTCGGCATTCTTGACCAAGGTCTTTCGAAGATCCGCATCTTTCGCCAACAACATGATTGCACTGGCCAGGCTTGCTGCGTCATTTGCCTGAAAGAAGTGCGCCACTGAGTTATCGAAATAGTATTTGTCGATAAGCGTGTCTGGCAGAATTACCGGGACTCCCAGGATCATGAATTCAAATACTTTCGTGCTGAACGCCTCATTGCCAAACCCATCCTTCCTTTTTGGCACGATTCCAAGGTCGGCATTTTCGATTACGTTGGAAATCTCGTGCAGTGGAATGATGTCTTTTATGAGAACTCTATCTTGCAGGCCAAATCGCTCAATCAAGGACTTGAGATAATTTTTTTGATCGCCATCGCCGTAGATATGTAGCTCGGCCTCCGGAACGCGATCCTTGATGATGTAGAACGCGCGAATGGCCAGGTCCACGCCTTGATGGTGGTTGATCGTCCCCGGGTACAGAATTACAAATTTCCCGTTCCCGGGAGTTTTTCCATGCCTCTGAAAAATTGTGGTATCCGGAAAATTGAGTATCGTTGTGCATTTGCTGGGATTGACAGACCGCTGTCCAAGACGCTCCTCCCACAAGTGATTTGCGACGATTACATGGTCTGAAAAACTAATCGACCACCGCTCAATCGCGATGAGACATCTGAAAATGAAGGAGTCATGGGGGGTGCGAAACTTACTCGCGTAGAATTCTGGGACGATGTCATGAATGTCCAGGATGATCTTCGTCCCAGCCAGTTTTGGAATCCATGCGGCAAATACTTCAAAGTCTGGGACGGAGTGAACATGGATAAGATCGAATCTACTCCTCAAGTGTTCATAGCTGAGGAACCACATGGAACGCAGCAGAAACAAGAATAATTTTCCGAGATACATCGTCCTCGTTTTTTCATTCCGAATCCTGCGCTGGATGCGATGAACATTGACGCCTTCGATGACCTCGCGGACAGGCTGGCCTTTCTTCCGAATAGCGAGAACATCCACTCGATGTCCGAGTTTTGCCAACGTCTCGGCATACCGGCGGACGCGGTTGTCGGTTTCATAAAACGAATATACAACCATGCAAGCTCTCATCTATAAGCCCTCAATGAAACGCCGCTCATTTCGAAACCCGCCAGTTGTTTGAAGAGCCGCAATAGGGACAGGTCATGGAGCGAAGTGATTGTGCCGGCCCGGAAGTGTGAGCAATCATTTTTAAGTCCGGTAATGCGAATGCTGAATTTGGAGAGGAAGCAGAGATCAAGAAGCCCCATTCAGGGTGTAGACAACGCGATTACCCGCCAGCGTGGCATATGCAACCCGCGCGCGGTGAGCGTCGGGGCCCTCAATTTGCCACTGATCTCCGTGCCGCACCAACTGCATCTGGCTGCGATTTCGCCACCAGCGATTGACATCCCCCGGGAGGGCAATCCACAAATTCTTGTCGACATGCATCTTCGCGAGGTGTGTCAACAATTCCAGGTAGACTTCGCGCGCGCGCGGCTCCATCAAGTAATCCGGATGAGCGATAAAGCTCATCAGGCCATTCTGTTCAAGAATCAGTTCCATCTGTTGAATCCAAAGATTCGTCGAGTAGTCGCCCAAGATATGAAACAAGGAATAGTCCTGTATCGTGGTAAGTGGAAGCTCCAAGATATCGCCGATGAAATAAGGCATCACCGTGCAGCAACCGCCTCGTTGCGGTTCAAGGTGTGCAACGTTCGGAACCGACATGTCGTACGAAAACTCAAAAGCGTCGTACCAGCTTTGGTTTCGGTACATCGCACCGGATCTGAATCCTTCACTGCTGAATTTCTTCGCGTACTGATTGATTTGCACGGCTCTTCTCAGAAATTCTTCCTTCTTCTGATAGAGATCGCCATCGTGGTTCAGATCATGAACATTTACTTCATGGCCTCTGGTGTGAAAGTTGGACAATGTCTTGTCGCTAGTTGTGTAGCGGGTTTCTGGAATAAGTTGAAACGAAGACTTGATCCCTAGGGAGGCATCGAGGTCCATGAGATGGTTGCAGAAATCTAGGCCAGTCTGCGTCTCGACGTCATGCGTCATGATCGCGCAGCTGGGAGCGCCATCCGGCCAGAACCAGATGAAAGGAACCTTTTCATTGTGACGCGATTTCAGGACGAGCGCCATGACCCCTTTCATCAGCGCGTCGACTGAAAAGTCCACGGGCCAATGTGGAACAACAATCTTGTCCCATCCAACGAAATACGCCTTCTGGAAACGCTTCCTCACAGAAACTGGAAGGAGTGGCCGAAGGAAATAGTAAAGCTTTCTCCATGACTTCCCGATCGGCGTTTGCGCAGCAAGTTCGTGCAATTTTGTTGTATAGCGCTCCTGCCGCAAATTCTCTACGACCCGCGGCAAATCGAATGGCAAGGAAATCTGATTCCCATTCACTGCTGCTCCGAGAGAAGCATCGAGAAGGTCCTTCGTTACTTGCTCCGCTGGCAAACCGTCGGAGCACTGGCCGTAACAAATTGCGTTGGCACCAAACTTGAAAAAACCCTCGTTCGTGGACAGACTGCCACCAACCTCAATGTCGCTATCCATGTCTGGACAGCGAAAATAATCTTTAATCGATTGATCCATGTTGTTTAGCTCTCAGAAAGACTAGAGGAATTGGATATCCCTAGTGGGACCCTACCAGTTTCAATTGCGACGAAGATGCCTCGCCGAGCCTGTTAAACGGTCGCGCACTCCAAGGGGCAACATTGCAGAAGCGGCCTTCATCAACATCGCAAGTTCGCCCGTTTCTCTAAAACCCTTTAGATACGCTTCCAGAGACTTCTTTCGTTGTCCAGAGTGCAGGTAATCCCAACCAAGGTTATTACAATGACTGGAAATCCCGCGGTTCACCGCCATGAGAGCTTCTCGATCGTTCTTGAGATTCGCCTTCTCTTTAAGAGAAAGATCAAGCATAAACAATTTATCCTGCACCGCAAACTTCTTGTGAACAGCTTCTGGAGTTCGCCTTTGAATCGCCAGCGCAGAGTCGATATACCCGAACCGTGCAAAATGAGAGAAACGCAGAAAGAGTTCCCAGTCAGTGAAGGGAACAAGCGGAGTCCCTTCGACTACGGAAGATGGGGCTTCGTCGAAAAACCCGGTCTTCTCAAACGTCTCCCGCCTCACCACGACAGCACTAGGTTTTATCGGAACTTCTTCCAGCAAACAAACATACATCTGACGGCTGCTGAATATATACTCGCTCGCTTTAGGACTTGTCTGCAGCAACCTTGAGAAGGACTTCATGAGCGCCGACGTTGATGGAATAAGTGTGGAACCATCTTGTATCGCAATATCGCAGAAAACCAGATCAACGTCCGGATGTCTGACTAAGAGACCAACTTGTTTTTCCAGGTATTCCGGTTTCCATACGTCGTCAGAATCGAGGATGGCGATCAGATTGCCAGTCGCTGCTGATATTCCTGTATTGTACGCGGCGCTACATCCACGATTTCGATCGTGTCGGATGTACCGGATTTTATCGCTCTTAAATTCTTCCACGACTTCTTGGGTATTGTCCGATGATCCGTCGTCAACTACGAGGATCTCAAGATTGGCATAGTCTTGCTTGAGTACGCTTGCCAGAGCGTCGCCCAGTATATAGCCACGGTTGTAGGTGGTAATTACAACGGATACCTTGATTTGTTCGGCCATAGGCAGTTCTTCCCTCCAATTAACAATTCAACGACTCGCCCGGCAGACAAAAATTAATTTCGCCTGGCGACCGCAATAAGGTCATCAGCTAGGAGGGAATCCAACAGGCCGAAAGTGATTCGGCTGGCCATCCTGGCTCGTGGGGGCAAAAGATTAAGGGTGCGTTCTATCTCAAGCCCCGCAGCTCCCGACCAATTCCGCAAGGTCTTGTGCGATGTCGCTCGCGCGCCTGTTACCTCAAAATTCCCCAGTGATTTGAACCATTCCTCTCCAAACATTTTCATACAAACAATCGGAAGGCGCACATGAGAGTAGCTGGCGACCTTCTTGGCGACGGCATACGTCGCTTTGAAGCGAAGCAAGTTCGGCACTGCGATGATGGCAAGCGCACCAGGAGATAACAGCTCCGCGAACATGGTTAGAACCTTGACCGGATCATCAACCAGATGAAGTACGTTCGACACCAGCAAACAATCGAATTGGCGTCCCTTCAATTTCTCTCGGACTGTTTCAAAATTTCCCTCGACAATTTCGATGGCACCGGCGTCGGCGCCTCCAGGAATCACGCCGTCCAGCGGCACTGCAACCACTTTCAGGCCTTTTGCTGAAAGCCAGGCCTCCGTAGTACCCCAACCGCACCCCAAGGAGAGAATGCTGGAGGCGGTGCTCGGAATCGATGATATGACGTCGACTTTGATTGGTTCGTAATAATTCTTGGAGAAAAGGCTGCCAACCAGGCTTGTTTCCGTTGAAAACAGAGTGCCCGGCTGATGGCCATTCCCACCGATTCGAATAAGTGCTTGAACCTGTCTGCTCATTTCTGCGGACGCCACACCATACACAGTCTGAATATATTTGTTCGCCAAATGGTGAACCAAAAATTCTTGCAGGTGCGAGATGCAGATCAGCTTTTTCAGTCCGCATTGTGTATAAGGATCAGTTGCCGCCGCACAGAGAAGATCATACTTGCGTTGGTGGGGGCCAACGAGAAAACCTCCCGACTCAATCGCTCGTTGAAGCTGCTTGCGAGAAATTATGTAGCACCCGGAATGCTCGTTCGTGAAATAAGCGAAGTGATAATCTCCAATTGACCGAAGCGATCCCGGCTCCCAATGGTAAGTGCCAAGCACGTCGGGATGGGTTATTTCGCCATCTGTGCTCTGTTCAAATCTCAGGAAACCTGCGATCTCATTGTCAGGAAGCATCTCAGACACTTTCAGGAAAGCGCGTATGTTTTTCTCCGATATTAGAATGTCATCTTCGGAGTAGATAAAAAGGTCGTAATAATTCAATCGTTCCGCAAAAATCCTTTTGTGCCCATATGGAAGAGTCCACGGATTCTTCGTTGGCATTCCCACCACTAATTCAACGCCTGGACAGACTTCTTTTTGAATGTTCGAGAGAACAACAATATGAACGTCGAACGACATCGACTGGTACTCACGGACGAGCTGAGCCAGATATTTATCGTTTCCCCTGCCATAGCTGGCAATTGCGACGAGGATTTTAATTTTGGGTTCCTGATTCATATCCGGATTCATTCGCTGAGGACAATTTGCCGGAGCGGGAGGCCGCCGAAACCGTCCATGCTTACTTCAATTCGGTTGTTGGACGCTGCATCAACGAAACGTTGTGATGCACATACTTGTGCAGCCATTGAGGCCAGTGCAGCCAATCATAACCGCCTTCGAGTTTGGCCCGGAATAGTGCGTAATCGTCCCAGGAATTCACGGGCAAACGCGGAAGAAAAAACCGGCTGTCATCCACTTCAGCCCGTCCAAGAATCGTCGAAACCCCGGTGCCAAAACCGTAGCTCTTCAGTTGGTCTTCCAGGAATCTAACGAAGCTGCGATCCTCCTCGGGGAAGGCGAAGGGGTAGGCAAAAGACGTGACCGGAGAACCGAGATGGTCCTCAATCGTATCCTTTGAAAAACATAGCTCGTAATCAATTTCGTCAGGGCCAAGAGAACGAAGATCGGGGTGGCTCACAGTATGAGAGCCGAATTCAATCCCTTCCCTATGAAGCTCACCCACTTCATTCCAAGTGAGGTAGTCGGCGCCGTCGATTCTGACAGGAGTGTCCTGAATGCGGCCCGTCGCTAGAAAAATGGTTGCCGTGTACCCATATCTGCGCATGGAAGAGTAAGCATCCGTGTAAAAATCTCGGTAGCCATCATCAAAAGTGATGACGACGGACTTGGATGGAGCGCCGCCATTCTCAATTGCGTCTCGCAATCCGGCGAGAGTCAGCGTTTGGTAGCCTGCTTCGTGCAGCCATTTCATTTGGCGCGTGAAAATCTGGGGTGAAGTATTGATTTGATAGTACGGATGCTTCTTGCCGAACATGTTGTCCGAAACACTGTGATACATCAGGATCGGAACGTGGCTGACGTCGTTCCAGTTAAAGAGACGCTTTATCGGATAGCCGAGATAAAGCGTCGCCAGCCGATCGACTCGAGGCATGACAAACCCATCGCCGATCATGTTTGCCAGCATTTGACGCGTGCTACGGCCGGCAGGCCGATCCGGGCGTGAAGAAATGCTTCGCCCACCGGCGATCCTCTGTTTGATTTGTAAGGACAAGTTTTCTTTCAATCTAAGAACTAAAAACGCCGGCGGAGACTGGCTCCCGTTGATTCGCGCCAGATTGCTGGTGGGCTAAAAAATTTCGCAGTTCACGAACAATGCGGACTTGCTGCTCGGTGTGCAACTCCGGATACATCGGCAATGAAAGAATTTCTGACGCAAGGTTCTCAGTGACCGGGAAATCTCCCTTTTGGTATCCAAAGTTCTCATACGCCTTCTGAACATGAAGCGGCACGGGATAATGAATACCGGTATCAATCTTCGCGGCGGCAAGGTGCTTCTGAAGTCCTGCTCGGTCTTGCACGCGGATTACGTACAGATGGTAGACCGGCCGTGACCATTCTGGCTGACTCGGAACCGCGACGCCTTCAACGTTTGCAAGTTTTTCGTGATACCGTTTCGCGGCTTCCTGCCGTTTGCGATTCCATTCCGCAAGATGACGGAGTTTCACCGTCAACAGACCTGCCTGAAGCGCGTCTAGGCGGCCGTTATATCCTTCCACATCGTGAAAATATTTTTTCGCCTGGCCGTGATCGCGAATCATGCGCATCTTTCGCGCCATTTCTTCGTCATTCGTGGTAACCGCGCCCGCTTCGCCACACGCGCCAAGATTTTTCCCGGGATAGAAACTGAATGCGCCGGCCTGCCCCATCGAGCCGGCCTTTCGCCAACGGTTTTCTTCGCGTGAGAAATATTCCGCTCCATGCGCCTGGCATGCATCTTCCACAACGATCAATTTGTATCGCCGCGCCAGTTCAAGGATCGGATCCATATCTGCGCACTGCCCGTAAATATGGACTGGGACCACCGCCGTCACCGGCGCCTTTAGTTTGCGATTGAATGCGCGCCCGGTTTCCTGATCCAAATAACATTCTTTCTCGATATATTCCTGAAGTTTGATCGGGTCCATTGAGTAAGTGCGTTCGTCAATATCCACAAAATCCGGACGCGCGCCCGCCTGCGAAATAGCTTCCGTCGTGGCTATGAACGTGTGTGGCACCGTCACTACAATGTCGCCTGCCTGAACACCTGCGGCCATTAACGCGAAACGCACCGCATCGGTTCCGCTGGCCACTCCCACACAATATTTTGCGTCGCAGAACTTGGCGAACTCTCGTTCAAATTCTTCTACCATCGGTCCACCAACGAATCCCGCCGTGCGCAAAACCTTCTGAAATACCGGCATTAGTTCGGCTTCAAGTTCTTTATGAAGACTGACCAAATCCAGAAATGGAATATTTCCTTCGGGTGTCATTATTTAGTCCTCGAATCTTTATTAGATATATTATTTATGTACCGCATTATTTTCGCCGGATTTCCCGCCACGATCGCATTCGGCGGAACGTCTTTAGTAACCACGCTGCCCGCTCCGACCAAAGCGTTTTCGCCTACCGTCACATTTGCCAGAATTGTGCTGCCGGATCCCACTGAAGCGCCCTTCTTAATTACCGTGTGCTCGACCTTCCAATCGGCCTCGGTCTGCATCTGGCCGCCTTCAGTGACCGCGCGAGGATAGGAATCATTGATGAACATCACGCCGTGTCCGATAAAAACGCCATCTTCAATGGTTACACCTTCGCAAACGAAAGTATGGCTGGAAATCTTGCAGTTCTTGCCAACCGTCGCGTTCTTTTGAATCTCGACAAAAGCGCCAATCTTCGTTCCGTCACCAACCTCACATCCATACAGGTTGATGAATTTCGACAACTTCACGTCTTTGCCGAGCTTTACGCTGGGCGCGATGCACCGGTACTCGTTCCCATTCCCACTCATAGTTGGATGATCTTGCCCTTCTGTTCCAGGGATCTGTCTGCCGCTTCGAGCATTTTCACCACGCTTAAACCAGCCACGCCGTCATTGAATGGCTTCTTGTCGTCAAAAATGCAGTTGGCAAAATACGCGGCCTCTTCGCGCAATGCTTCCACTTGTTCCACGCGCGGCGCCCACATATCGCCGGAACGGTAGCTGACCAGCAATTGGTATACGCCTTCCCCGCTGGTCATTTGCACGCCCTTGTCGTACACCTTGATCTTTTCGTCGGCTTCCAAATCGTTCCAAACCAGCATTTTCTTTTCGCCGCCAATTAACGTAGTGCGCACTTTCACCGGCGAAAGCCAGTTCACGTTGATGTGCCCGATGATGTTGTTTGGATAAAAAATATTGATGAACGCGATGTCCGCCACGCCATTCAGGTGCCTCTCCCCGGTCGCCACTACTGCTTCCGGCTTTTCTTTGATCAGGTAATCCATGATCGAAAGATCGTGCGGCGCCAAATCCCAGATGACATTCACGTCGTGCTGAAAGAGTCCCAGGTTCACCCGGGTGGAATCGTAGTAGTACAGATTTCCGAGTGTGCCGTCGTCAATGAATTGCTTAATCCGCTTGACCGCGCCGGTAAATAGAAACGTGTGGTCCACCATGATCTTCAGATTTTTGCGATCCGCCAACTCGATCAGTTCTTCCGCCTGCGCCGTGGTGCAAGTAAACGGCTTTTCGACGAAAACGTGCTTTCCGTTTTCCAGCGCAGCCTTCGCCAGATCAAAATGCGTCCACACCGGCGTAACAACGGCGATCACGTCGATATCGGTGGCCGTAACCAGTTCATTGCAGCAATCGGTCACGCGCATGTCCGGGTAGGTTTGCTGTACGCGCTTCAGGGATTTCGGACTTTTGTCACAAACTGCGACCACGCGCGAGCGCTCCTGCCCGTGGAAATTGCGGACGATGTTTGGACCCCAATACCCGTATCCAATTACACCGACTCGGAGAAAATTCTCTCCCGCAGCGTTTTTCGATTCTGATTGTTTGGATGATTTCACTACTATTTCGGTGGCCATCTTGTCCGCCTTCCGTATCGACTCCGCGTGCGGGGAGTCACGCTGGTGGACCGCAACTCAAAACAGCCTGCGGGAAAATCAATTGGGAGGAGCTACTTATGCCTCCTGGAACAAAAAAGTAAGTCGTGGAACTCGTTGACGATCTCTGAAGGGCGGGCGGTTTCCCGTGCCCGGTTTAGTAAGCGCCGTCGCCGGAGATTACCGCGCGCGGTGTGCGCAAAAGAATCTTGGCGTCGAGTAGCGGCGTCCAGGTCCTCGAATACTGAATGTCCAGCCGGACCATTTCGTCGAACGTCGTCTTGCTGCGACCGTGCACTTGCCACAGACCGGTGATTCCGGGCTTTACTTCCAATAGGCGCCGACGATGCCACACATCGTACGATTCAATTTCGTACGGAATCGGTGGGCGTGGACCGACTAATGACATCTCGCCGCGCAGCACATTCCAGAATTGCGGCAATTCGTCAAAGCTCGCTCTGCGCATAATTCGGCCGAGCCATGTTACGCGTGGATCGTTCGTGATCTTGAATACATTTTTCGTGTCGCCATTTCCACCGCAACTCGATGCTCCCGCTTTTCCGGCAATAAATTTCTTCACGTAGTCTTTGTGGATTTCGGCGTTGTTCGAGACTTTCATCGAGCGGAATTTCAAGAACCGGAATCGCACACCATACTGCCCCACGCGCTCCTGTCGGAAGAACACCGGCCCGCGGGAGCTCAATTTGATGGCAACGGCAAGGCCAATAAATAACGGGGACGCCGCTACCAGCGCGATTGATCCGCCGACGATATCCATCACCCGCTTGATAGCGAGAGGAAACTTCTTTTTCTTTTCAGTTTCAAACAAATCCGGGTACAACGCCGGATTCACCGAGTGTCCTTGCCCGTTCCCATTCCCTTCCCAACCGTCTGGGAACGCATAGAAGGAAACGATAATCTTATTCAGTTGGCTCGCTTGAAATGACCTCTGCAGGCACGCCGTTACCTTCGTTTGGATTACGTTCATTGCGAGTTTGATATCAGTTTGTCCAAGCTCCGTAAAAATTACGCCAAACACTGAATCTGCTTCAAACCACCCGGCGAGATCAGTCTCGCGCATTGTGTCATTGAGGGAATTTGCCACTTGGTGCAGAAATGCAACCTCTTCCTTCAAATTATCCGAGCACTTGCCGTCAATCAGCATCAGCAAAAGATGCTTCCTAGACCGCTCTGACCTTTTCCGCTCGCGGCACAACATTCTACGGAAGTGAGCCTCGGAGAGCAGGCTACTCGCAGTTTCGGCCTGGCCCGGCGCGATCATACCGCCGTGGCCATTCCCGATTGGAAGATGGCTCGCATTTATCGCTTTCGCGTGGCTCTTATTGGTACCGTTGAATATGCTCAGTTTCGCCATTTTTCCCTAGCCCCGGAAACTCTTGACGTTTGCATCTCAGATCAAAAACCTAAGCTCGATTACTAAATTGCGACCGGCATCGGCCGTTGCTGCGAAAAAACTGCTGCCTCACGTCGTTCTGCTGATGCGCCAAGCGGCGTCACTAACGCGCCGTCAATTTCCACGGCAACCGCGCGCTGCAGCAGTGTTACGGAAATGATGAGACGGTGCTTGCCTTTGAAATTTGTCAGGATTCCTGACATGCCTTGCAGAGGCCCGGATTCGATCTGAACTCTATCTCCCACGTGCAGGTACGGCCACGGCTGACTGGCCATCCCAGACCCAACGAGCGTGCGGATTGCGCCAATCTCCGCCTCGTCAATTTCAACAGGTTTACGGTTGTAGCCAACAATCTGAATGACGCCCGGCGTTTTGAGTATCGGCAGCCGGTCATGCACATTAAATCGGCAGAACAAGTAGCCAGGAAAGAGCGGTACTTCGACTTCCTTCACACGATCTGACCAACGTTTGCGGCACTTGTACAGCGGGAGGAACCAGTCAAATCCCCCTCCGCGCAGAAAATCCGCAACACCCCTTTCGTGTTGCGTTCGGACCTGCAATGCATACCAAGGATACGAACTGTCATCCAAAGCTTGGCTGGCCTGCCGGGTCGTCTCCAAGGCGTTATTCGTCGTCATTTGCACCCTAAATCCATAGGCTACCGCCATTACGGTCACATCCGGTCTTAACCACTCTTTACCCGGAGCGATGCCTTGTGCGCTATAAACAGCACACTGGGTACCATCGTGGACGCACTCTGGTGCAAATGATTAATGGGTATGGTTTTTGGTATATTGCTGTAAACAAACGACTTATGTACAATCCGTCGGGGTCCGGCGCCGGCACGCCCTACTGACACCACGCGAATGTATGAACATTACTAGCCCAAAGTTGAAATTGTTTTCAGGGAAATGTTTTCCCCAATACTGCGCGGGTTTTGCTACGGAGATACCCAGGATCAAGCTTCGCGGACCAAATTCGGCACTTGGGGGCGGGGGCGCTTGCGCTTCCATTCGTGATCGTGCCTCAAATGCTCCTTGTGTTTCTTGATCTGCCCTTCCATTTCGGTGAAAGCAATCTTCAAACTCTTGCGAATATGTACACCTTCACCGGCACAATGCAACTTGCCGGTAGGAATCGTCAGGGTCAACGTCAGCAGGTATTCGTCTTTCTTCACTGACTTCGCGAGGACACCGTGAAGCTTAACTGCGTCTTGAGAGTAGCTCTTCAACAGTTTTTCCAGCTTGACGATATGGGGAGCAGCTCCGGTTTCCATCGGCTCGTGTAGTTCCACGTTCTTGTAGGTCATTGTGAAAATCATGGGAGCACCTGTCTTTCACCAGGGGTCGAAGAGGAAGCCCGCCGGAAGCGGAAGCGACAATCGTCGCATTGGTCATGCAGCAACCAGAGAATAACAACTCCACACTTTGGATGCAAATGCGCCCCGAAAGTCTCCCGGCAAACGAAATCAAGTTCAGATTGACATGCATTCCATGCGCGTCATAGGCTCGTGCAATAGTTACGGGAAATCCGATATCCGCACTCCTGACCTCTCATGCCCAGAGCGAGTCCCGAAATCATTTCGCGTCAGATTCTCGTCGGCCCGGCCGGATGGTCTTACGCCGATTGGGCGGGCATCGTCTATCCAGCTCGACGCCCAAGAAGTTTTCACGAAGCAACGTATCTCGCTGAATTCTTCGACACCATTGAGATCAACACATCGTTTTATCAGCCCATGCGTCCAAATCTGGCGGAGCAATGGATCGATCGTGTTTCCGCAAATCCACGTTTTGTTTTCACCGCAAAACTCTGGCAGAAGTTCACTCACGAATTGGGAGCGACGTCTGAAGACGAGCGGTCCGTTCGCGCCGGCTTCGACCCGCTCGCGCGCGCGGGAAAACTCGGCGCCGTTCTGCTGCAATTTCCGTTCTCGTTCCATCGCACGACGGAGAATCTGGCTCACTTGAAGAATCTGTTCGACCGCTTCGGTGACTACCCGCTCGTCATCGAGGTCCGGCATAGTACGTGGAACGACAAAGAATTCTTCGCCATGCTCCACTCCCTCGGAATCGGTTTCTGCAACATTGATCAGCCTGTGATCGGCCGTTCGCTCAAACCCACCGAGCGCTCGACCGCGCGCGTCGGATATGTCCGCCTACATGGCCGCCGGTATGACACATGGTTCTCCGACGACCCCCTCGTGCCACCTTCGGAGCGATACAACTATCTTTACAAAGAAGACGAACTGGAACCGTGGGCGAAACGCATCCGGCACGTCGCCAAACACTCTGGCACAACCTTCGTAGTCACAAACAATCATTTTCAGGGAAAAGGTATCGTCAACGCCTTGCAACTTATTAATCTGTTGACCCGGAAGAAAGTGAAAGTTCCCGAGCCTCTCCGGCATCACTATCCTCAACTCGAAAGGATTGCCAGCGAACCACGGCGCGAACCCACGCTGTTCCCCGAAGCAATTCCTGAATAATCCGTTTCGGGTTCGTCCAGCGCAAATATTCTAGAAATTGCCGGTGACAATTTACGATCTGGCGCGTCTTAACCTGTAGAAGTTCGAGGTATCGAAGGGCGAGGTATATGTCATGACGCTCAAATCCGATTTGCCGCAAGGCACACTGGACCTGTTGATTCTGAAAGTTGTCGCGTTGGGCCCTGTTCACGGCTACGCAATTGCACAACGGTTGCAGCAGGTGACGCGCGACGTAGTCCAGGTCCCGCAAGGCTCACTTTATCCAGGATTACACCGTCTCGAAAATCGTGGCTTTTTGTCCGCGGATTGGAAAGAAACCGAAACCGGTCGCGAGGCGAAATACTATCAGCTCACACGTAAAGGCCGCGCGCAGCTCGAAGCCGAAACAGCGGACTGGCGGCGATTGGCGGAAGCAGTCGGCCTGGTCCTCAAGCTTTCCGAAG
>Ga0210410_10003121_pt1 | contig 14735 bp, 14 predicted proteins | sample IncBWC4MmetaG_FD_161058 | JGI IMG/M metagenome (GOLD analysis project Ga0210410, IMG submission 161058) | Forest soil microbial communities from Barre Woods Harvard Forest LTER site, Petersham, Massachusetts, United States - Inc-BW-C-4-M | ecosystem: Environmental > Terrestrial > Soil >... | reverse complement strand
AGAGCCGCCGCCGGAGGGATAGGCGGCAATGGTCTGGCGGTAGGAGAAGTAGACGATGAGGAGCAGGATGATGATGGCGACGCTGATGGGGACGATGTACTGGACGCCGAGCAAACCGAGCGGAATGAGCAAGCAGAGGGCGGCTTCCGGGCCGTAGGCAGCGGAGCTGAGGGCGTCCAAGCCAAAGATGGGGATGCCTGCGGAGGGGCCGATCTGCTCGGCGCGCTCCTCGCTGGTCTTGATGGGCTTGCCGACGAGTACATCGAGAATGTTCATTGGCGGTTCAGTCCATCTGGCAGGATTTGTGACCACCCATTTGCACTGAGTTGTGGGGCAAAGTCAATCCGGCGCATTGAATGCCCTTCGCACACACCGCCCTGGGTAAACCCTCCACACGCGGCGGCTCTCTCGTTGAGCCAGTGTGATGCACCCTCCCCCACCCCGGGTGTTTTTGCGAAAGAGTTCGGAATCGTATGAAAATAAAGGAGTTGAGTTTTGCGGAAGCGCAAAGAGTTTGTAAGAATGTGAAACGAAAGGACATAGACGAAATTGAGGGAGCGACAAGGAGAAAAGGCTGGCGAATTGGGTTTTTGATTTGAGGCGATGCGTGCCCTCCCTATACCCCCCCTCCCCCCTAACTGCAGAAGAGTGCGCAAGCTATTGAAAACAAAGGGAACCAAAATGGGAAATGGCGCCATGAACGACAAAAAGTGCAGAGGAAAGTGCAGAGGAAAGTGCAAGGAACGGCGGGCAGTGAGAGACGAAAAAGCAGATCCCCGCCTCGGCGGGCAAGCCTCCCTCCGGTCGGGATGACACCCATTTAGGGCGGGGTGGGGCTGCAGCAGGGGATTCATGGGGAATGATAGCAGTGATTTTATCGTTTGTCTATATATCTATGTAGTAGTATTCGAACGGACTGTGGAAAAGTGTTCTTGTTTATTGTACGCCGACAGCGTATAGCATTACTGTACGCCAATAGCGTAGGATGGGCGGGAATGGAATTCATAGAAGCTCCAGCCTTCACGCGTTATCTGTCGCAGTATCTGGAAGATGAGGGATACCGGAGGCTTCAGCAAGAACTGGCACGCAAACCAGAAGCGGGAGACCTGATTCCCGGGACCGGCGGATTCCGGAAAGTGCGCTGGGCCGACGCTCGGCGCGGCAAAGGGCGGCGAGGAGGTTTGCGGGTGATCTGCTACCACTTCGCGGCGGAACATCAAATTTGGCTGATGACATTAGTATAGCAAAGATGAGGCGGCGGACCTGACATCAAGAGATAAGAAGGCGTTAAAGGCGGCCATTGAACGGAAATGCGCAGCCCGCGAAGCGGGCAGGAGGAAACGATGATGGCGAAGAGAAAGATTCTTGCGGACTTGATCGAGGGCGTGGAAGCGATGAAGAACCATCGCGAAGGGAAACTGACGCTGCGGAGCTACAAGGTGGAAGCGGCGCCGCTTCCGGCGGTGAGTTCCAAGTTCATCCGGGAGACACGCAAGAGAATGCGGTGTTCGCGGGCGGTCTTTGCGAGGAAGCTGCGCATTAATGTGAGAACGCTGGAGAAATGGGAGCAGGGGCGGGCCAAACCGAATCCGCAGGCGGCAGCGCTGGTGCTGCTGGTGCGGAATTACCCGGATACGCTGGAGCGGCTGGAAAAGGTGGCAGCGGGGTGAGCGATTCCAATGAAACTAAACCGATGGTGCAGGCGGCTGTGAGTTGCGGGGCCGGTGTAGGTTGGCCGCTCCACCACCCACCTATTCCGCCACAAAATCAATCGCCCCCACCGGGCAGGCTGGGACGCAAGCCCCACAGCAGATGCAATCCTTTGGATTAATCGCCAATTTCTCGGCCTCCGCGAAACCCGCTTCGTCCTTCCGTGGATGGATGCAGTCCACGGGACACACATCGACGCAGGCTGTGTCCTTCACTCCGATGCAGGCACTTCCGATAACGTAGGGCATTTGAATCCTCCCGCTCTCGAACTGAGAATAGGGAGGCTTGAAGATTTGCGCGATGACTTAAGTCACGCCACGGAGGAAATATCTAAAGGGAGATTGCGTCAGCCGTTCGGAGAAACTTCTTTCTTTAGCGCTTCCACGTCTGGAATAGTCACCTGGCGCCCGTGCATGTGAACAAGCTTTTGGCCATATAACCGCCCCAGATTCCGTGAGATCAGTTCCCGCACGGTGCCCAACCGCGCAGCCAATTCTTCGTTGTTCTCGTTCAGGCGAAATTCCAGTCCCCGCGGGGTCTGGGTTCCCTGCTGCTCCGCGAGCCGAACGAGGTACGAGATCAGGCGGCCCCTCACAGTCGAGAAGGACAGCTCCTCAACAAGGCCCTCCAGATGCCGCACACGGTGTCCCAACACCTTGATCACCTTCATGGCCACTTCCGGCTGCCGCATGCATATCCGTCGAAACTCATCCGCCGGCAACCGTAGCAGCACCGTCGGCTCTGTGGCGATCGATGTCATCGAATATTTCCCTGCATCAAAAACAGGCGCCTCCGCCAGCGTGCTCCCCATGCGCTCGATGCTGATCAGTTGCTCTCGCCCGGCCGCCGCGGTTTTTACCAAACGCACTGCTCCTGACTCTACGATCAGCAACTCCCGGCAAACGTCCTCCTCGTTGAAAATAATCGTGCCCGCACTGTGCTCTCCGCGTGTCGCGCGCTCTGCGATCGCGCCAAGCTCCGCTTCCGAAAGCTCCGCAAACAGCGGTACCCTCCGCAGCGTGGCTAGCAATTCTGTTTGAGGTTTCCCCATGCTCTAAAATCATAGATGGTTAGGTACGAAAACGCATGCGGCCTGCTCACATTCGCCGACGATATCGCTTGGTGGGTCGGCGAAAACGATCGCGAGCTCCGTCAAAACAAGAAGATGTGACGTTATCTAATGGTATAATGCGTGGGAATTTTCCCACCTTGACTTCAGGGCGAATACAAAGCGAAGCTGTATCTAGTATGAAGCCACAGTTCGACGAGATTGGGTACTGGTCGGAGATAAAGCTGGAAATCTTAAGAAGGTACGCTTCTGCGTACTCGACGATTCTCGCGGGGCAAACTGACCCGTCCCTGTTTCACGTCTACATTGATGCTTTTGCTGGGGCTGGTGTACACCTTTCGAGGTCGACGGGCCAAGAGGTTCCGGGCAGTCCTCTCAACGCCCTCGATGTCCGCCCGGCTTTCCGCGAATACCATCTAATCGACATCAGCGCTGACAAGGTCGCCGGCCTTAGAGGGCTGACTAAGGATCGTCCTGATGTCCACATCTATCAAGGCGACTGCAATCAGATCTTGATTGACACAATTTTCCCCAATGTCCAATACAACCAATATAGGCGAGGACTATGCATTCTCGACCCTTACGGGCTCGACCTCGAGTGGAAAGTTATCGCAACGGCCGGACGGATGAAAACGCTTGATATCTTCATCAACTTCCCTGTTCAGGACATGAACCGGAACGTACTTTGGCATGATCCTGAGAAAGTCGAGAAAGCCCAAGTCGCTAGGATGAATTCGTACTGGGGCGATGGCTCTTGGAGACAGGCCGCCTATCAAACAACTAGAAATCTCTTTGGGTTCCCCGAGAAAGAATCAAACGAGACTATAGCCGAGGCTTTTCGAAAAAGGCTTAGGGAAGTGGCAGGGTTTATTCGCGTTCCCCCACCTTTGCCCATGAGAAACTCTAGGGGAGCCACTGTCTACTATCTTTTCTTTGCTTCTCAAAAAGACACTGCCGAACACATTGTTCTTCAAATCTTTGATAAGTTTAGAAGCCGAGGGGAATAGTGATGTCGTTACAATCTTCCATCGAATGGACCGACGCTACCTGGAACCCGGTGCGCGGCTGCACCAAGATTAGCCCCGGTTGCAAACATTGCTACGCCGAGACGTTTGCCGAGCGGTTTCGCGGCGTTAAAAGACATCCCTACGAGCAAGGATTTGATCTTCGCCTCGTCCCGGAGAAGCTTGCCGAGCCGCTGCGCTGGCGCACTCCGAAGATGATCTTTGTCAATTCCATGAGCGATCTCTTCCACGACCAGGTTCCGGACGAATATATTGTCGCCGTCGCGAGGGTCATGACCGCCGCGAAGTGGCACACCTTTCAAGTCCTGACAAAAAGGTCGGAGCGCATTTCCAGGCTGCTTGCGACCAAGCTTGCTTTCGCATCTCTGCAACCTCACATCTGGTGGGGCGTGAGCGTGGAAGACAGGAAGTATGGCCTTCCCCGGGTCGGCCATCTGCGCGCGGCTCCTGCATCTGTGAAATTTCTCTCCGTTGAGCCACTACTGGAAGATCTCGGCAGGATAAATCTTAACGGAATAGACTGGGTCATCGTCGGCGGTGAAAGCGGCCCCGGTGCCAGGCCGATGGAAAAAAAGTGGGCTCTGTCCGTGAGGGACCAGTGCCGGGAAGCCTCCGTGCCGTTCTTCTTCAAGCAGTGGGGAGGCGTTCGCAAGTCCACGACCGGCCGAAAGCTGGAAGGCAAAACCTACGATGAGCTTCCTCGCAGGATTTCTCAGCCAGTTCTTGATTCGGGAAGCTGCGTGGCGATCGCCGCAGAGATTGAAGGTTCCTGCCAAGTAAGAAGCGTCGTAAGACTCTCTGAGTCACCGCTCGGCACGCGCCAGCCTCTCTATAGCTAATCTTTTTTTGTCAAAGCAAGTGGCGCGAGTCGCACCATGTAGACCAAGTTGTCTTCGATTCCTTGGCCAGACTTCGCTCCTCCCCTTTTCTTGCCCTTGGTGCGCGCGCCTGCTATTGTAAAAAGTTATTCTGCCCTCAGTGTCCCTGCTGGGTGCCGGAGCCTGCATGGTGCAGGCATGCTCCTGTGGAGGGAGCGCTTTCGTCTCATGGGCCTGACCAAACTCGTTATCCGGGGCGCACGGCAGCACAATCTGAAGAACATCAGCCTCGAAATCCCGCGGAATTCGCTGACGGTCATCACCGGGCTCTCCGGTTCCGGCAAGTCCTCGCTGGCGTTTGACACCATCTACGCCGAGGGGCAGCGGCGCTACGTGGAATCGCTCTCGGCCTACGCCCGCCAGTTCCTGGACCAGATGGAGCGACCCGATGTCGACGTCATTGAGGGCCTGTCGCCTTCGATCGCCATCGAGCAGAAGACCACCACGCGCTCTCCGCGCTCCACGGTCGGTACCATCACGGAAATCTACGACTACCTGCGGGTAATCTACGCGACCGTGGGCGTCCCGCATTGCCCCAACTGCGGCAAGCCCATTACGCGCCAGTCCAGCGAGCAAATCGTGCAGGCCATCCTGAATGGGGAACTCTGCCAGCCCGACGACCGCATTATGATCCTGGCCCCCATCGTGCGCGGGCGCAAAGGCGCGTACCGCAAGGAGCTGGAAAAACTGGCGCAAGACGGGTACGTTCGCGTGCGCATCAACGGCGAACTTTTTCCCCTGGATGCCACGCCAGCCCTGGACAAGCGCAAGAACCACACGATTGAAGTGGTCATCGACCGCCTGTTGGTGAAGCAGGGCATCGCCGCACGCCTCGAGCAATCGATCGTCACGGCGCTGAAACTGGCCGGCGGGCTCGTGACCGTTTCCATCGTGGGCGGCAAGGACCATGTTTTCTCGGAAAAACTGGCCTGCCCCGATTGCGGGATCTCCGTGCCGCAGCTTGAGCCGCGCTCGTTCAGCTTCAATTCGCCTTACGGGGCGTGCCCCGCATGCAATGGCCTGGGCTCGAAATACGATTTCGATCCATCAAAAATCGTCACCGATTGGACGCGTCCGCTATTTGACGGCGGGCTGGGCCCCGGTTCCGGCTCCGCGATTCTGAAGCGGACGCTGGAGCTCGGCGCGTACGCTCATGGTTTCAATCTGGAGACGCCGTTCGAGAAATTTCCCGCGCGCATTCAGAACATGATCTTGTACGGCTATCCGCCGACAAACGGCCGCTTCAGCGAAAAAGAATCGGCGGGGAAAAAACCAAAGGGTGAAAAAACTTTTCGCTTCCCGGGAATTCTTAAATTTCTCGAACGGAATTTCGAGGAGTCCAACTCGGATACTTATCGCGAATGGATCACGCAATACATGTCCGCGACGCTTTGCAGCGTGTGCCATGGCAAGCGTTTGCGCCCTGAATCGCTGGCGGTAAAACTCGCCGGGTGGTCCATCGCGGATTTCACGGCGCTTTCGCTCAGCGCCGCGCGGCCCGCAGTGGACAAAATCCTAACGCAGCTGAGCGCGCGCCAAAAAGAGATCGCGGCGCGCCCACTCGAAGAAGTTTCCGAGCGTATCGATTTTCTTCTCGCTGTCGGCCTCGGCTATCTGAGCCTCGATCGTTCCGCCGCCACACTCTCCGGCGGCGAAGCCCAGCGCATCCGGCTGGCCACGCAGATTGGTTCACGCTTGCGCGGCGTTCTCTATGTGCTCGATGAGCCCAGCATCGGCCTTCATTCGCGCGACAACGACCGGCTTCTCGGCTCTCTTGAGCAGTTGCGCAATCTCGGCAATACCGTTCTCGTCGTCGAGCACGATGAAGACACCATTCGTCGCGCGGATTTCGTCGTCGACCTGGGTCCTGGAGCAGGCAACGCTGGCGGCTATCTTGTCGCCCAGGGCAAACCCGAGCAAATCGCGGCCAGCGCCGAGTCCTTGACCGGGCAGTATTTGAGTGGCGCCGCGAAGATCGCCGTCCCCGAGAAGCGCCGCAGCCCTAACGGAAAGACCATTCAAATCCTTGGCGCGACCGCCAACAACCTCAAGGATGTGGACATCACGCTTCCGCTCGGCTTGCTTACGGTCGTGACCGGCGTCTCCGGTTCCGGTAAATCCACGCTCGTCAACGATATTCTCTATCGCGCGCTGGCGCAAAAACTGTATCGTTCCTCCGAGCCCGCTGGCGCGTACAAACAAATTATCGGCATCGAACACATCGACAAAGTCATTGAGATTGACCAAGCGCCCATCGGGCGCACGCCGCGGTCGAATCCCGCGACATATACCGGCGTGTTCGCGCCCATCCGCGATCTCTTCGCCATGCTTCCGGAATCGCGCGAGCGCGGCTACCGGCCCGGACGTTTCAGCTTCAACGTCAAAGGCGGCCGCTGCGAAGCTTGCCAGGGCGACGGCCTGCGCCGCATCGAGATGAATTTTCTTCCCGACGTTTACGTGATGTGCGAAGTGTGCCGCGGGCGCCGCTACAATTCCGAAACGCTGGCCGTGCGCTATAAAGGCCACTCCATCAGCGATATTTTGAATCTGCCATCCTCGGACGCGTTAAAAGTTCTCGAAAACATCCCGCAGATTGAGCAGAAGCTGGCGACGCTCGTCGAAGTGGGCCTCGGTTACGTCACGCTCGGCCAGTCCGCCACCACGCTCTCCGGCGGCGAAGCCCAGCGCATCAAGCTGGCACGCGAACTTTCCAAGCGCCAGACCGGCCGCACGCTGTATATCCTCGACGAACCCACTACCGGCCTGCATTTCGACGACGTCAGAAAACTCCTCGACGTGCTCCAGCGGCTGGTCTCCCTCGGCAACACCGTGCTGATCATCGAGCACCATCTCGACGTGATCAAGCAAGCCGACTGGCTCATCGACCTGGGCCCTGAAGGCGGCGAAGGAGGCGGCCGCATCGTCGCCCAGGGCCCGCCCGAGCTCGTCTCCCGAGCAAAAAAATCCTACACCGGGCAAGCGCTAGCCCGCGTCCTTGGCATCTCCAATAATGGCCACACCAATGGCAACGCAAAGTAGCCGCCGTGTCGCAATCTGGAGTGCTGATACAATTTTAATCCCGCAACACGCGGGGGTTATTCGAAGTTTCTGATCTTTGGCGTATCCGCGAATTGGACAGACTCGCGATTGGAATCGCACCGTGAGAGATAAGCTCAGATTGGCGTTCTTGCTTCTGACGCTGGCCGCTGCGGGGTTTCTGCTCTTTCTCGTTTATCGATTCTCGCACGAGGAACTGATGATTGACCGATGCCTGTCTGGTAGCCATGGAAGTTTCGACTACTCAAGGATGGAATGCGATCTTGAGACCAACCATCCCTATATCCCTTATCAGGCACGACATCTGCGGGATAAAATGACGGCCTTGGTTGCCTTAATTTCTTTCGCAGTTTTCGGTTCGGGCTACTATCTCAGGAAGAAACCCCCACAAGAGGTGATTTCAGATCAGTTCACTGCCAAGTCGTGAGCATCTCCGGCCGCAAAGATCTCGTGAACACGATCGTGAATCAGTCTTTCGTAAATACGGTCCATTCGTAGAGGTCATAGAGATTCGGGGTTTTCATACCGAGGAGGCGCTTCACAAGCTCCTTGGATTTGTACGTGAAGGGGCTGGAGGCTCCGTAGCGGGGCGGTGGGCATGCGTCGTGACGCCGGACGATGTGGCGGACTTCCTCGTGTACCCGCCGCGAAACCGCATCGACATCCGGAAACTCAAACAAGCATCCTGAACCCACGAACATGATTTCATTTCCGTACTTGGAGTCCAGACTGCGCTGCAAATAGGACATCCTCGAAGTGAAGATGAGATCGTAGTCCTTTCCCTGATCGCGATGATCGGAAACGATCTGTGCTTCGATTTTCTTGCGACTTTTGGATACTTCAATTCCCTGAGAGGAATTCCGGACGCGAATCAAAAAGCGATAACTTCCCGAATAGGTGGTCAAAAAAGGCTCGCAGACTTCAAGATTCTGCAGAAGAAGAGGCAGGACTCGCCCGAATTCCTCGGGACGGACCTCGGGATAATAGTTGGCCTTCTCTATCTGCGCTTTGAATTCTCGAGCCAGTCTTTCGCTGGAAAGAGGCGCGCGCAGGACCCGCTGCTTGACCTCTCCTTTTTCCACGACGAATCCTGGCCCAATATCCAAGGCTTGCGTGGCCGACGGCACACCGTTGCGGTTCAGCAAGTCTACCGGCCTTTCCGAATTGTGCACCGGCTCATTGGCCCAAAACAGGTCATCCTCGAGCAGCACGACATCAGCAGCAAAGGGAAAAGCGAACTTCGGTTTCAGGCCGTTGATGATGCGTGCCCAGGATTGGTTGAAGTGATGTTGCCGGATGGCCGCGGTTTTCTGGTTGTCCTTGGTCGGAATCCGGTAACAATTGGGAAAGTGCGAAGCCGTTCCGTAGCCGCAAAAAACGTAATCGATGACCGGAAATTCCTTGCGAAGCCAGGCGATGAAACGGTCCTGCACCTCGGGAGGCGTGGCATGAATGGCATCGTTCAAATTGACGCAAACTTCGCTGCCGTGGCTCACCACCAGCAGGGTGTCGTCGTTGATCGTCGGGCGAATGGTAACTTTCACACCCGGAGCCAGCTCGACGGATTCTCCGTCGGGGAGCGCCAGAACCTCGAACCCCATCTTTTGCAATTCGGGGATGAGGTCCAGTTCCTTCGACACCAGTATCTTGGTGTCGCGCGAAAATCGAGTCAGGGTTCCCGGATGGAAGTGATCGTTGTGGCCATGCGATAGATAAATGTAGTTCGGCTTCGTTTCCTCGACGAGTTCGATGCGGGGTTCCGGATAAATCCACCATTGCGCGCCAAAACACGGTCCTGCCCACCACGGGTCGGTCAGAATCCTTACGTTATCGCATTCAATGAGCAGAGAGGCATGGCCGACAAAACTTACGCGCATAGCGGGTCACCGGTAGATGGCGAATTTTTCAGGAGTATACTACATCGCATGGATGGCCTCGAATCGGCGTGCCTTCCCGATTTCCAGCCGCGCCACGCGCCTGGGCGCGTCCTTGCGGATGGCCGGGCTTCCGTTTACAGTCATTGATTCCATGAGCATCTATTCCGTCCAGCCGCTGGTCTTTGGAGCAGTTCACACTTACCCGCTCGCCTCCAGGAAAAGCAAAGTGAGCGTTGGGGACTTCGCGAAACCATTTTCCGGCGCGTCACTGGGGAAATTCCTCGACTCGCTTCCCAATATACTTGCCGCCGCGGATCTCCGCCATCTGCTTGCTGCAATTCAACATGCGCATAGACAACGCAAAGCCATCCTTTGGGGCATCGGCGGCCATGTGGTCAAAGTTGGCCTCGGCCGCGTCCTGATCGACCTGATGCGCCGCGGTTTTGTATCAGGGATCGCGATGAACGGCGCCGCGCTCATTCACGACTTTGAGATCGCTCTCGCCGGAAACACTTCTGAAGACGTCGAAGCCGGTCTCGGCGCAGGCCAGTTTGGCATGGCTGAGGAAACCGGCGAATACCTCAACGAAATGGCCAAGCTCGCCACGCGCATTCACATTGGTTATGGCGAAGCGGCGGGGCAATTTCTTAGCAGCGGAATCTTACAGACTAAGTACGCCGACTCCAGCGTCCTGATGGCTGCCTACAAGCACCGCATCCCCGTCACTGTCCACGTCGCCATCGGCACGGACATTCCGCACATGCACCGCGCCGCGTCCGGCGCCGCCCTCGGAGAGGCCACGCATCGCGATTTCCGTCTTTTCTGCGCTTTGGTGAATCAAATGCACCCCGGCGGCATCTATCTCAACTGGGGCTCCGCTGTGCTGCTCCCAGAGGTCTTTCTGAAAGCCGTCTCCGTGGTGCGCAATCTGGGCGTGCCGCTTCGGCCCATCACCACCGCGAACTTTGACTTTATTCAACACTACCGGCCGATGCAGAATGTAGTCAAGCGCCCCACCGCACCCGAGCGTGGCCGCCGCGGCAGCGAATCGAAAGGCTACGCCATCACCGGCCATCACGAATTGCTTCTGCCGTTGGTCGCCGCTGCGCTCGCTTCCGGCTGGCCGCGAACCCCGCGCGCAAGCGGGAGCAGAAAAAAGAAACGATGACCCTTTTCGACGACAATCCTTCCATTCCGCCCGGACAGGAGCCGCCTGCGAACGATTCTCTCGACCTTCGCTCGGAGCACGAGCAGCCAGCGACTGTGCTTCCTTCTATTCCCCTGACTGGCGACCCGATCTCCTACGCCGCCACGAGTACGGCTGTCCCGTCTCCCGCCGCCCAAGTGCTTCCCGAAGATCTGCGCATCTCCTGGTCCTGGCCGCACCTGATTGTTTTTGTCATTTTTATCTTCGGCAGCCTGGTCACACTCCAACTCGCAATCCTTGTCTATTTTTCTGCGGACCGGCACGTTTCTCCCGCCGAGCTCAGCCATCTGTTGGAGTCCGATCCTGGGATCCTCATCGGCATGAATGTCCTATGGTTCGCATTGATCCTATTTTTTCTCTACATTACGCTCGCCGTTCTGCGCGACTCGCCTTTTTGGCTTTCGCTCGGCTGGAAGAAATTCAAGTCCGATCCCGGCGGAGGCAAGGGCCGGCCGTGGATGTATTTCCTGGCCGGCTGCGGCTTGTCCATCTTCGTGGCCATCGTAAGTTCGCGAGTCAAGCAGGCGGACCACATGCCCATCCAGGATCTGTTGAGGAATCGCGCCGGGGCCTTATCACTCATGGCCATGGCTGTATTTGTCGCGCCGCTGGTCGAGGAAACCGTCTTTCGCGGTTACCTCTATCCTGTATTTGCACGCATTACCTCTGCGGTTCTCCAATTCTTCGGCATGGAGTTCTCCGGCGCCATCCGAACCGGGGTGGTGAGCAGCATCTTGCTGACAGGGGCCCTGTTCGGTCTTATGCACGGCGCGCAACTTGGCTGGACCTGGGGACTCGTTAGCCTGCTGACCCTTGTCGGCGTCATTTTTACGTTTGTGCGCGCCTGGACCGGGACGGTGCTGGCCAGTTTCCTGTTGCATCTCGGCTACAACTCCTTTCTCGCCGTTACGTCCATCATAGCGACGAGGGGTTACACGCATTTGCCTCCGGTGCACTGATGGATTCGTTTTCTCGCTCCGCGTTCGCTACAATAAACTGGTAACTCGGAACGATCTTGTAGGGGCGCCCCGCAAAGCGGGGCTGCGGCCTATCTCGGCACGATTTCAGATTGAGATTCTTCTTCCGGATTCAAATCAAATGTACGTAGCCCAACCCATCCAATGGACCGACGAAGGCGTGCTGGTGCTCGACCAGCGCCGGCTTCCCGCCGAAGAAATCACCTATACGTATACGGATTATCGCGAAGTCGCCAAAGCCATCAAGGAAATGGTCATTCGCGGCGCTCCCGCGATCGGCGTAGCCGCGGCCATGGGCGCGGCGCTAGGCATTCTGTATTCTTCCGCGAAATCCGTCGAAGCTCTCGGCGCGGAGTTCTCGGAAATTTGCGGTGTGCTTGCAAAAACACGCCCCACCGCCGTCGATCTGTTCTGGGCGCTGGAACGCATGAAGCACCGCTTCGCGGAACTGAGCGCGCAAACTTCCGACCTCGCAAAAATCAAGCGGGAAATGGTAGACGAGGCGCAGCTAGTCCATCTCGAAAAGAAAGCCACCGACGAAGCCATCGGGCGTTTCGGCGCGGAGTTCATGCCCCGCGAAGGCCAGGTCATGACGCAATGCAACGCCGGAGCGCTGGCCACCGGCGGCATCGGCACGGCGCTCGGCGTCATCCGTGTGGCCTTCCAGCAGGGAAAAAAAATCCACGTTCTCGTTCCCGAGACGCGTCCCTATCTGCAAGGCGCGCGCTTGACCGCTTGGGAGCTGCACAAAGCCGGGATCCCGCTCACGCTCATCACCGACAACATGGCCGGACACTTTTTGAAATCGGGAAAAGTGGGAGCGGTAGTGACTGGCGCGGACCGCATCGCCGCCAACGGCGACACGGCCAACAAAATCGGGACGTATCAAATCGCAGTGCTGGCCAAGGAGAATAACGTTCCGTTTTACATCGCGGCGCCGGTTTCCACGTTTGACATGGCGATCCCTGATGGCGAGCACATCCCTATTGAAGAACGCTCGGCCGGCGAAGTCACGCACTTGCAGGGTGTGCGCATCGCGCCGGACGTTCACGCCGCGCACCCGGCCTTCGACGTCACCCCCGCGCGCTACATCGCCGCCATATTCACCGAACGCGGCGTGGCGCGTGCTCCTTTTACACAATCACTTTGCGCGCTCGCTGCTTCCGTTGACCCAGTGGCCACGTCCAAATAGCATTCCTACGTGTTTCTGTCCTTGTGACGTAGCCACTGAGCCTTAGTTCGACCAAGCGTGTCTGCGAGTGCCGTTCTTCCACGCAGTCTGATCAATCCGTGGACTTTGCCGGCTGCACGTAATCGGCCTTCACGTCCACTTTGTAGGCGGCGTCGTATTTGTCGTGGTGGCGCACCCAGGCCATCCCATGTTTCAAGCCCTCTTCGTCGCGGCCTTTGGGCGTAAGGTCAAGCCAATTGTACGCGCCGATGAGGATGTCCAGCCCGCGGCCATAGCTGGAGTAGGTGTGGAAAATATTTCCGGCTGCGTCCTTGTAAAATACGCTGGTGCCTGGCCGTTCCTCACTTGGAAATTTCTGCATGGCGTAGTTGTAGTAGGCCTCGCCTTTCTCCTGCTCTGCCTTCGTCTGCGACACTTGGTAGTCGTAGTTAAAATCGGTGCTGTTCGACGAGACCCAGTGGAACCGCCAGCCCATGCGTTTCTTGAACGCTTCGATCTCCGCCAGCGGTGCCCGCGAAACCACCGCGAGTCTTACATCTCGCGCCGCCAGATGAACGACGCTGCCGTCCATGTGATCCGCGATGAACGAGCAACTGGGGCAGCCCTCCGTCCAACTAGGACCGAGCATGAAGTGATAGACGATCAGCTGGCTTTTGCCGCCGAAGAGATCGGCCAGCGTCTCCTTGCCCTTCGGCCCTTCGAACGCATAGGCCTTGTCAACTTTTTCCCACGGCAGTTCCCGGCGCTGCTTGCTTATTTCGTCGCGCAGCCGCGAGAACTCTTTCTCTTTCTTCAACAGTTCCTTCCGTGCCGCGAGCCATTCCGCCGGCGACACGACTTTCGATTGATCCATCGCGCTCTTTGTCATGGGTGACTCTCCTTTTTCGTGTTTTGCCACTCGCGGAAACGAAACTTGTAGGGAAACTTGGTGCCAAGCGCGGCGCTCGGTGAATGCGGGAGCCGGATCGTGCACCGTCTCAGCAGAATCCCGCATTCACCGGCCGCTCACTAGAAAATGGAGCTAGCTTCGAGGGTCGGCTTTAATTGCCCGCAGCCTTGGCCTTCGATGCTTGCGCCGTCTCTTGCATCTGCGCGCGTAATTTGCGAATCGCTTCGGTCGATCCTGGGCTGTTTTTCTCGCGCCAGGCTTCCAGACGCTTGGACTGTTCTTCGAGGTTCGCGAGGAATTTAGGGTTGCTGAACATGGCGCGCCATGAAGCAACCACCGGCTTCACCTGTTCCCACACAGCCCACTGCTCTCCGCTGTTTTCGAAGAAGAGGTCTTCATTGATCAGGCCACGGTTTACGATGCTCGCCACCATTTCCCAATAGGAGAGCACCATGCGCATGTGGGCGTTTTCCTTGCTGCCTAGAGGACAGACCCGCAGTGCGTCCTCCGCATCTTTCACGTGGAAGTTGGCAAAGAACCACTCCCGGGCCTCGCGGAGCCGGGGCTCGCGCCGGTCTTCGTACAGCCGCAACATCAAGTTCACCTGTTCGTTAGTTATTTCTCCCATTGTTCCTCCTTCGAATTTGACTTCTGCACTGATTCCTTTGCGCCGGTTTTCCCGCCGAGCTTCTTCATTACCACTGCTGTCACTCCGCCGGTGGAGATCACGCTGCTGATCAGCAATGCCGCACTTGCAATGCACCATGGACACATACTGAGTCTCCTTCCGCAGCCGCCGCGTTCACTTCGAACGCTGCGCCTCGGCCCTGGCCTTCGCACCGGCGTTCATGTGC
>Ga0210410_10003120_pt1 | contig 14736 bp, 11 predicted proteins | sample IncBWC4MmetaG_FD_161058 | JGI IMG/M metagenome (GOLD analysis project Ga0210410, IMG submission 161058) | Forest soil microbial communities from Barre Woods Harvard Forest LTER site, Petersham, Massachusetts, United States - Inc-BW-C-4-M | ecosystem: Environmental > Terrestrial > Soil >... | reverse complement strand
ATGAGTGCCACCACGAACGCCAGCAGCGCCCCTTCCCAGGCATGATGCACCGAGAAATCGAAGATCGCCGTGGCTGCGGCAATCACCAGAGAAAACGCAGCCAACAACTTAATAAATATCCGATTCTTCACTTCGGGGCCTCGAAACGGTAGCCGGCCCCACGCACCGTCTTGAGATAGCGCGGGTTCTCCGGGTCGGGTTCGATTTTCTCGCGGATGCGGCGCACGTAAACATCCACCGAACGCGGCGTGACATACGCCGTGTCGCGCCAGACCGAGTCGAGCAACTGATCGCGGGTAAAAACCCGGCCAATGTGACGGGCAAAATAGTCGAGTAACCGGAACTCGGTGGCGGTCGTCGTCACCAGACTTCCGCGCACGACCAGGGTCATGGCGCTGGGATCGATCTCAATCTCGCCAATCTTGACCGGCGCCTGGGATAGCGGCCGCTCGAAACGGCGGAGCACGGCCTTGACCCGCGCTACCAGTTCGCGGGGGCTGAACGGCTTGGGGATGTAATCGTCGGCGCCCAGTTCTAGTCCGAGAATGCGGTCCGCTTCTCCGCTTTTCGCCGTCAGGAAAATCACCGGGGTTGCCGCCAGCGCCGGAATTTGCCGGATCTGGCGGCACAATTCGAGGCCGTCTTTTCCGGGAACCATAATGTCGAGAATAAACAGCGCCGGCCGCTGCCGTTCCGACTCGGGGATGACAGTGTTTCCAGTGGCGAACACTTTCACCGCAAATCCGTCCGCTTCCAGATGGTGCCGTACCAGGCGGGAAATATCCGGATCGTCTTCAACCACAAAGATGCTTGGTTTCATGGGGGGTATTGTAGCGGGCGGGCCTGTGGGACACCTAGTCGTGTGAGACCAGCCCACTTCTCCCACCGGCGTCATCCTGAGAGACTTCAGTCTCGAAGGATCTTGCGCGTACCGACAAGAGTCTTGAGCTTTCCACGAGAATTCCCGATTTCGATGATCAAGTTTCCGACTAGGTCCCTGCCGAAACTCACACCCGGAGGCACCACAGTGGTTGCGCTGTACTCCGTGACTACGGCAGGGCCGGAACATTTCTTTCCGATCGGCAATGAATCTCGGGAAAGGATCACGGTCGCAACCTTTTTCCCGGAGAACGAGACCGGGGTGCGATCCGGGGACACCTTGCCGGGTTTCGCCCGGCCTGGACGTGCCGGGCCACCCGTCCCTGCGTGGCCCGAGGGGTTCCCCTCCACCATCTTCGACTGCCGCGACTTGATTGTGGCCCGCAGGCGCAGCGTGACGAGTTCGAGTTCGCGCGCGCGGTAGCTATAGCCATAACGGCGCTGGTGCTCACTGCGAAAATCACGTAGCACGTTGCGCGTGAACGGGACATTTAATTCGTATCCCTGGCCCTGGTACCGGATATCGACGCTACGCAGGTGCTGGATCGCGCCTTCCCATTTCTCGTCCCGAAAGTCCCTTTCGGCACGCCGCAGCAGGACTGCGAATTCGCGTTCCAGCTGTTCGATGGGCACTTTCTCTCCGACTTGCCACAGCACGGTACGCGAATAGTCCTTGACCACGTCACTGACCAGGATGCCAAAAGCGGACAGCGCGCCGGGCAACACCGGTAGAATCACGCGCGGGATGCTCAACGCTTCCGCCAGTTCGCAGGCATGGAGGCCGCCCGCACCGCCAAAGGCCACCAGCGCGAACTCTCGCGGATCATATCCGCGTTCGATCGACACCACGCGGATGGCCTTCTCCATGGTGGCGTTGATTACCCGAATAATTCCGGCGGCGAATTGTTGCGGAGTAAGTTTCGATCCATTCCGCTTGAGCCATTGGGTGACCAGGCGGCTCGTGCGCTCGAGATCCAGAGTGAAATCTCCACCCAGAAAGCGCTGCGGCTGCAATCGGCCAAGGAGCAGATTCGCATCCGTCACCGTGGGCTCAGCGCCACGGCCGTAGCAGATCGGACCGGGATCGGCTCCGGCGGACTCAGGTCCGACCCGCAAGGCCCCTCCGGCGTCGAAGCGGGCGATAGAGCCTCCCCCCGCGCCTACAGTATGTATGTCGAGCATGGGCACCCCAATGGGCAACCCGGCAATCTCGGCCTGGTTGCTGGCGCGGGCCTCTCCGTCCACCAACGCAACATCAGTGGACGTTCCACCCATATCGAATGAGATGATTCTCGCGAGGCCGCTACGCTGCGCCAGGGCAGCGGCACCCACAACTCCCCCGGCCGGCCCGGAGAGTACAGTACGCACCGGTTCGCGGGTGGCAGAACTGAGGGTAGTGATCCCGCCGCTCGATTGCATGACGAAAATGCGGGCGCGGACCCTGCGATCAAGGTTCTCGAGATAACGCTGCATGACGGGTTGCAGATATGCATTCACCACCACTGTGCTGATGCGCTCATACTCGCGGAACTCGGGAAGAATCTGGTGCGAAATGGACATCGGTACGCCGAGTTTTTCAAGTGCACGGGCAACGGTGTTTTCCGTTTTCGGATTGGCGAATGAAAACAGCAGCGAGATGGCGATTGCCTCGGGTTGCTTCTGTTGAATTTTTCCGGACAGCGACTGGAAGCCGGCTTGCGACGGTGCATGAAGGACTTCGCCGTCGCTCGAGGTGCGTTCGTCCACCCCAAACCGCAAATCCGCGGGAACAAGCGGCTCTACACGATCAAAAAAGAAATCGTAGAGCTTGGGTCGGGCCTGGCGGCCGATCTCGATGGCGTCCTCAAAACCAGCGGTAGTGACCAGGGCCACGCGTGCGCCCTTCCGTTGCAACAGAGTATTTGTGCCAACTGTGGTGCCGTGCAGAAGGACTGTCGAAGTGCGCGGTCCGATCTTTTCCAGGGCCTCGACGATGGCCTGCGAAGGGTCGGCCGGCGTGGAGAAAACCTTGAGCATTCGTACCTGGCCGCGCTCAACCCAAACGCAGTCGGTAAAGGTGCCGCCTGTGTCTATGGCGATGTGGAGCGGTTCCATTCGTGAGCGGCGTGACATGGAAGTCAAAGCGGAAGGGTAACATCCCGGACTGGAGGAATGCAGAGGAACGCGCAGCTACGCCGGGAATCACGCCTGCGTTGCACCTGCTTGCCGTTCACGGAAACAGCGTGGATCGTTATTCTTCTGGTAGCCTGATTTAATGGCAAGAGAAGCAGCCAGCGAGGTGCTATCGGTCGAGGGACGGGAAGTTCAGATAACGCATCCCGAAAAACTGTATTTCTCGTCGCAGGCACGTATCTCGAAACTCGATCTTGTGCGCTACTATCTGTCGGTTGCGCCGGGCGCGCTCGCCGGAATCCGGGATCGTCCGATCGTTCTCAAGCGTTTCGTCAACGGCGCCGAGGCCGAGGCCTTTTATCAAAAGCGTGCGCCCACCCAGCGGCCTTCCTGGCTGCGAACCGTGACGCTGTCATTCCCTTCGGGTCGAACCGCCGAGGAGATCGTCGTCGATGATGCGCCTGGGCTCGCCTGGATCGTCAATCTCGGCTGCATTGAACTGCATCCGCACCCAGTGCGCTCTGGCAATCTTGAGCACCCCGACGAATTGCGGATTGACCTCGATCCGGTCCCGGGTGTGAGTTGGGATGATGTGCGCCGCGTAGCTCTCGAAGTGCAAGCGTTGCTCAAAGACGTGGGACTTCGTGGCTGGCCCAAAACCAGCGGTTCGCGCGGCATCCATATCAATGTGCGTATCGAACCGCGCTGGACGTTTACTGAAGTACGCCGCGCTGCCATTGCATTGTCTCGCGCGGTGGAGCGGCGTGCGCCCGCGCTGGCCAGTTCGAAATGGTGGAAAGAAGAGCGGCACGGTGTTTTCCTGGACTATAACCAGAATGCAAAGGACCGCACCACGTGCTCGGCGTATTCAGTCCGCCCGCTTCCTGACGCCCGGGTTTCGACGCCGTTGCGCTGGCATGAGGTCCCTGACTGCAATCCCGCTGACTTCACGATTTTCACGCTGCCGGAGCGCTTCGCGAAGATCGGCGATCCACATGCGGGCATGGACAAAGAGCCTGGTTCGCTCGATAAATTACTGGAACTCGCGGATAAAGATGAAGCCGCCGGTCTCGGCGACGCGCCGTGGCCTCCGCACTTTCGCAAGATGGAGGCCGAGGGGCCGCGAGTGGCTCCCTCGCGAGCCAAATCATCTGCAAAGAAGCCGCCACGAGTGAAGATGCCGCTTATTGTTATTGCGAACTCTCCCGACAAGGCAGCCGCACTTGCGGGACTGGAAAGATGGAAGAGCAAGTATTCCCAAATAGCCGCTCTCCTCGCCACCGACGACGTACTGGTCGATTCCATGCGAGGCCGATCGTCAACCTGGACCCGCATCCGAGTCAACCTACGTCATGTGCCCGAAGCACTGCGGCCGACGCAGGAAACTCCCGACCCCGATGACGATCCAACGCGTGAATGGCGGCAATGGCGCAAGAAAAAGGCAGATCAAAAAGAAAAAGAGTAGATGCGCGGGTCTGCAGGCCTAACGGCCCTGTGGAAAGATCTCTTCCAGTTCCTGCGGAGGAACCACTTCGAGCTGCGCATATGTGCAATCGCTCGGCCTCTTGTCGGTCCGCCATCTGCGGAACTGCGACATGTGACGGAATCGGCCTCCTTGCATATGCTCGTAAGCAACCTCCACCACGAGTTCGGGTCGCAGTGGTTCCCATGACAGGTCCTTGCCTTGACTCCAACGGCTTTGGCCGCCAGGCATACGCTTGACGCCGTCATCAGTGGCGGCTTCCGCGCCCGCCCAGGCTCTCCACGGGTGAACTGAGAGCGCATCTTTGCGATACGGTTCGAGAAATTCCGCCAACTGCTTCCGCTTGGCAGCGCTGAAGCTCGCACAAACCCCGACGTGCTGCAAAGCTCCGGCATCATCAAAGAGGCCGAGCAGCAGTGAGCCGATCAGAGTGCGATCACCTTTTTTGTACCAACGAAATCCGGCCACCACACAGTCGCAGTCGCGCTCATGCTTGACCTTGAGCATCACGCGTTTGTTTGGTTCGTAGGTTCCCGCGGTAGGTTTAGCCATCACGCCGTCCAGCCCCGCGCCCTCAAACCTGCGAAACCAGTCGGAGGCCACGCTGCGGTCGACGGTCGCTGGTGTTAGATGAATGGGTGGCGGCGCCGATGCGATCACTGATTCCAACTCGCGGCGGCGGATCTCGAATGGCTCGCCCCGAAGATCCCTGTCCCCGCAGCAAAGCAGGTCGAAAAAAACGACTGAAGATGGAGTCTGTCGCGACAGAAGATTCACCCGCGATGCGGCCGGATGAAGGCGCAGCTGGAGTGCATCGAAATCGAGTCCATTGTCCTTAACGATGACAATCTCTCCGTCGACCACGCACCTCGTAGGCAATGCCGAGCGCAACGGCTCCAGCAGCTCAGGAAAGTAGCGGTTCAGCGGTTTTTCGTCTCGGCTCTGGATCAGGATTTCATTCCCATCGCGAAAGACGAGGGCGCGAAACCCGTCCCACTTCGGTTCGAAAATCCAATCGCCATCGGCTGGTAGCTCGCTCACTCGTTTGGCCAGCATCGGCAATAGCGGCGGGTTGACGGGAAGTTCCACACCTCATGGTATACCGCGCACCCATCTTGCGACTTGCTGGAGCCCTGAGTATTCCCACAATTTCTAGGTCTTATTCGTAAAGGCCAGTGTCAGGAGGGTCTTCTGTTCCACCTCGTGGGCCTTGGCCGATCCTGTGGCCGGGCTGGCACTGGCGGAACGCTTCACCGACAGCACGGGACGCTCACCCGCAATGCGGCGGAGGCGAGGCAGCACGTAGAACAATGCGCCCATGTTAGCCGGTTCCTCCTGCACCCAGACAATCTCTCGCGCCGAAGCAAATTGTCCAATCGCCGCTTCCAACTCTTTTTCGGGGAAAGGATACAGCTGTTCGACCGCCACAATCGCGGTCGTCTTGTCATTCCTCTTCTTGCGCTCGGCCCGCAACTCGTGAACGATCTTGCCGGTGCAAATCAGAACGCGGGTCGCGTCGCTTACTTCCGGGTCCGGCAACACCGTGAGAAAGCGCTGGTGGGCAAAGTCTTCAATCGGGGAGGAAGCATCGGGATGGCGCAACATGCTCTTCGGGGTGAAGACGACAAGCGGTTTGCGCCAGTGGCGCAACGCCTGGCGCCGCAGCAAGTGAAAATATTGCACAGCGTTCGACGGCTGGCAGATCTGGAAATTATCCCGCGCCGCGAGTTGCAGGAAGCGTTCGATGCGGGCGCTCGAGTGCTCCGGCCCCTGCCCCTCGTGACCATGCGGCAGAAGCAACACCACGCCCGAGAGCAATCCCCATTTGTCTTCGCCGGCGCTGACAAATTGATCAATCACCGCTTGCGCCACGTTGGCAAAATCGCCGAACTGCGCCTCCCACATCACCAGCGTTTCGGGATAGTCCCGACTGTAGCCATACTCAAATCCGAGTACGCCAGCCTCGGAGAGCGCGGAGTTATAAATCTCGCACCGCGCCTGGCCTTCCGAGATGTGTTCGAGCGGAACATACTCCTGCTCGTTCTCAATATCGAGCAACACGGAGTGGCGCTGGTTAAAGGTGCCGCGCCGGGTATCTTGCCCGGTCAGCCGCACAGGTACACCGGCTTTCACCAGACCTCCGAGCGCGAGTGCCTCGGCCATGCCGTAGTCCACCAACCGCTTGCCCGTGCCCATCTCGGCTCTCTGCTCAAGCAGCTTCTTGACCTTCGGATGGATGTGGAAGCCCACGGGATAGGTCGTGAGCTTCGCGGTAATTTCGCTGAGTTCTTCCGCTGAGAGGCCGGTATCCACTTCATACTCAGGCTTGTAGCGGCCGCCCTTGTAGTCATTCCAGTAGTTCGGCAACTCGCGCAGCAGTGGCTTCTTCCTGATACTCTTGGCCGCTTTCTGCGCCGCTTCGAGTTCTTCCCGAACCTTGTCCACCTTTTGCTGAACGTTCTCCGCCCCGATGTCCTCAGCGTAGATCTCCCACAGCGGCGGATGGTCCTTGATCGCTTTATAGAGCAGCGGCTGGGTCACCGTGGGATCATCGACTTCGCTGTGCCCGTGGCGGCGATAGCCGATCAGGTCCACAACCACGTCACCCTTCCAGGTATAGCGATAGTCGGCCGCCAGACGGCCGACTCGGACGACGGCGTCGACGTCTTCCGCATTCACGTGAAAGATCGGAATCGATTGCCGGCGGGCCAGCTGGGCAGAAAATCGTGACGAGTGCTCTTCTTTGTACAAGGTCGTAAAGCCAAGCAGATTGTTGGCGATGATGTGCACCGTGCCGCCCACGGTGAAACCCTTCAGGTCGGACAAGTTCAAGGTCTCGGCCACGACGCCTTGACCTGCGAAGGCCGCATCGCCGTGGACCAGCAAAGGCACGAATTTCTGATCGCCATCTTGTCCAGCGCGGTCCTGCTTCGCCCGGGTGCGCCCCACGGTCACTGGATCCACCGCCTCCAGGTGGCTGGGATTTGAAACCAGGTGAATATGAATTTTCGTCCCTGACCGGGTCACGTATTCCCCGGTCGCGCCCATGTGATATTTCACGTCACCGCTGCCCAGAACGCTACGCGGATCCACGTCTTCAAATCCCGCGAAGATTTCCTGGGGAGAGCGCCTAGCCACCTGCACAATAATGTTCAGCCGCCCACGGTGGCTCATGCCCATTACCAGTTCCACCGCGCCCTGCTGTCCGGCCGCATCCAGAATTTCATCCACCAGGGGGATCATGGCGGTCACGCCTTCAAGAGAAAAGCGCTTGCTTCCCAGGTAGCGCTGCTGCAGCACCTGCTCGAACAGATCGGCCCGAATGAGCTGGTCGAGCACACGTTCCTGGTCCACCGCGGGTTGGGGACCTTCCAGGCGCTCCTGGATCCAGCGGCGGCGTTCCGGGTCGGTGATATGCATGAATTCCGCCCCCACGGTTCCACAGTAAATGCGGCGGGCCTCCTCAGCCAGCTCGCCTTCGACACGCAGGCTGGGATGCGCCACTGGAGGCAAAAATCCCAGCGGGTCGAGATCGGCCTCCAGGTATCCCCAGTGGCGGAAAGGGTCAAATATGCGTTCACGTTCGCCGCTGGGAGCTTCCAGTACGCCGGTTGCGGCAGATTCACTTGCAGGTTTAGATCGGGTCGCCATATGTCTGTTACTAGAATAACGGATGCAATGGGATGCGTGCTGGATTCGCTCCACTGGGAGCAACAGTGGCGGGATTTCTTCTCCCGCCTAGCCGGCTGCCGCCGTTCTAGGCAGCGCCTTCATCAACAGACCGTTCAGGACGATGGTGATCACCGAAGCGGCCAAAGTAGCGTGATAGACGTCGTCCGTGACCAGGTGGGCATCGCGGGCCACCCGCACCAGAACGTAGGAGAACTCGCCGATCTGGGTCAATCCCAGACCCACCATGAGAGCGGTCCGCGGAGGATAGCGAAACAGCCAGACGACCAAGGTCCAAATCGCAAATTTCCCCACCATGGTCAGCAGCACGATCGTGCCCCAGAGCCCCGGTTTAGAAATAAGGATGCGCGGGTCTACGAGCGCACCAATGGTCACAAAAAACAGCGCTACAAAGGCATCGCGCAGGGGCGACAGCTTGTCCAGCATTTTGTGCGTTGTCCCGGATTCACTGACGATAAGACCAGCCAGAAACGCTCCCAGGGCAAGGGACAGGCCAACCGCCTGAGTGACCGCAGCGGTTGCGAAACCCAGTGCCAGCACGACCAGCACGTAGAGTTCGTCGTTTCCGGTCCCTTCGACCCGTTTCATCAAAGGTGGCACCAGCTTTGCGGCCACAAACATGACCGGGATCAGAATCAACAGGGCCTTGCCCCCAGCAATCGCTAGGGAGAGGAAGTGGCTTCCCGTGAGATTGCTCAGCGAAGGAAGCAGCACGGTCAAAACCACGACTGCGAGGTCTTCGACCAGAGTGATGCCAATCATCACGTTGCCATGCGGCGAGCGCAATTCTCCGCGGTCAGCGAGCAAACGGGAGAGCACCATGGTGCTGGCGACGGATACAATGGCGCCCACCGCAATTCCTTGGGTCGTACTCCAACCCATCAACCATCCCGCCCCGATGCCCACCCCGAGGGACAACAGTATCCCCAGTGGCCCGCCGAAAATCGCCACCCACTTCACTTGCATGAGCTCGGCGAATGAAAACTCCAGGCCAATCGAGTACATCAGCAGGATGACACCAATCTCGGCGAGGAATTCGAACTGGTGGACCTCTGAAAGAGTTGGGCCGGGAGTGAAAGGACCGATCAGAAATCCGCCGAGAACGTATCCCAGAATCAAGGGCTGCCGCAGGGCTCTGGCCACACCGCCACCCACAACGGCGGCGCCGAACACGTAAGCGAGATCACGAAAGAAGGTGGCTTCCATGGTTGTTGGCGAGCGACAGACTCAACAGTCTAAATGTGATCTGCTGATTTTGGGTGGAGCAGCGCTTTTAGCGCTCCATAGGAAGGTAGTGCCCCGCGGCGGCTTCAGTCGCTGAGGTGCCTGGGTGCTAAAACCCGGTGCACACACGAGGCTGTTATGCAGGCCTGAAGGCCTGCTCCACCCTTTTTCCAGCTGACCCACCACTCGAAACCAGTTTGACTCCCCGTCCTGAAACTGCACTAGTCCCGATTTGATATCCGAGCGGCAGTCCGGGAGCCTACCCGCGAATTTCTCACCTTGAACGGCTATATCGTTCTGGAGGCAGAGAATGGTGCCGCGGCACTGGCCCTCGCCCTGGCGTACGACGGCACCATCGATTTGATGATCACCGACGTGGTGATGCCCCAGATGGGTGGAGCGAAGCTGGCAGCGGCTCTGGCATCCGATCGTTCGGACATGAAAGTTCTCTTCGTCTCCGGTTATGCCGAAACCACCTTCCAGCGTCACGGAGAAATTAACGTGACCACACGATTCCTGCAGAAGCCCTTTTCCTTGAAAACGCTGGCCCGCAAGATCCGCGAGGTCCTGGACGTGGAGAAAGCCTCTGCCGCAGCCGCCGCTTCGTCGAGATAAATCTGCACGCTGCGGCTGTCCCATATAATTGCTGCTTAGTTAATGTAGGCGCGAGCGCCCCGCTCATGCGGCAGCGGCTCATAGACGGCACTTGAAGGAATTTCGGATGAAGCTGTTCGACCTCCCTATTCACTGCCCGAGAGAAGTGGCGTGACCTACGTCCTGCTAGTTCTTCTGGCTGGCGCGGTCGTCTACTCGCTGCTTTCAATTGTCGCCGCCTTGCGTTACCTCTCGGTTCGACCACCTGCCTTGAATTCTCCGGAGCCGATCAGCATTCTCAAACCGCTCGCCGGGCTCGATCTGGGGCTCGAATCCAACCTGCGGTCTTTTTTTGAGCAGGACTATCCCGCCTTCGAGATTCTCTTCGCGGTCAGGGGTAAGGATGATCCGGCGGTGCCAATTGTTGAAAACCTGCGCAGGGAACATCAGCGAGTTCCATCGCGGTTGCTGGTGACCGGGGAGTCGCCCTATCCCAACGCCAAGGTCTACAGTCTGGAACAGATGCTCGCCGCCGCAGCGAATGATCTGGTGGTGATGAGCGACAGCGACATCAGAGTGACGCCCGGCCTGCTGAGAGCCGTAGCGGCCGAATTTCAGGACGCCGGACTCGGCGTGGCCACCTGCCCATACCGCGCTGTGGCCGGTCCGAGTTTCTGGTCGCGGCTCGAAGCCATCGGGATGAACACAGATTTCACTGCCGGCATTCTGGTGGCACGCATGCTCGAAGGCATGAAGTTCGCGGTCGGCCCGACCATCGCCGCGCGGCGGCGGGTGCTGCAAGCTATCGGCGGCTTCGACCGGTTGAAAGATTACCTGGCGGAAGATTTTGTCATGGGGAAATTTGCCGCCGACGCCGGCCACGGTGTGATTCTCTCTTCTTACGTAATCGAGCATCACATCGGCAGCACGGATCTGCGCAACACTGCCGCCCATCGCTTGCGCTGGACGCGGAGCACCCGGCGTTCCCGGCCCCTGGGTTATGTGGGGCAGTTGTTCACCATGCCTCTGCCTCTGGCGCTGCTGGTCTGCGCGGTTAACCAGGCATGGTGGCCGGTGCTGTTACTGACCTTGGGTGTGCGCCTGCTGGCGGCTTACACAGTTTCGGCCCGCGTTTTACACGCAAAGATTAACTGGCTGCTGCTGCCGATTGAGGATGTAAATGCTTTCTGTTTCTGGCTGGCCGGTTTTTTTGGAAATACGATCGTCTGGCGCGGGCGCCGGTATCGTCTCTATTCCGACGGCCGCTTCGAGCTGCTGCCGTCTCCCGCAGGTGAGTGAAGGGCCGCCCCCATTCGCACCAGTTTGCCGTCCTTCAACTCAAACGACTCCCCGCGCCAGGTAACTGTATGCCCCGTGATGCCAACAAGCCACACGGCTGCCGCCACAAAATCGCGCAAAGGGATGAGGGCCAGCCACCTTGTCACCTGCGGGTCTTGCAGGATCATTCGACCCGTAACCAAAGCGACCGCGTATCGCATGACAATCGCGACACCCAGTAGCACCCACGCCCAGCCGGCACCGCGCGCACAGAGGAGAGCGAGCAACGCCCAAGGCATCCCGAAAATCACCACCAGCCCGGCATAGCCGCCGGGACGCGAATCGCGAATCGTGCGCGTCCATCGCAACTGGTGGTTTAGAAACTGTTTGAAGTCGTAGCACGGCAAGAAAGTCTCGACCACGGTCCCGGAAAGTTCAACGCCCAGACCCAGCGCCGCGATGCGCCGCCCAATTTCATAGTCATCCGCGAGATAGTCCGACATCGCCTCAAATCCGCCGGTCGCAGCCAGATCGCTTCGCCGAAAGGCGAGGGTCGAGCCCAATCCAAAATGAATTCCACCTTCGAGCAGACGCGCCACCAGCACCCCGGCGCTGAAATCCGTACTGATGAACAAAGATTCTAGTCGCGATCCCAGGCTCGCACTGGCCACGCCGCGATAAAGACAAGTCACCAGCCCTACTCTGTGATCTGATAGCGGGGCAGCGACGCTACGCAGGTAGTTCGCATCTACCCGGATATCACTATCGTTCACAACGATGTGCTGGTACCGCGCCTCCGGCAACATCTGCGCCAGGTTGCTGACTTTGATATTGGCGCCGAGGACTTTTTCACACAGCATGAGCCGGATGGGAATCTCCGGGAACTCCGCCTTCAATCGCTCTACAAATCCAATTGCTGGATCGTGGGCGTCGCTGACCCCAAAGATGATTTCGTATTCGGGATAATCCTGCAAACAATGGCTGCGAAAGCTCTGATACATCTCCGGGTCGGTACCCTTGAGTGGCTTGAGAATTGAAACCGGTGGAAGAGATTGTGTGGGGCGGGAGCCCTCGCCCACCGCTTTTCCCCGACCCAGAAACCGAGCCGCGCTATACAGGCAGAGGATGTAATAACCCAGGCTGCAAACCGCAATCGCCCCGGAGGCGGTCGCGATGATGGTAACGATGCGGTGAATCACCCGGAAATTCCTTCGTGCACCTTAGTGTCCTTCGTGGCTGTGCAAAAAAATCTTTAACCACCAAGGACACTAAGGTACACGAAGGATGCTACTCGTACCGCAGGGACTCGATCGGGTCCAGATTCGCAGCCTTCCACGCCGGATAAATCCCAAACAACAGACCCTCCGCAGCCGCCGAACCCAACCCAAACGCGGCCCAGAAAAATGACATCCGAGCCGGCAGCGAGCTCCAGATGGCGGGGATCGTCCAGGTAATGATCGCCCCCACCAATACGCCCAGCACGCCGCCCAGCGCCGTCAGGGTTATGGCCTCGAGCGTGAACTGCAGCAGGATGTCACGTTTGCGCGCGCCGATGGCTTTGCGCACTCCGATCTCGCGCGTCCGCTCGGTGACCGACACCAGCATGATGTTCATCACGCCAACGCCGCCCACAATCAGACCTACGCTGGAAACGGCGAACATGAATATAAAAACGGCGCCCGTCACCTGGTTCCACACATCGGAAAGCGAATCCTGCGTGAACACGGCGAAGTTGTCCGGCTTATCCGGCGCGACCTTGCGGCGGCGGCGCAACAGCTCGCGGATTTCGTCGATGGCCTTGGGCATATCATCGTGCGAAGTTGCTTTGACGCTGATCCAGTACTGCTTCAGCTCAGGATGCAGTTTGCGGAATGTGGCCAGCGGGAAATACACGATGTTGTCATCCGGGTTCTTGCCGCCAGCAAACACGCTCTTGCGCTTGGCCGCCACCCCGATCACAGTGAACAACTGGCCATCAATCGTGATCTCCTTGCCCAGAGGGTTTGCATTTGGGAACAGCTCCTCGGCAGTGTCCGAGCCCAGCACGATGACGGGAGAATGATGTTCTTCGTCAATCTCGTTCATCCAGCGCCCAGACGCGATGTCCAGATCAAACACGTCCTTCCAGGTACCGGTATCGCCCTCAAGAATTGTGTTTCTGACTTTGCGGCCGTTGTACTTGACCTCGTAAGTACCGGTCCCGAATTCCTGGCGGAAATAACGCAAACCGGTAGTGGCGATTTTGACGTGAGGCAATTGCTGTATGGCTTCAAAATCCTCGAGAGTAAGCTCTTTGCGTGTCCGTATTTCCTCCGTAGGCCGGCCGAACGTCAGGGGCTGGTGGTAAGCAAAGACGATGTTGGATCCCAGGCTGCTGATGACCTGGCTCACGTTGTCGTTAAGACCGCGCACCACGGAAGAGATGCCGATTACCACGGCAACACCGATCACGATGCCGAGCACCGTCAGCGCCGACCGCATCTTGTTAGTGCGGATCGTGTCCAGCGCCATCTGGACCACTTCGCCGTAATCGCTGGTACGCAGCATAGGAATCTAGTTTCTAGTTTCCGGTTTCTAGTTTCTGGTTTTGAAACCAGAAACATCCAAACTAGAAACTGGCTTTCTAAAGTTCAAATCTCAACGCCGCGATCGGATCCAGCATCGCCGCCCGCCGCGCCGGATACACACCAAAGAACACGCCCACGCTAGCCGAGACCAGCAGTCCGGCCGCCACCGCCCACAATTTGATTTCAGATGGCATGCCGATGACCGCCGTAATGCCCTTGGCAAAGACGATGCCAAATAGCACACCCAGCAGACCGCCCACCAGCGCCATGGTCCCAGACTCGATCAGGAATTGCAGCAGCACGTCCTGGCGGCGCGCTCCCATCGCTTTCCGTATGCCAATCTCACGCGTGCGCTCGGTCACCGACACCAGCATGATGTTCATGATCACGATGCCGCCCACAAGCAGCGAAATCGCGGCGATGGCTATCATGGCGATGAAAAACGTTCCGCTCAGATTCGACCAGATACTCAAAAAGCTGGCATTGGTTTCCGCAGAAAAGCTGTCCGGACGTCCGGGAAGATCATGGCGACGGGCCCGCAAAACGGCGCGAGCTTCATCAATCGCCGCATCCAGTTCCGTGCCCACACCCGCCGCCTTGCCTGAAACGCGAATGCTGGTGTGCGATCCGAACTGCTTTAAATAGGTAGTGATTGGGATCGCGACGTAATTGTCCCGGCTCTGCCCCAGCGTGGTTCCCTGCTTCTTTCCCACCCCGATCACCCGGTACACTTCACCCTCCACACGAATCTCCTTGCCCAGGGGATCCACCGTAGGGAAAAAAGTGTCCACTACATCGGTCCCGATCACGCCCACCTGGGAACGGTTTTCTTCGTCGTTCTCGTTGACCATTCGCCCCGCAGTGAGATCAACGTCAAGAATCGAAGCCATCGCTGGCGTCCATCCACGG
>Ga0210410_10003119_pt1 | contig 14738 bp, 14 predicted proteins | sample IncBWC4MmetaG_FD_161058 | JGI IMG/M metagenome (GOLD analysis project Ga0210410, IMG submission 161058) | Forest soil microbial communities from Barre Woods Harvard Forest LTER site, Petersham, Massachusetts, United States - Inc-BW-C-4-M | ecosystem: Environmental > Terrestrial > Soil >... | reverse complement strand
ATGCCGAATACGCCCGCGGCGGTCGGTTGCGGCATGACGGGGATCTGCGCGGGTGCGCACGCCAAGGCGGAGCACCTGGAAACGGCGCGGACCATGTTTGACGCGGTGGGGCGCACGGTCGTCGTGTATGAAAAGAATATGGACGCGGTCACCGGGCTTTCGGCGAGCGGGCCAGCGTATGCGTACATCATCCTGGAATCGCTGGCGGAGGCTGGGGTAAAAGTGGGATTGCCGCGCGACGTTGCCACGTTGCTGGCGGCACAAACGATGAAAGGCGCCGCGAGCGTGGTGCTGGAAACCGGGGATCATCCCGCGCTGCTGAAGGACGCCGTGACCACTCCGGCTGGGTGCACGATTGATGGAATCATGGAATTGGAAGAGGGGAAGCTACGCGTCACACTGATCAAAGCCGTTGTGAAAGCGACCAGCCGCGCGGGAGAGTTGCTGTTCGAGAAGTAGTTTTCGCAGTAGGATTAGATTGCTGGAACCATGAGATCTAGAATCAGAATCCGCTTCATGACCAAAATACCATCGGGATTTTGTATTGGCTTCTCGCTCTTCATGGCCGGGACGAGTGGGTCGTTTGCTTTCGGAAACGGAGTTTCTCGACACCAGCCAAGCATTCAATCCAAGGAAGAAACCCCACGGAATTCTGCATCCCAACCGAGCCCTGATATTTTCAGGGTGGTGCGAATCAGCAACGGAGTGTTGGACGACAAAGAGACCTGGTGGGAAGCCTTCAGTGTCGTCGCTCCGAATGGGCACAAGCTATCTGTCAGTAACACTCCGTTTCCTACGGTCGAGCGCTCCGAAAAACAGTTTCGCTTGTGGGTGAAGACAGCGGCAAAGATTCTTCGCCGAGACCCTGAGTTGACTGAAGATGGGAAAGTCATCGGGGAGAGAGTGCTGTGTCTCTTTACGTTAGCTAAGGATGCTCCTTCTCCAGATGGTGTTACGCAATACAGCGTAATCTGGACGTCGGGCGCCAACCTCTGGAGGCTCTCCGGTGAGCATCTGGATGATGTGCTATCGCTAGAAAGCAGATTGAAAGTAGAGGGCACCGGCGCTTTGTGGAAGTGGGCCATAGAAGAAGCAAAGCACCCGTATTTGATTTTTCCCCCGAATCAACAATAAGTGTATCCACAGTCTGAATTAAAGTGGCGCAGATCAAAGAATCCGCGAACACGGCGTTGCTTGCGTCACAAATGATGGTAGGATGCTGCGCGTGAGGGAGTTATGCCGAGCGCTTACCTTCCTGTCTTACTCTATGCGGCACTGGTGATCGCGTTTCCTGCGGTGACGCTGGTTTTCGCGAAGCTGATTCGGCCGACGTCGACCCGCGTGGGGGCGAAGCTGATGCCGTACGAGTGCGGGATTCCACCGGAGGGTGGGTCGCGCGGGCGGTATTCCGTGCGGTTCTATATTGTGGCGATGCTGTTCGTGATTTTTGACGTGGAGACCATGTTCCTGATCCCCTGGGCGATTCTGTATAAAGGGTGGGTGGCGGCGCATGCGGGACTGTTTGCGCTGGTTTCGATGTTTGTGTTTCTGGGGATTCTGGTGGTTGGCTATGTGTGGCTTTACAAGAAGGGTGCGCTGGAGTGGGCGTGAGCCGATCGATTTTTTCTCTTCGAAGGCATGGTCTTGGCCGCAAGTGGTTGTGATTGACTCGGTTTGCGGCGTGTGTTAGAAACGCGGCGTTTGAATTCCTGGCTGCTCCGTTGTTGCTGGAAGCGAACGGCAACTCGTTCGCCGCAGCCTGTCAACTCCAGGGTCCATGGCCGACGAGCCTCGGGAACCTAAACCGCCCCAACCGCCCCCGGGCGAAAAGCCCGCGGGAAGCCCGTCTCCAACTGTAACTCCTGCTGCAAAGCCGGCCGATGCGAGTGGGCCTGCCGCTCCTGCTGCGAAACCGGCGGCGCCTGCTGCTCCCAAACCTCCTGTAGTTTTGCAGACCCCGCTCAAGAATGAGCTGGTTGCGCGGCTGTGTGCGAAATTCGGAGCGGGCATCGTGGAAGCGATGGAGGATCGCAAGCAAGCGATTGTGACCGTGGAGCGAGCGCGGCTGGCGGAAATCGCGCTGCACCTGCGCGATGAAGAAAAATTCGACATGCTGTCGGACTTGACGGCGGTGGATTGGCCGAAGCGCGAGAAGCGATTCGATGTGGTGCTCAATCTTTATTCCTTCGCGAAGAACGAGCGGCTGCGGGTGAAAGCGTGGGCGGCGGATGGGGAAGCGGTGCCGAGCCTGACTGGAGTTTGGCCCGCGGCCAATTGGCTGGAGCGCGAGGCTTTCGACATGTTTGGGATTATTTTCGCAGGACATCCGGGATTGACGCGCATTTTGCTCCCCGAAGAGTGGCAAGGCCATCCGCTGCGGAAGGACTACGACATCCTGCAGCAAGATACCGCGTGGGTGCGGGAGAATCTGGGAATCGAGAGCGGGCAGTGAAGCGGCTTTGCAGCTGAATCGGAAGTAGAACGGGAGACGACTCTGAGTAGCGAAGCAACAACCGAAAACAAAACGCTGCTGGGTGCGGACGAGCTCATCATCAATATGGGGCCGCAGCATCCTTCGACGCACGGCGTGTTGCGCGTGAAGCTGAAGCTCGATGGCGAGCGCGTGATCGGGTCGGAGTGCATCATCGGCTATCTGCATCGCGGCGTGGAGAAAATCGGGGAGAACCGCACATATCAGCAGTTTGCGCCGTACGTGGACCGCATGGACTACGTGGCGGCGGTGAGCAACGGGCTGGGCTATTGCGAGGCGATCGAAAAACTGTTGGTAGTGGAAGCGCCGCCGCGCGCGCGGGTGATTCGAACGATTCTCACGGAGCTGCAGAGAATTGCCAGTCACTTGTTGTGGCTGGGGACGCATGCGCTGGATATCGGAGCGCTGACGCCGCTTTTTTATTGCATGCGCGAGCGGGAAGAAATCCTGAAAATTTTTGAGAAGTATTGCGGGGCGCGGCTGACGACGCACGCGTTTCGAATTGGGGGATTGCAATACGAGGCCTACGACACGCTGGAAAAAGATGTCGAGCGATTCTGCAAGGATTTCGAATCGCGCGTCGCGGAATACGAGACGCTGCTGACGCAGAACCGCATCTGGATTGGGCGCACGAAAGGCGTGGGGATTTTGACTGCGGAAGATGCCATCGCGTTTGGCGTGACCGGGCCGGTGCTGCGCGCGAGCGGCGTGAAGTGGGATCTTCGCAAAGCGGCGCCTTACGCGGCGTATGACCAGTACAAATTTGAAATTCCCGTAGGGACAACTGGCGATACGTACGACCGGTACCTGGTGCGGATGGAAGAGATGCGGCAGTCGAGGTTGATTTGCCTGCAGGCCATCGAGAATATTCCGGCGGGGCCGATTCTGGCAAAGGTGGGGAAAGTGTTGAAGCCGCCGCCGGGCGAGGTGTATCACGCGATTGAGGCGCCCAAAGGGGAGTTGGGCTATTACGTTGTGAGCGATGGGACCGTGCAGCCGTATCGCGTGCGCATCCGGCCTCCGTCGTTTATCAATTTGCAGGCGTTTGATCGCATGGTGCGAGGACACTTGGTGGCGGATGTGGTCGCCATCATCGGGACGATTGACATCGTTTTGGGAGAAGTCGACCGGTAGGGCAGTGCGAAAGGAAGACCGCTGAGTTTGCAGGAGAAATAGTTCGCTGATGCAAGCCGTCATTCAGGCAACGATGGATTTCCTGAAGCTCTACTGGGCTCCGCTGCTGTGCGGGCTGGTCATCGTCGCCGTGTTGCCGCTCGTCGTCGGCTACATCGTGCTGGTGGAACGTAAACTGATGGCGGACATGCAGGCGCGGCTGGGGCCGATGCGTGTGGGGCCGCACGGTTTGCTGCAGCCGATCGCGGACGCCGTCAAGCTGCTCATCAAGGAAGACATCATCCCGGACAACGCGGACAAACTGGTTTTTTGGCTCGCGCCGGTGCTTTCCGTGGGAGCGGCGCTGCTTTCGATCGCTGGGCTGGCGATTGGGCCGGCGTTTCAAATTGCGAAAGATATCAACATCGGGATTTTGTTCGTGGTGGGCGTCAGCGCAATGGGCATTTTCGGAATCGTGCTGGGCGGATGGGCTTCGAACAGCCACTATTCGTTGATGGGCTCGCTCCGAAGTTCCGCGCAACTGGTGAGCTACGAAACCGCCGCGGGCATGGCACTCGTGAGCGGGTTGCTGCTCACGGGCACGCTGAACATCAAGGCGATCGTCGAAGCGCAGTACAACGAAGGCATCTGGTTCGTGATGCTGGCGCCGGTGGCGTTCTTCATTTATCTCGTGGCCTCGATTGCGGAAACGAACCGCGCGCCGTTTGATTTGCCGGAAGCGGAGTCCGAGCTCGTCGCCGGCTACATGACGGAGTTCAGTGGATTTCGCTGGTCGCTTTATTTCCTCGCGGAATACACCAACATGATCGTGGTGTCCTCGGTGGCCACCACGCTGTTTTTGGGCGGCTGGCTGCGGCCGTTCGCGGGCGTACGCTTTTTCAACTTTCTGGATTATGTGCCGTCGCTTTTAATGATGATTGTCGGGGTTTACTGCTTCGTTCGCGTTCCTAAGCAGCCTGTCATGGTCCAAAAGATCTTTATGGTTTCGGTCGGTTATCTGTGTTTGGCTGTTGCGTTGGTCCTTTTCGTTCCAGTCGCTGCCCCAATACTTAAGCCGTCGCTTCGAGAAGCCGTCGCTCCGTTTTATGCCGGGATTCACGGCGCGTTCTGGTTCATTTTCAAGGTGAGCGCGTACATTTATTTTTTCATGTGGCTGCGATTTACGATACCGCGCTATCGCTTCGATCAGCTGATGCGGCTGGGTTGGCAGTTCCTGATTCCATTGTCCATTGTCAACGTACTGGTCGTGGGCGTGGCCCTTATCGTGGGCGAGTACTTCCATTTGCATGGCTGGGCGATGCTTTTGGTGACAACGCCGGCGGCGATCATCGCTCTCGTGGTAGCGCTGATGATTCTGGCCGCGGGGCAAGAAAGCCAGGCAGGGAAGGAGAACGCGGCCGCTTCGGACTTCTATGCTGGATAAGATCTTATTTTATATTTTCGCGGGGCTGGCGATCGCCAGCGCGGCGCTGATGGTGACGCGGCGCAACGCGGTCCATAGCGCGATCTTTCTGGTCACTGCGCTGCTAGCCACGGCTGGAATCTTTTTGCAATTGCGCGCGGAGTTTTTGTTTATCGTCCAGATCATCCTGTATGTCGGCGGGATCATGGTGCTTTTTATTTTCGTGATCATGCTGGTGAATCTGGATGTGGCGCTGCAGCAGATTCAGTTCGCGCGGCAGAAGTGGGTGGCGCTGATCGTGGCGCTGGCGCTGAGCGCGCAGCTCGGGCTGATGCTGTGGTCCTCGGACAAAATACCGGGGCAGGGGATTCCTGTTTTGGCCGCTCCGCCTGCGAGTGAATTACCGGCGAATTCGGAAGCCGTGGCGCGGAGTTTGTTTGGAACGTATTTGCTGGCGTTCGAAATCGCCTCTGTGTTGTTGCTGGTGGCGATGATCGGAGCGGTGGTCATGGCGAAGAAGGAAAAGTGATGCTGCCGATTGGACACTATCTGTTTTTGAGCGCCGCGCTGTTCATCATCGGGGTGATCGGGGTGATCACGCGGCGCAACGTGATCGTGATTTTGATGTCCATCGAACTGATCCTCAATGCCGTGAATATCAATCTAGTGGCGTTTTCGCGTTTGTATGGCGACGTGGCGGGGCAAGTTTTCGCGCTCTTTATCATTGCCGACGCGGCGGCGGAGGCGGCGGTGGGACTGGGAATCATCATCGCGTTCTTCCGCAACCGCGAGACGGTGCTGGCGGACGAGATGGATTTGCTGAAGTGGTAGCGATGGAAACGGCGAAGTGAAAAACGAAATAAAACTCGCATGACACCCACAGGAACGTTTCTCAGCTTTCTGTGGCTGATCCCGCTTTTTCCGCTGGCGACGGCGGCCCTGATGCTTTTTGTCGGCAAGCGAATTCCGAAAGCGGGAGTGAGCTTGCTGTGCGTCGGGAGCGTCGGCTTGTCGTTTATTTGCGCGGTGGGGGCGGTTTTTGAGCTGCTGGCCGCGGATCCTGAGCATCGTGTGTCCCAGCAGATTCTGTTCGAATGGTTGACGCCGGGCCCGATGCAAATGACGGGCGGGCACCTCGTGAGGTTCGTGGCGGACTGGGGATTTCTTCTCGACCCGCTCTCCTGCGTGATGGTTCTCGTCGTGACCGGAGTCGGCTTCCTGATTCATGTGTATTCGGTCGGCTACATGGCGCACGAAGCCGGGTATTACCGCTTCTTCGGATACATGAATTTGTTTATGTTCGCCATGCTCACGCTGGTCCTGGCGAACAACATGTTGCTCATGTTCGTGGGATGGGAAGGCGTCGGGCTGAGCAGCTATTTACTGATCGGGTTTTATTTCCTGAAAAAGTCGGCGTCGGACGCGGGGAAGAAAGCGTTCATCGTAAATCGCATCGGGGACGCGGGATTTATCCTTGGCATTCTTCTGACCGCCGTCACTTTGGGCACTATTCGCTTTATGACGGATGGTTTGCCGGATGCGGGAGGCGCTTCCGGAATCTTCCAAGCCCTGAAAGCTGCCAGGGATTCAGGAACGCTTGGAATCATCGGACCAACGCTAACTGCCATTGCCCTTTTGTTATTCATCGGAGCGATGGGGAAATCGGCGCAGATTCCGCTGTACGTCTGGCTGCCGGATGCGATGGAAGGGCCGACGCCGGTGAGCGCGCTGATTCACGCGGCCACGATGGTGACCGCAGGCGTGTACATGGTTGTCCGCATGAACGCCGTTTATCAGCTTGCGCCGGCCGCGATGGACGTCGTCGCAGTGGTGGGGGCCGTAACGGCGATTTTCGCGGCGTCCATGGCACTAGTGCAGAACGACATCAAGAAGGTGCTGGCGTATTCGACGATCAGCCAGCTTGGGTACATGTTCCTGGCGCTGGGCGTGGGGGCGTTTGCGGCGGGAATTTTTCACTTGATGACACATGCCTTCTTCAAGGCATTGTTGTTCCTCGGCGCGGGCAGCGTTATTCACGCGATGTCGGGGGAGCAGGACATACGGAAGATGGGCGGATTGTGGAACAAGATTCCGACCACTGCGCGAACTTTCTTGGTCGCAACGCTGGCGATCGCAGGAGTTTTTCCGTTCGCGGGATTTTTCAGCAAGGATGAAATCCTCGGCCGGGCATTCGATCGCTTTTTCTTCTTGTGGGTCGTCGGCTTTATCACCGCAGGCTTGACGGCCTTTTACATGTTCCGCCTGCTCTTCCTTACTTTTTTTGGCTACTCCCGCGCCGACGAGCACGTGGAGAAACATATCCACGAATCGCCGAGGGCCATGACCGTTCCGCTCATCATTCTCGCCGGACTTTCTGTTATTGGCGGGTGGATTGGATGGCCGGGCGCGCTAGGCGGGGAGAATCGTTTCGAAAGGTTTCTTGAGCCGGTCTTGGCCGGCGTTATTTCGGAGACGGGAGCCGTTCGGATCGCCCACCACGCGGTGGCAAAAGAAATCTTGTTGATGATTCTGTCTCTCTCGATGGCCGGCGCGGGCATCTGGCTGGCGTATGAATTCTACCGGACGAAGAGAATTGCGCCCGAATTGGTGGCGAAAAAATGGCCAAAAGTCTACGAATTGCTTGTACATAAATATTACGTGGACGAGATCTATGATGCGTTGATCGTGAACCGAGTGAAGGATCTTGGCACGCTGTTCGGCGTTCTCGATGCAAATGTCATCGATGGGCTTGGTGTCAACGGAGCGGGGTGGTTGGCACGCTTCGGGTCAAGGGTCTCGATGTGGTGGGACAAGTGGGTGATTGATGGGTTGCTGAATTTCGGGGCGAAGCTGACGCAGCTCTTCAGCTATCCGGTGCGGCTGCTGCAGACCGGACTTTTTTCCAGCTACGCGTTGCTGATTTTAGTGGGGCTGGTCGTCCTGCTGGCTTACTACGGGCATCACATGCAAACCTTGGTGCGCGCCGTGCGCTGAGAGGCGGAGAATGGACTTCTTTGCACATCACATCCTGAGCGTGGTGCTGTTCACGCCGCTGGTGGGGGCGCTGATCTTGCTTTTTGTGCCGCGCGAGCAGGATAGCGTTCACCGGCTTGTGGGCAATTTATTCGGCGTCCTGGGTTTCCTCATTTCGCTGCCGCTGGTTCGTTGGTTCAGACCGGAATGGGGCGGGTTTGCCTTCGAAGAAAATGCGGATTGGATTCCTTTTATCGGTGCGAGGTACCACCTGGGGATCGACGGCATTAGCCTTTTGCTGGTGATGCTTACAACGTTTTTGGGCATGATCGCCATCTTTTCGTCCTGGAGCGCCATCAAGCTGCGGCAAAAGGAATACTACATTCTGTTGCTGCTGCTGCAAGTTGGCATGCTCGGCGTTTTCGTCTCGCTGGACTTCTTCCTCTTCTACGTTTTCTGGGAAGTGATGCTGGTGCCCATGTACTTCCTGATTGGCGTATGGGGAAGCGACCGGCGGCTGTACGCGGCAATCAAGTTTTTCCTCTACACGCTGGCCGGATCGGTGGTGATGCTGCTGGCGATCTTGGCGCTTTATTTCTATGCGCCGGCAGGTGCGGACGGAATGCGCACGTTCGATATACCCAAGCTGTTGGCGGCCGCGCAAACCTTTTCCGATCCGCTGAAGGCTTGGCTCTTCTGGGGCTTTTTCTTCGCGTTCGCCATCAAGGTGCCGATGTTTCCGTTTCACACATGGCTCCCGGACGCGCATACGGAAGCGCCCACCGCGGGCTCGGTCATTCTGGCTGGCGTCCTGCTGAAAATGGGGACGTACGGCTTCATTCGTTTTTCTTTGCCGCTCTTGCCTGCGGGTACGATATTGCGCTCGCGCATCATTCATATTGTCATTGTGCTGTCACTGATCGGCATCATCTATGGCGCGCTTGTCTGCCTGATGCAGAAAGACATGAAGCGGCTGATTGCCTACAGTTCCGTGAGCCATCTTGGTTTTTGCACGCTGGGAATCTTCGCGCTCAATCCGAACGGGCTGTCCGGCAGCGTGCTGCAGCAGATCAATCACGGCATTTCCACCGGCGCGTTGTTCTTGATTGTCGGCGTGCTTTACGAGCGGCGGCATACTCGCTTGATTTCCGAGTTTGGTGGGCTGGCCACGCCGATGCCGAACTTTGCGGCGGTCTATCTCATCATCAGCTTAAGTTCGCTGGGCATGCCGCTGCTGAATGGCTTCATTGGAGAGTTCACGATTCTGCAAGGCGCGTTTCAGGTGAGCAAGGCGTGGGCCGCGTGGGGCTCGCTGGGCGTGGTGCTGGGCGCCGCGTATTTGCTGTGGTTGTACCAGCGCGTGATGTTCGGCCCAGTCACAAACTCGATCAACGAAAAGCTGCCGGATTTGAATGCACGCGAATACGCCACGCTGATACCGCTGGTGATTTTGTCGTTCTGGATCGGGATCTATCCCAAGCCGTTCTTCGCATTCATCGAAAAGCCCGTGGACAGGATTGTCCACCAAGTGAACCCGGGATTTTACGGAGCGGAGCACGCCAAACTGCCGCCCACGGAAATGCAGCCTGCCGTGGTGGAGACGAAATAGCCCGGCTGCATGAATATCCCGCTCATTGACGCGATTCGCAGCTATCTCCAGGGAGATGGCGCTGCCATCCTGCCGGAGATGGAGCTGACGCTGTTCGGCCTTGGTATTTTGCTGATCGGGTTTTCCGCCAAAGAATCCGAAGAAAATAACTGGCTTTGGAAGCTGATCTTCAAGGATTTCTACGCGAAGACCGCATTTGTGGGCACACTGTTCAGCGCGTTTACTCTGTGGAGGTTGCGGGGACAAGTTGCGATGCGGGGCGATCTCGTTGGATTCCACGAGACAGTAATGGTGGATGGATTCTTTCTGTTCTTCGCGGCGCTCTTTCTGGCAGCTACCGCACTCGTGATTCTGCTATCGGTGAAATACCTGGAGATCGAACGGGAAGAAGAAGGGGAATACTACGCGCTTCTGCTCTTTGCCTGCGTCGGCATGATGCTAATGGCTTCGGGCTTCGACCTGATCGTGATGTTCCTCGGGCTCGAAACCATGGCGCTCAGCTTCTACGTGCTGACCGGGTTCCTGCGGCGCGATAAGCGTTCGAATGAAGCTGCCCTGAAATACGTTCTCCTTGGCGCGTTTAGTTCCGGAATCCTGGCCTATGGCTTCTCCATACTGTACGGCTTGACTGGAACGACCAATGTTCGGTTACTTTCCATCGCACTTGATCCGCGCAGCCCACTTGCACAAGTCATTGAGTTGGGCCGCCAAGCTGGAGCAACAGGCGAGCAGATGCGCGAGCGTTTCGCGTCGCAGTATCCCGCCGCTGTGCATCTGGAGCCATCTTTGTTGCTGCACCAGGCGCCTTTTTTCCTTGCCGCCGCATTTGTCTTAGTGGCTGTCGGTCTTTTCTTCAAAGTTGCCGCCGTTCCTTTTCATCAATGGGCGCCGGACGTCTACGAAGGCGCACCGACGCCGATCACCACGTATATCAGCGTCGCGTCCAAGACCGCGAGCTTCGCGCTCCTGCTGCGATTGTTTCTCAATGTCTTCGCCGCTTCGCACCAGACCTGGATCTACCTGATCGCTGGCGTAGCAGTTGCAACGTTGACGTGGGGAAATCTTGCCGCGCTGACGCAGACCAACGTCAAGCGGCTGTTGGCCTACTCCTCAATCTCGCATGTCGGATACATCCTGCTCGGACTTGTTTCGGGCAATAACACGGCCCTCATCGGGATTGGGTACTATTTGTTTGCCTATGTGTTTATGACCGTCGGTGCGTTCGCCGTGGTCATCGTTCTGCGCCAAAAAGGATTGATCGGCGACGAGCTGGAAGATTTGAACGGCCTGTACCAGCGCAGCCCCGCTTCAGCGCTGTTGCTGCTGGTATTCATGCTCTCGCTCGCGGGAATTCCGCCGACGGCGGGTTTCATGGGCAAGTATTTTATTTTCCTCTCGCTGATCGAAACAAAACACACCGTGCTTGCCGTGTTCGCGGTGCTGTACATCGTTCCCGCTCTGTACTACTACTTCCGCATCATCGTGCACGCCTGGCTCAAGCAGCCCGGCGCCGCGCCGCGCGTGTTGATGAGCAACGCGCAGGCCGTGGCGCTTGGCGTGGCCGTATTTGTCACGCTCGCCGCGGGGTTGTATCCTGAGCCGTTCACGCGGCTCGCGCACTATGCCTTCGGACAATAATCCGGATAAAACGAAATCAGCAGCGCCCATTGTAGAGAAGGCCCGGGATTCTTCGAACCAGGGCGCGATCGCCCTGGAGCTGCCTTTCGTGCTGGTTTCCGCCATGGTTGTCGGCGGGCTTCTGGGCTACCTTCTCGATCGCTGGCTGCACACCAAACCTATTTTCCTGCTGATCCTGGGGGGAATTGGATTTTTCGCGGGAGTTCGCGATGTCCTTCGGCGGGTGGGCAGAATTGGCAATGGCACCAAAGGCAGCTGAAACGGCCCCCGGTGCCGCGACCGAAAGGCGTATCTCCTGGCTAACGCTGCTTTTGGGATTGCTCGCGGGTGCGCTGGTTGCTTCGCTTCGCGATCGCGCGTGGGGCGCGGGCCTGGCCATCGGCGCCATTCTAGCGTGGCTGAATTTTCGCTGGCTGAAACGCGGGCTGGACGCCCTGGCCGAAGCGTCGACGGCCCAAGCCGGCGACAAGAAACCAAAAGTCCCGCTCGCCAGCTACTTCGGCATGGTCTTCCGCTATGGGTTGATAGGCCTCGCCGTGTATGTTATTTTTGAATATCTGAGAATTCCCCTATTGAGCATGGTCGTAGGTTTGTGTGCTCTTGGAGCCGCCACCATCGCGGCGAGTGTGTACGAAATCTTGCATCCGGCGGACTAGCGAATGGTTGAACACGTATCCGGACTTACGCGGCTGGTGAATCACTATCTGGGGCCGTACGCTCTCGCCCTGCTGTCGTTCCTGCACATACAAGTCAAGCATCCGAACCGGCCCATCCCCGAACACATTGTGATGTGTACGGTCGCGCTGCTTGTCGGCACGCTACTGGCGTTGTTCCTCCGTTCGCGGCTTTCGGTGGAAAAGCCGGGAGCGTCGCAGCAAGTCGCGGAAATGCTGCTGACGAATCCGCTGGGCTTCGGCATCAAGGATCTTCTGGAAGAGAACGTTCACCATGGCGCGCTGAAAATGATTCCGTTTGTGGGCTCCATCTCCGTGTTCGTTCTTATATCCAACCTGCTCAGCGCCATCCCGTTTTTCGCCGCTCCCACCGCGGAAAAGACCGTGCCCATGTCATGCGCCATCTTGACCTTCGTGTATTTCAACTGGCAGGGAATCAAGCACCACGGGCCGGGTCACTACCTGCTTACGTTTGCAGGCTCACCGAAGACGTTCGGTGATTGGGCGCTGGCCATTTTGCTTTTTCCCGTGGAAATCGTGAGTACTACAGCGCGCATTCTTTCCCTGACCGTTCGTCTTTGGGCCAACATTGTGGCCAGCGATCTTCTGTACACGATTTTCGTTGGTTTGTTTTCCATGGCCACCGTCGCGGCCTGGTCCAAGTCTCCGCTTTTAGGTGTTGTTGTCGGTATACTGCCCGCCACGATTCCCGTCGCGTTTATCGGCTTGCACATTTTCGTGGCCATCATTCAAGCGTACATTTTCACGGTTCTGCCGTCCGTTTATCTGGGCATGGCTACCGCCGACGAGCATTAATCGAGTTTGCCGGTGAATTTTTCCGGCAATTTGCTGCTCCAGTGTGAGCCCGGCTGCACGGTGTCCGGGAACCACCTCCTGGCAGCGATTTACAAGGAGGAAGTGATGAAGAAGTGGATGATGGTGTTGGTGGCGCTCGTGGCGGTAATGTTGATCGCGCCTTCCGCGTTCGCTGAGGAGACAGCGGGTACGGCAGGCGGAGGGAGGGGCTTGCTGGCGATTGCCGCAGGCTTCGGCATGGCGCTGGCAGCCTTCGGAGGCGCGCTGGGGCAGGGCCGTATCGCTTCGGCGGCGTGCGAAGGCATGGCGCGCAATCCGGGAGCGGCGGGCGCGATTCGCGCGGCAATGATTCTCGGCTTGGTATTCGTCGAGACGCTCGCGCTCTTCACGCTGGTGATTATCTTCGTGAAGGTCTAACGCCCAAAATTGAGTTTTTTGAAACGGCCCGATGGCGCAAGCCTCCGGGCCGTTTTCATTTCTCTGTCGTGAAATGTAGAGGCCGGGCTTTAGCCCGGCCATTTTTATCTACATTGCAATCTCAATGGCCGAAGAGACTTGGCCGGAGGAGAAAATTAATGACGGGGTTGGGCATCACACCGAACAGAATTGTGCCCGCGGCCGTAACCGCAAGGACCACGCTCACGCTCAAGGGAAAGCTCACGGGAACGGAAGCGGCGGCCTCCGCACTCGACTCGCGCATGTACATCACCACGATGACGCGCAGATAGTAGTAAGACCCGATCACGCTGTTGATCGCCATCAGGACTGCGAGCCAGATCAGATTGGAATTCACCGCCGCCTTGAAAATGTAGAACTTTCCGAAGAAGCCCGCGGTAACCGGCAGGCCAAGGAGCGACAACAGGTAGATGCTTAGTATTGCCGCAACGACTGGCTGGCGCTGGGAAAGTCCGGCGTAGTCGTCCAACGACAGGTTTTTTTCGCCCGCGCCGCCAAGCTGCGAAACGATTGTGAACGCCCCGAGTTTTACCAGTGCGTAGGTGAGCAGGTAAAAGAGCACCGCGGCATACGCCGGCGCAGCTTCCGCCGCACCACCCCGCGCCATGGAAGTCACCGCGGCGAAAGCCACTAAAATATATCCTGCGTGCGCGATCGAGCTGTACGCCAGGAGCCGTTTGATGTTGGTTTGCACCAGCGCACCCAAATTCCCGGCGAACATCGTCAGCACGGCCAAAATCCAAAACGCCCAGAACCAGAAGTGCGTGGCCGCCGGAACCGTGGCAAAGATACGAAGCAGCAAAGCGAATGCGGCAGCCTTTGGTCCCGCGGAAAAAAGCGCCGTGACCGGCGTGGGCGCGCCTTCGTAGACATCCGGCGTCCACACTTGGAAAGGCGCCGCGGCCACTTTGAAGCCCAGGCCGATGAGAATCATCGCGAGGCCCAGTTTCAAGAGCGTGCTCGCCGGGTCCACGTCGCCCATCTTGTCCAGCACAGTCGTTCCCGTCGCGCCGTACACCAGCGCGATGCCGTAGAGGAAAAATGCCGTCGCGAACGAGCCGAGCAGGAAATACTTCATCGCCGATTCGCTGGACTTCAGCGAATCGCGCCGGTAGCCCGCCAGGATGTAGCTGGAAATCGAGCTCATCTCCAGGCCGATGAACGCGGTGAGCAACTCCTGCGCGGAGGCGAGGACGCCCATGCCGGCGGTGGCAAAAAGCAGCAGCGCGTAGAATTCCGGAACGGGCAGCCGCTCGCGATCGAGATATGGCCCCGCGGCGAGAACCACCAGAAACGCCACCGTCCCAACGAGCAGCCGGAAAAAGAAACTGAAGGAGTCGGATTCAACCAATCCGTAGAAGCCCGGCCCCGCGTGGGCTGCCGAGATCACAGAGGCAAGCGTTCCCGTCAGCGTGCCAATCAATGCTAGAAATGTGAAGAAATGCCGGTTGCGCACGAATGGCTGCAGCAGCATCACCAGCACGCCGAAGCCGCACCAGAGAAGCTCAGGAAGCACGCGGTAAAGATCTATGGTGCGGGGAAGCA
>Ga0210410_10003117_pt1 | contig 14741 bp, 10 predicted proteins | sample IncBWC4MmetaG_FD_161058 | JGI IMG/M metagenome (GOLD analysis project Ga0210410, IMG submission 161058) | Forest soil microbial communities from Barre Woods Harvard Forest LTER site, Petersham, Massachusetts, United States - Inc-BW-C-4-M | ecosystem: Environmental > Terrestrial > Soil >... | reverse complement strand
GGCCCGATGATCGCTGTTGCCCCGACGCGAGCATGATGGGACAAGACACCAGCGCGGCTATCAACAGCCACCTTGCTACACGCATGCGCATATCGTGTTGCACTCAGACCTTCTTATTGGCGCTGGGACACCGGGCGCCCGCTGATCACGTCATTTCGGTTTTCTGACGGAGGGCAACGCCCTGACCGTGCCTGTTATTCCCGCGCCTTCTTTCACGGTGATGAACTGGTTGGCGCTGACGTCGGCTAAGGAGTCGACACGGCCGCTCGGCCATTTGATCTCCAGAGTTTTCACCTTGTCGCGCTTTCCCAGGCCGAAATGGACTCTGAGATCATTTTGCGAGTAATAGCTGCCGCCGCTGCGCACCTCGTCTATCTGGCTGAAGTCTTCGGTGACGCACCTGATTCGAGTCCCGATTCCGTTGCGGTTCGACTTAACGCCAACGGTTTTGATTGTTATCCAGTTGTTTTGATTGGCGGGCTCGCATCGCAGCAACTCAGGCGCCGCGTTAACCGTGTTGATGAGAATGTCTATATTACCGTCATTGTTGTAATCGCCGAAAGCGCATCCGCGCGCTGAGGAGGGTTGGACCACGGCTGCTCCGGCACGGTCTGACACATCTTCGAACCGTCCGTTCTGAAGGTTTCTATAGAGTACCTTCCGTTGCGCGTACCCCGCCTCGGTGGTGAGCTTCTCGACCTCTGGATAGACGTGGCCATTGACGAGAAAGATATCGAGCCAGCCGTTATTATCGAAATCGACAAATCCACATCCCCAGCCCAGCCATCGAGTAGTCAAACCGACTCCCGCGGTGAAGGTTACGTCGTCAAACACCGCTTTGCCCGTGTTGTGATAAAGAGTCGAGGTATCGCCGGAGAAATTAGTCTTGAAAATATCCAACCAGCCGTCGTGGTCGTAATCGCCCGCCGATACACCCATGCCGGCCTGGGGCTTGCCGTCCACGCTGAAGGCGCAGCCTGCTTCTATGCCGACATCCGTGAACGTGCCATTCTTGTTGTTGTGGTACAAAGCGGCTGGAGCTGAATCGTTCGCCACGTAGACGTCGGGCCAACCGTCGTTGTCAAAGTCCGCCGCCAGCACGCCGAGCCCATAGGTGCCGTTCGTCTTTCTAATACCGGCTTTTTCGGAAACGTCGGTGAAGGTTCCATCTCCGTTGTTGTGATACAGGCTGTTAACGCCGCCGGTGAGGCCGGGAGGTCCGCAAGCCACCATAGTGCCCTTGTAGAGGCAGGGCCCGGTTTCGGGCAGGGGAGCGGTCTTGAGATCCAGATCGATGTAGCTGGCCACGAACAGATCCAGGTACCCGTCTCGATCGTAATCAAGGAACGCACAGCCCGAGCCCCATCTGGTGCGATTGTTCGCGACCCCGGCTTTTTCCGCCACATCGGTAAAGGTGCCGTTGCCGTTGTTGTGATAAAGGGCATTCTTCCCGAAGTAGCTGACGAAAATATCATCGTAGCCGTCGTTGTCGAAATCCCCGATGCACACGCCCTGCCCCCAGCCTGTTCGGTTGAGGCCGGCTCGCTCGGTTACGTCAGTAAAGGTGCCGTCGCCATTGTTGTGATAGAGATGATTGGTCGGAATTTGAGCAGGAGGCATGCCGTCGAGGCGTGTTCCGTTGACCAGGAAGATGTCCTGCCATCCGTCGTTGTCGTAGTCGATGAAGGCCGCTCCGCAGCCGGTGGTTTCGAGGAGGTATCGATTCTTGTGCTCGTCCCCATAGATGGTCCTGGCGGTTATGCCGGCTTGCCGTGCGACGTTGGTAAAGGTTGCTCCAAGTTCACCATCCGCCGACGCAGCGGTATCGCGGCCTGTCGGCAGCAGCGCCAGAACAGAGAGGGTCAAAATACACCTTAGCGATCGTATTATGGTTTCCTTGAGGGTATGCAATGGGACGCGGGTCATTGCCAAGAAATCATAGATTAACTTGACCGTGCCGGTCGAGTGTCGCAGAGAACAGGATGGTCTTCGTGGCGCCGGCTTCTTACGTCGGCCCGCACCTGTTATAATGATACGAAATGGGCGAAGTACGAATAAGGGTCAAACTGACTAATGCTGTTGACGAGGCGCTCGCACGGAGAGGAAAGTTGCCTATAGGTGAGATCCGTTCCTACGAGGCCGACGCGTTGATAGATACCGGAGCGATCTCTTCTGTCATTCCGCCATTCGTAGTCCAGCAGTTGGGGTTGATGGCTGCTAGAAAGCGGTCCGTGGAATATGCTGATGGGCGCACAGAAGCCGTTGACGTAACCGAGCCGGTTACAGTAGACATTAACGGACGCAGCACATCGGAAGAGGCATTCGTTCTGGGAGACGAAGTACTGATAGGCCAGACAGTTTTGGAGAAGACAGATCTTCTGGTCGACTGTGCGAATGGACGCGTAATCCCCAACCCGGCCCACCCGGACGAGCCCGTTTCCAAGATTAAGTGAATATCCTAAGTGGCGTCCGGCTCGAACCCCGAGGGACGTGTAGGGGCGGCCCTCCGTGGCCGCCCCCTGGTCGGCAGGTGACCGATTGCGAGAGCAATTGCTCAGACCTTCGGGAACTTCCGCCGACCACCTTAGTGGGTAATCCGCCCGCTTCTGGTCGGCCCACAAGGCAGCCATCGCGGTTTTTCCATGGCTCCTTGCGACCCCTGAGTCGCTCTCCACACTGAAGAACTCATCGAAAAGCGTTGAATGGGGTTGAGTTCTGAAGACTGATTGCCCTGACAGAGCGCCCCGGATGTACGGGCGGGAAGCGATCTCAGAATGTCACGCTTTGAAGTATAATGTACTCGCGGGGGCTGGTACTAAGCCGCGCGCATGCACAACAGCTCCTTTTCGCAGGTAAGAACTCGTTTGGTTGGGAATCTAACTATGGCCTCAATGCTCTCTGAGATTAGCGTTGCTGGATTCAAGTCGCTTCGTGATGTTACGCTAGACCTCCAGCCCATGAACATCTTGATCGGCGCCAATGGCGCCGGGAAATCGAATCTACTCTCCCTGTTCAAACTGGTGAGCGAGGTCGTTGGGGGCACGCTTCAAAACTATGTGGCGGCGTCAGGCGGCGCCGACCATCTGCTCTACTTTCGCAAAAAGACTACGAGGGAACTCAGCATTAGGTTTAAAAGTGGTACGTCCCTAATATACGAGTGCAGGCTGGTCCCCACCGAAGAGGACAGGCTGTTTTTTGCTGATGAGCGTTACGGGGTGGAAGGCGAGCGCGTTTTACTCCATGGGGGGCACTTTGAATCCAAGATGCTGAAGCCACCGCCGCGCCGCAGCGACGGAAAGACCCCGTACGCCGCACAGCGTTTTCAGAAATCACTCCGCGACCTAATGTATGGCCGGGCCGTGTATCATTTTCACGACGCCGGCTATACCGCGGCCATGAGAGCAACAGCAAAGACGGATGACAATCGCATCTTGAGATCCGATGGATCGAACCTTGCTCCATTCTTGTACTGGCTCAAAGAAAAGCATGATTTGGAACATAGAAGGGTGAGTGACGCCGTCAGATTGGTGGCGCCCTTCTTTAAGGACTTCGCGCTGTCACCACTCAAACTGGCGCCGGAAACCATCAAGCTAGAATGGGAGGAGGTAGGTGACGAAGGCTACCGTGACGCGTCTGACCTCTCTGATGGTACGCTCCGCTTCATGTGCCTAGCCACGCTTCTTCTTCAGCCTCAACCGCCAGGTCTGATACTAATAGACGAGCCTGAGCTGGGTCTCCACCCTTACGCAATCGGGATCCTGGCAGAACTGCTACGGGCTGCGTCGCGTCGTTCCCAAATAATAGTGTCTAGCCAATCGTCAGCCCTCGTGAACCACTTCAAGCCGGAGGACGTGATCGTAGTCGAAAGAAAACGCGAAAACGGTCAAACCTTCGAGTCGTCAGGCAGGCAAGAAACCGTGTTCAAGCGACTAGACACGCCGTCCCTGGAGCAATGGCTCGAAGACTACGAACTCGGTGACTTATGGGAGAAGAACCTTCTCGGCGGCAGGCCTACCTATGCCTAAAGCTTACGTGGTCGTTGAGGGCCAGACCGAGGAGACCTTCGTAAATCAGATGCTCGCGCCCCATTTAGCCGCTCTTGGACACTGGGTAATAGCAATACCCAGACGCGTCAGAATTATCCCCGCGTGAGAAAGCTCGTGCACAAGCTGCTGGGCGACACCAGCGCGTCACTGATAACGACGATGTTCGACTACTATGGACTGCCGAAGGACTTTCCGGGCAGAAGGAAGCCACAAGGTACGTGCAGGTTTATCCCGACTACGCCAAGACAGTTGACGGCATAAGGATTGTGATGACATAGGGTTGCAGACCATAAGGCAGCAGTGTCCGCATTTTGGCGATTGGTTTATAACATGCCATCAGGTGGTCTTTCAGTTTTTGACCACGGTTCGGTCCCATTCCAAGCCGCAACTGTGTCGGCTTGCCACTTCCGCGTGTCTTGGTTGTAAATCTCCTCACCCGCACTCTCCTTAAAGATCTTCTGCAACGCTCACGCCCCAAAACATGTGTTTAGGTTCCCCTTGCGCGCCTGTAGGGAGGTCCGCCGGTTAGGAACTGCCTTTGGCTCTTGGCCCTAGCTCCTCTCATAGTACATTTCGCTGACCTGCATTCCCGTCTGGCACTCCTTCGGCTACAATATCTAACGCCTCGCGTTGCGACTCAGTGCTACGACCTAAGAATTCTAGTTCTTTGGGATACTTATTGAGGCGTCTTACCCGCATTTTCGCTTTAACATATTTGCTTTCGCTAACATTTATTGCGTCTAGGTTCTTCCACTCTTCCTGTATGCGCAGCAATCTTTGGTCTATTGTTTTTTCATTGGCCTGCATAGTCAAAAGAAGCTCTATTTCGTGCCGCAACTTTTCATAATTGCTTGCTGTCTTTTGGTACATTTCAGACTTTTCACTCGGCTTCAGAAAAGTCTGCAATCCTGTAAGAATTGCTACGAGTGTCGAGGCTGAAGCCACAAAATAGCTTTGCCCTGGCCAAGAGGGGAATCTATATGAACACGCGATTAAAGTAGCGAGACAAAATGCTGATAGGCCTATGGTCCTCTCCGCTCGTGACCATTTCAACGATTCAAATCGGTGCGCATACTCTAATTGATGTACCTTACGCATCCAGTCAAGTACCATTGTTCTTCGCTCTTCGTTCACGATTCGTGTATTGCTGCATCGAGTTTGTTGAGAAGTTTGATTGGGTCAATATGCATTCTTCTGTTTATCTCCGATGTCATCACTTGTCTAGGTCCTATAACATAGGAGGTTTCCAAAAAGCCATCCTTTGCCGTAAAGGAGAATATGGTTGCGGACAAACCGCCCTCGTGCGCAGTACCGGACTTGTGAAAATCTCCTGCCTCAATTCGATATGTCGCGCCACTCATATATATTTCATGACTTATTTGCTCGACAAATACATCGATCCCAGCGTTGGTAGCACTGGATACATGACGATTAATATTGCTTGGAGAACCGTTAAATCCAATAGTAAACAAGGATTGCTCTGCTGGCCCTTTACACTTCGTAACCAAATATCTGTCATTGATTACCTTACCGAAGACAACCCAGCTCCTAGCAAAAAAGGAGTGACAATGAATCGAAAAGTTTCGGCACTTCTCCTTATCTATGTACTCTGACAGGCTATTATCCCAGATATGAATTCTGATAAACTCAAGCTCAGCTTTCACCCTATCATCTATGTAAAGTGGAATGGATAAAAAACCCTGGGAGCCTATCGAGGAAATAGTACTCTCACTCGGAATTGTCAGAATTGAATGTGTAATAAGCCTCCAGGCTGATTTTATGTCGAGGTTACCGCCCCGATCTCTCGATTGCTGAATGTTGGCCACAGCTATTATTCGATTTATCACGGACAATAGGTATTTGTCCGATTGAGTGCTGGCGAAATCTATTAGCGAGTCGATTCTGAGCTTGTCATCGGCACCGAAAATGTCAGCAGGAAAGTCTGTAGTTTGAGGCAGCCTGTTAGCACATTCAGGACCATAACATCGATTGATCGATTGTAAAAAAAGGCCGAAATCGTCTCGATCGAGTGCCATTCCAGCATTAGCCTCCGTGCTCTTTGTTGTCGATCCCATTCTGCTGAACATTATATTTGATGACCTCGGACCCGTCCACCGCGTGTGTAATCACCTTAGTGTCTCCCTTTCTGCATAGCATTCGTATATATGCCGGATGGGGGTGAGTCCGACGTCTAGTCACTCATTACCCATATTGCGTGCTCCGACAGCAGCTTCATCATTAAAGCGTTTGGAGAACGCTTGACCTTTCCTCGGCAGCTGCCGAGACACTTGATGTCGATTGCCTGCCCACCAGTTTTTGCATCCTGGATTGAATGCTCAATGGAAAAAGCGCACGGACCTGATTGCTGCGAATCGCCCGGATCAATAAGGTTCGCACCGCTCTAGAAGCTCCCGATTTCGTTCAGGGATCAAATCTATCGTCGCGTCAAGGAGCGTATGACCGGGACATAGAAGGATGCCAACGGTCGCCACCTCAAGATCATAGTCTTTTGCATCTACTAAGTCAACTAGCGTTTGGAGATTACTCGTTACAGAATTGAAGCGTATGCCATCAACTACAAAAACGCGCGACCGTTATGGTAAGCGTCATAGATTTTTGTCAGGGACAACAATTCTGGGGAGCGACCCATTGAGATCACCTGTGCATTCCTGTTCGACTGGCTGCAGATCTTCGCAAATCGAGCGTTATCGATTCAGATAGGACTAGGCGGATACCGTAGGAGCAGGATTCATAAACCCACGGCTAGGCTCTCAGATGTTTCGACAAAATAAAGAGGGAGTCGTCGCCTTTATGAAGGAGAACCCCCACAGTTGATGCACTTATGAGCGCTCAAGACGGTATCATCCTTGTGACAATCTTGAGACAATTATCCACAGAAATAGGCCGAACTGGACGGTATTGGCTGCAATGGTCAATGGCTGTAACTTGTAGTTGATGTTAGCGCTTGCGGCCAAACCGCACTTTTCGCAGGAGCTCGCAACCCGACTACGACGGGCAGGTCACGAAAGTAGCCGCCCTCTCGTTTCGGGTTCCGTTCAAGGCCCTCCGATCTTTGACGCCTGTGCCTCGTGGCATGGTCTTGCCGTCCAGCGAAATTGCAGCACTGCGGCACCCCTTTCGCGCCGCACACCATTTCAATGGGCATGGCCCCTATCGGTGAGGGCGACCCGATGTGAGCAGCATCTTCGCGCTAATTTGCTGGAGCGACTGCCTTAGCCGCTCCGTCTTCGCGCGTAACGCCTTTATTTCAAGGTCGGCTTCATGTTGGTCGAATCTTACCGCGCGGCGTACGAGCGCGATCGCAACTTCGACACTGGCCTTGTCGTACTTCTGGATCTCGGCGTACACGTCTTCGCCCATCCAAAATCTATTGCGCTCTAAGACATCTTCCATTTGGTTCCTTAGCTTCTTATCAACTTCGTCCATAGCAGCAATTTCTTTTTCTTTCGCTTTTATCCTATCATCGAGAATGCGCTTGACCAATTGATCATCATCATCACTCGGAACGTTGTTTCCCACCTCGTCTAGCAGTTCCAAGGATTTGGCGACAAGTACCTGGTTATCCCTCTGGAACGCGTACACGCTTTCCCATACCTCGGCAATTTTCTCGACAGCCCTTTTATTCACGGCGTCGTAAAAGGACTGCTCACGGGCTAGCTCTTGCTGTTGGGCTGCGAGCACAGCGTCGCGCTCCTTCTGAAGCCTGTTGTTCTCAGCGTCACGAGCCTTCTGAAGCTCGTTGTATTCTCGGTCCGATTGCCGCTTCAGGTCTTCACGAAAGTGGTCCGTCTTTCTATCCTCCTCCGCCCGCTGATAGATAAGGTCGGCTTGCTTTGTGTTATACCAGTAGGTCAGCGAAGCGCCGAGTATGCCAGTCAGTACGAAACCCAGCACAATCCCTGTGAGCGGGCTCGTCGAGAACGCCTTCCACTTACTCGGCGGCGCAGGCTCGTCCGCGATCTTGCGAATCCGCGCTCTCAGGACTTCGTCATCGACAATCCTACCCACCAATTCCTTCGGTTCCTCTTGCTCCATTTTCGCCCTCCGGTCGGACAAAAATTGCCGTATTACTATATGTAGCCATCAGTAGCCATCACCCAAAACATTTCAGGCACGCCGTTTTCCGCCGCGCATTGCGGACCGTTGCCCTGGCATTTTACGCATTGATCCGGCCCCAAGGAAGGAATAATCGACATTGCTCGAGGAATTGTCCTGATCTGGACGCTGTTTGATTCTTTGCAGCTTCCAACTGTTGTTCAGAGCTTCTCTTCCTTCGCAATAATCTCTTTCATGATCTCCGACGTGCCCGCGCCAATAGTATGCAGCCGGGCATCACGCCAGAATCGGCTGATCGGATACTCGGTCGTGTAGCCGAATCCTCCGAAGATTTGCATGCAATCATACGCAACCCGTTGAGACAGCTCACTCGTATAGAGCTTGGCCATCGTTATTTCCCTCACCGCCGCGTGCCCCCGGTTTATCAAATCCAGAGCCCGATAGGTCAGCCATTTGGCTGCCTCGATGCTTGTAAGATGCTCGGCAAATTTGTGCTTCCACACCTGGAACTGGCCTATGGGCTGTCCGAAAGCCGACCGCTCCTTTCCATACGCGATCGCGAATTCCATCGCTCTTTCCATTCCCGACACCGCCGAGATTGCAGAGGCCAGCCGCTCGCCCTGGAAATTGTGCATCGTGTAGTAAAAGCCGCGGCCCATCTCTCCCAGGATGTAGCGCCTGGGTATGCGGCAGTTGTCAAAGAATAGCTCGGCCGTATCGGATGACAGGTTTCCCACTTTCTTCAGCTTCTTGCCGACCGCAAAACCCTTCACGTCGGTCGGGAACAGCACCATCGAGACTCCCTTGTACCGCTCCTCGCCGGTGCGCACCGCCATGATCAGGAAATCGGCCCTGGTCCCATTGGTGATCCATAGCTTCTGCCCCGAGATGACCAGCTCGTCCCCCTGCTGTTCCGCTCTGGTCTTGATCGCGCCGACGTCCGAGCCTCCCCCGGGCTCGCTGATCCCCAGGGCCGCTATGCGGTCCCCGGCGACAGCCGGGCGCAGAAACTCTTCCCGCTGCTCGTCCGTGCCAAGCTCCTCCAGGACCGGCAGCGTGATCTCCGACTGAACGAACATGGCCATCCCAACGCCGCCGTTGTTGCAATAGGAAAACCCCTCCAGGTATGCCGCCGTCGCCCACCAATCAAGTCCGCTGCCGCCCCAGCGCGGATCAATCCTGATGCCGAAGAGTCCCAGATCGGCAACTTTCTTGAAGACTTCCTTCGGGAATATGCCCGCTTCATCCCATTCTTCCGTGTGCGGAGCGAGTTCCGCCTGGCAAAACTGCTTCACGGTCTCGCGAAGCATATGATGCTCTTCAGTGAAATACGGGTATTCGGGCTGGGTTCCGGTTGCGCGGGCCAGGTCGGCCAGGCTGGTGTCGATTGCGGTAACCATGTCGGGTGTCTCCTTTGCGTTACTTCTTGTCTGTGTGATGAGCGGCAATGTGAACCAACGAGTCCCCCGGGGCGACGATGTCTCCGGGACCTACCAAGACGGCTTCGACGAAACCATCCATCGCGGCCTTCAGGGTCTGCTCCATCTTCATCGCTTCAAGTATGATCAGCGGATCTCCGGCTGAGACCTGCTGGCCCGGCGTGACCAGCACCTTCAGCACCTGTCCCGGCATCGGGGCGCTTGCGTCCGCCTGTTCCGCTGAAATTTCGGGAACCGGATATCTGGGTAGCCGGATCACCTCGCGTGAAAATTCGAGGCAATGAACGAAGAAAGTTTCGCCCGATTCAGTAACGCGGAACTGCCGATGGACGCCCCCGATGGCCAGCCGAATGCTGCCCGGATTGAATGATACTACCTGGGCCTCTTCCCGCCAATCGTCCGAATAGACCAGATAGGCATCGGTTCCGGCTTCCCCTTGGATCTGGCGATAGGAGAGATTAAACGCATTCCCGCCCGCCTGCAATTTGATGGATGGATCGCGATGGGGATTGTTGCGGAAATTCTGCGGTATGCTGGAAAGAATCGGAGCGTTCGCGGCCCGGCTCTTCTCGATATACAGCGTCGCGGCCGTTGCCGCGATCCGATCCTGGTGGGTTCCATAGGGAGCCGCCAGTTCGCCCCGATGAGCGTCAATAAAGCTGGTGCTGTATAGTCCACTCTGAAAATCGGATTGGCTTAACAGCCGGATCAGGAAGTCCCGGTTGGTCTTGACCCCCTGAACATCCAGGTCTTTCAATTCGTAGATCAGCTTTCGCAGAGCTGTGTCGCGGTCGGGCCCATGCGCAATCACCTTCGCAAGTAACGGATCGTAGTAGATCCCGACTTCCGTACCGGTTTCGACACCGCTGTCGATCCGCAGTCCCGCTGTTGACTCGGGCTGATGCCAGGCTGCGATGCGACCGCTGGCGGGAAGGAAATCGTTATCCGGGTCCTCTGCATAGAGTCGCGCCTCTATAGCATGTCCCGACTGCTGCAGTTCATCCTGGGCGAGGGGCAAGGCGTTACCCTCGGCCACGCGTATCTGAAGCTCGACCAGGTCCAGGCCTGTGATCATTTCAGTCACGGGATGCTCGACCTGCAGCCTGGTGTTGACTTCGATGAAATAGAACTCGCCCGAGGGAGCCAGCAGGAACTCAACAGTCCCGGCCCCGGAATAGCGCAGCTCCGCGGCGGCGCGGAGGGCAGCCTCGCCCATTCTCCGGCGCAGCTCCAGCGTCATAGCGGGCGAGGGGCTCTCTTCAATTACTTTCTGATGCCGCCGCTGTATTGAACAGTCGCGTTCGAAGAGGTGGATTACCTTGCCGTAGTTATCGCCGAAGACCTGAAACTCCACGTGCCGGGCGTCGCCGATGTATTTCTCTATCAAGAGACTGCCGTCGCCGAAGGCTCTTTCGGCCTCGCGCCTGGCCGATTCCAGCGAATTTGCAAGCTCGGCAGCATCGCGCACGAGGCGCATTCCCTTGCCGCCCCCGCCGGCGGATGCCTTGATCAATATTGGAAGCCCAACCGCCAGCGCGTTGCGGCGCAACGACTCCAACTCCTGATCGTCGCCGTCATAGCCTGGAACGATCGGCACACCGGCTTCCGCCATCATTCTTCTCGCGGTGCTTTTCAAACCCATCGAACGGATCGATTCGGGAGACGGGCCGATGAAGACCAGGCCGGAGGCAGCGCAGGCCCCGGCGAACTCCGCATTTTCGGATAAGAAGCCGTATCCGGGATGGACGGCCTCGGCGTCCGTCCGAAGCGCCGCGGCGATGATCTTCTCAGCATTCAGATAGGATTCCTGGACCGGAGCCGGTCCGATGAATACGGCCTCGTCGGCGAACTGGACGTGGGGAGCACGGGCATCTGCGCTCGAATATACGGCTACCGACGCTATTCCCATCCGCCGGCAAGTGCGCATAATCCGCACTGCGATCTCGCCGCGGTTCGCAATTAATATTTTTGTGAATGAGTGTGCTGACATTTGCGGTCAGTGGTCCGTGGTCAGTTGTCCGTTGTCAGTGGCCAATTGACAACTGACCACTGACGACGGACAACGGACCACGGACAGTTTCGTTCAGTGCCTGAACACTCCGAATTCCATCGTTCCCTGAACCGGCTCATTGCAGGCGACCGATAGCGCGATGGCGAGCACCGTCCGCGTATCGCGCGGATCGATTATTCCATCGTCCCACAGCCTGGCCGTCGCGAAATAGCTGTCCGATTCACTCTGAATCTGGGCTTCCAGAGCCTTTCTGGATGCTTCCAGCTTGGCCTCGTCCACCGTGTGGCCCTGTTTGGCCGCCGCTTCACGCTTGATGATGTCCATAACTCCGGAAAGCTGCTGAGGCCCCATTACGGCGATCCGATGGTTTGGCCAGGTGAACAGGAACCGAGGCTCATAAGCGCGGCCGCACATCGCGTAGTTGCCCGCTCCGTAGGAGCCGCCGATCATAATCGTTATCGCAGGGACCGCTGAATTCGACACTGCGTTTATCAACTTCGCGCCGTTGCGGATTATTCCCTGCTCTTCATAGCTGCGGCCCACCATAAATCCCGTGATGTTCTGCAGGAAGATCAGCGGAATGTCCTGCTGGTTGCATAGCTGAATAAACTGCGCGCCCTTGCCGGCGGATTCAGACATCAACACGCCATCATTCCCCAGGATTCCCACCGTGAAGCCGTGGATGCTGGCAAAGCCGGTCACAAGCGTGGTGCCATACCTGGCCTTGAACTCATCAAATCGGGAGCCATCGACCAGGCGGGCTATCACCTCGCGCACTGAAAAGGGGATTCTGACGTCGGCGGAAGCGATGCCATACATCTCATCCGCCGGATAGAGCGGGGCTTCCACGTTCGCGAGCTTGAGCGACCCAGAAGGCCGGAAGTGACTGATGATGTCCCTGGCAATGCGCAACCCGTCCAGCTCATTTTCCGCCAGGTAGTCTGAAAGCCCGGAGATTCGCGAATGCATTTCCGCGCCGCCGAGCGATTCCTCGTCCACGACCTCGCCGGTCGCCATCTTCACCAGTGGAGGTCCGCCCAGGAACACCTGCGCCTGGTTCCGGACCATGATGACATAGTCCGACATGCCGGGAGTGTATGCGCCGCCGGCGGTCGAGTTGCCGAAGACAACCGAAACGCTCGGGATCCGATCACGGGACCGCCGCGTGATTTCTCGAAAGCCTCTGCCGCCGGGCACGAAGATCTTGCTCTGCACGGGCAGATCGGCGCCGGCGGATTCGACCAGCGCGACGCCCGGCAACCGGTTCTGCGCGCTGATATCCGCGAGCCGGCGATGCTTGAGCTGGCCGATCTCGCTGACCGCTCCGCCTTTTACGGTGGCCTCGTTTGCGACTATCAGGCAAATTCTTCCCGATACGAGGCCGACCCCGCCCACAACGCCGGCTCCGATGAATTCATTCTCGATTCCGATGCCGGCCAGTGGAGCGATCTCGAGAAAAAAGGAACCCTCATCCAGCAGCATCTCGATCCGGTCGCGAGGCAACAACCTGCCTCTGGAGAGGTGACGCTGGACGTACTTCTCGCCTCCGCCTCTGGTCGAGCGCTCCAGCTCAGTTTTAAGCCGGTCGACCGCTTCGGTCATGGCGCGGTAGTTGGACTGATACGATTCCGCCTTTGAATCCAGGGCTGATTTGATGGGCAGCATTACTTTCAGCCCCGGTTAGAAGGGCTTCCTCCGAGTTTATTGACACCGCATAAACTTTTTGGGACAGTAATTGACGCTCAAGCTATTGTCAAGGAATGAGCGAATCGAGAGACCTTAGACATCAGACATTAGACCCTAGACTTTACACGCGTTCTAATGCCTAAGGTCTAATGCCTAAGGTCTGATGTCTGATGTCTGATGTCTAAAGTCTAACCATGGGCATCAAAGGTGATCTCGCGATCTGGGAAGCTGAGAGCTTCGGCGTCGAGCCGGTGAACATGACGCTGGGCGACTTGCTGGACGCGCGGGCTGATGCGCTTCCAGATGTGGAAGCGCTGGTCTACAACTATCCCGAACTCGGAATCACTCTGCGCCTGACCTACAGCCAGTACCGTGCCGAAGTCAACCGGCTGGCGCGGGGGCTGCTTGCGCTTGGAATCCAGCCAGGGGAGCACATAGCCGTCTGGGCGCCCAACCTTCCGGAATGGGTGCTGCTGGAATTGGCGCTGGCAAAGATAGGGGCGGTGCTGGTCACTGTCAACACTGCCTACCGCACCGCCGAGCTGGAATACGTGCTGCGCCAGGGCGACATAGCGACCCTGTTTATGACACGCGGGTACAGGGGCAACTCGTATCTCGACTCTGTGTATAGCATCGCACCTGAGCTGAAGAATGTGGACGATCCGGTGAAGAGTGAGCTGAGCAGCGCCGCGCTGCCCCGGCTCAAGAGGGTCGTCGTGATCGACGACTGGCAGCGCGCCACTTCGCCGGAACCGGGCCTGCTCAGATACGAGCAAGTTCTTGCCCTTGCAGACAGAGTTCCGGATGAAGCGCTGCGGGCCAGGCAGTCCAGTGTGTCGCCTGAAGACGTGTGCCAGATGCTATACACCAGCGGCACCACTGGCTTCCCTAAAGGCGTGATGCTCACACATAACAATCTGCTCAACGAGGCTCACTTCGCCGTCCGCCGGAGCGAACTGTGGCCCTCGGAGAGATATGTTACGGCAATGCCGTTCTTCCATGTCGCCGGCTGCCTGGGCGGGGTCCTGTACGCAATGTACGTCGGCTGTACCCTCATCCCAATGGTTTACTTCGACGCCGGCAAGATGCTGGAGCTGTTCACTATCGAAAAAGGCACGTTCTCGTTCTGCGTGCCAACAATGTTGATCGCGATGTTAAACCATCCGCGCTTTCTGGCCGGTGAGTTCGACCTGACCTCGCTCCGCTACATATCAACCGGCGCGACGCCGGTGCCGGTTGTTCTGATGGAAGAGGTGAAGGAGAAGATGGGTGCGGATTGCTCGGTCGTCTACGGCATGACCGAAACCAGCGGCGCGGTCACTTCGTCAGTCATCGAGGATAGCTTCGAGTTGAAAGCCGCAACGGTGGGATTTCCGCAGCCCCATACCGAGATCAAAATAGTAAACCCGGCAACGGGAGAAATCTGCCGTCTGGAAGAGTCCGGCGAGTTGCTCACGCGCGGTTGCTTGAACATGAAGGGCT
>Ga0210410_10003115_pt1 | contig 14746 bp, 13 predicted proteins | sample IncBWC4MmetaG_FD_161058 | JGI IMG/M metagenome (GOLD analysis project Ga0210410, IMG submission 161058) | Forest soil microbial communities from Barre Woods Harvard Forest LTER site, Petersham, Massachusetts, United States - Inc-BW-C-4-M | ecosystem: Environmental > Terrestrial > Soil >... | reverse complement strand
ATACGTTGGAGCAGGACGCCCAACTGGTCCAGCATTGCCTCCAGGGCGACGGGTCGGCCTGGGAGGAACTTGTGCGCCGCCATACGCGCCGGATCTTCAACATTTGCTACAGGTTTACGGGCAACCGGACAGAAGCTGAAGACCTGTCGCAGGATGTTTTCCTGCGGGTATATCGGACTTTGGCGAGCTACCGGTCGGTGCACGGCGGCTTTGCGACTTGGGTGACGAGCGTGACGCGGAATCTGTTGATCGACCATTACCGTAGGACGAAGAGGGACCGCGTTACGGATTCGCTGGATGACGCGATGCCGGCGGTGGAGAACAAACAATCTTCGGCGCGGCGTCCGGATGAACTGGCGCTGCTGGGAGAACTCAGTAACCAAGTGCAGAGGGCGCTGATCAAACTTTCGCCGGAATTGCGCGAGGCGGTGATTCTGCGGGATTTGCAGCAACTCGAGTATGGAGAGATTCAGCGGACGCTGGCGGTGCCTGAAGGCACAGTGAAGTCGAGAATCAATCGCGGACGGATCGAGCTGGCACGCATTCTTCAACAGATGGGAGTGCGGCCATCATGAGTTTTGTTTTTGATTTTTTCTGTGCTTTGGAATATGGAGAGGCGGGTTTGGACTCGCCTGCTTTGGAACGAGCGCGGAGCATGCCATGAACAACTGGACTTGCGAACAAACGGAAGCGCGACTTAGCGATTACCTCGACGGGGTGCTCGAGCCCGCCGAACTGACTGCGTTTGACGCGCACGTGCCCTCGTGCGAACGCTGCGCGCCGCTGGTGGCCAGCGTTGCGCATCTGCTTACCAGCATGCACTCAATGGAGGAGATGGAACCGCCTCCGCACCTGGTGTACGCCATTCTGGACAAGACTTTGGGGCCACGCGATGCCGTGACCGGTTGGCGCGCGGCTTTGGCGTGGATTCGCGGGCTCGCTAGTCAGCGATTCGCTTATGGCGCGGTTTCGGTGGCGGCTACATTTTTGATGATTGCAACTGCTTCAGGTTTTTCGTGGCGCAAACCGAAGCTGGCGGATTTGCGGCCAGCCACTGTTTACCGCAACGTGGATAAGCAGGCGCATGTTGTTTATGGGCGGAGCACGAAGTTCGTCAGCGACTTGCGGGTGGTTTACGAAATTCAAGCGCGGTGGCACGAGGACACGCAAATACCCACGACGCCGGAAGAGATCATGCCGCAAACGGCGCCGGGGAAAAATCCCGGGAGTTCGGACGGGACTTCGCCGGCTTCACCGAGACAACAGAACCGTGCGAACGAGGTTGGCAAAGAACTCGAAATTCTGGCGGCAGGCTTGTGCCCCGAGAGCAGCCTTTCGTTGACAAGGAGAATTCCATGAAGTGTGCCGTCCATACTGATGTGGACGCCGTAGGATATTGCCGGAATTGCGGCAAGGCCATGTGCTCCACGTGTGTGCGACCGGTGCGCGATGTTCTCTACTGCGAAGATTGCCTTGCGACCATTATGGGATTGCCCGCGCCTCCTCCTGCGCTTCCAGCTGCGCCAGTGTCTACGGTTCCTGGCGCAGCGCCCTTCGCGCCAACCGCTTACCCGTTGCCAGCTGCTCCGATACCCGGGAGAAACCGAGTCAGCCCGGGGATTGCATTCGTTTTGGGTTTTTTCCCCGGCCTCGGCGCGGTATACAACGGCGAATACAACAAGGCTTTGATCCACATCGTGGTTTTCGCTGCCATGATTGTCGGACTGAACAGCGACATCGGCGACGGCGGGGAAATAGCGCTTTCCTTGCTCCTCGCGGGTTTTGTGATTTACATGGCGTTTGACGCGATGCGAACCGCACAGGCAAAAAATTCAGGGGAAGCGGCTGCAGACCCGCTGGAATCGTGGACCAAGAATCGTCCGGTGGGGCCGATCATTTTGATCGGGCTTGGGGTGTTGTTTCTCTTGAACAACTTCGACTGGTTTTCGTTTCACAGAATCAGCAGGTTTTTCTGGCCTGCGGTACTGATCGGCGTGGGCATTTTGATGTTTCGGAACCGGCTGAACCGGGATGCGTAGGCGGGCGTTTCGACGGCATTTTTGGAGTTTTTTTGTGGAGGAGGTCTCGCGGTGAGTGACAGAGTTCGTTGCAATTGCCGCCGCTGCACGATTCGCGGCCTGATGGGGCCGGCCATCCTGATCACCATCGGAATACTCTTCCTGCTCGGCGAGATGCGCGGTGGCGACTACGACTTTCGCAACACGTTCCCAGTCATCCTGATCGTGATCGGTCTGATTAGCCTGGCATCGGCACTGGCGCCGATGGACGGCCACATCTCGTCTGCCGCACCCCCTGCGGTGGAGCCCGGCACTCCTGGCTCGACGCCGAACTCTGCTCCGCAAAATCCCGTCTCGGGGCAGGGACAATAATTCTTATGGCTTACCTTCGTCCGCGCGGAAGTTCGATTTTTTCGGGTCTAGCGCTCATCTTTGTAGGACTACTGCTGCTGCTCCACAACTACCGCGGATATGACATTGCACACACTCTGGGGCATTGGTGGCCTGCGCTTCTAATTCTGTGGGGGGCGATCAAACTGTACGAACGAACGGCGGGCGGGCGCTCCGGTGATCCCGGCGCCGCACGCATCACGGTGGGCGAAGTCTTTCTTGTTCTCGGATTGCTTGCTTTGATCGGTGGCGTTGTCGGCTGGGATTTCACCAAGCAAAAAATCCCGGAACTGAACCTGGGAGATTCTTTTCCCATCGATCTGGACATCGCGCCGAAGAAAGTGCCTGCGAATTCCCGGATCACGGTGCGGAATTCGCGGGGAGACATTGCGGTGCGGGCTTCGGATGATGCGGAGATTCATGTCTCGGGCAAGAAGAATGTGAAGGCCTGGAGCGAGAGCGAGGCCGAGCGACTGGGCGGTCCCGTTTCGGTGGAGATCGTTCCGGCTGGCGATGGCTATGAAATTCATCCTACGGGCATTCGGGCGGGCGATTCGCGGGTGGGCGTGAATATGGAAATCGACGTGCCAGCGAAATCCTTGGTGACTATCCGAAGCGAGCACGGCGATATCAGCGTCTCCGACATGGCAGCGTCGGTGGCAGTGAACAGCCTGAATGGGGATGTGGAAGTTCGCGACACGGCGGGGGATGTGAACATCGACATGCGCCATGGCGATGTGAAAGTTTCCGACACCAAAGGCGACGTTAAAATCTCCGGCAAGGGCGGTGAAGTGGAAGTCGTGACGGCCGGCGGCGGACTCACTCTGGACGGGGAGTTTTATGGACCGATTCGCGCCGACAAGGTGGCCAAGGGCGTGCGGTTCGTATCGCAGCGCACGGACCTGACGCTTACGCAGCTTTCGGGACACATGGAAGCGAGTTCGGGGAATCTGGAAATTGCGGACGCGCCCGGAAATCTCTCGCTGCGCACGAATTCTTACGATGTGAGCATCGAAAACGCGGGCGGAAAAGTGAAAGTCGACAATCGCAATGGGAATATTGAGGTGCGCTTCTCGTCTCCCCCGCGGGAAGATATCAACATCACGAACTCCAACTCGACGATCTCTCTCAGCCTGCCTGGGTCTTCCAGTTTCGACATTCTCGCGGACTGCCATTCGGGGGACATCGATTCGGATTTTTCGGCGGATTCGCTGAAAAAAGTTTCCACGGAGTCCGGAGATTCGCATCTGGAGGGAAAATACGGGAGCGGACGCGGGCCGAAAATAAATCTTAAGACTAGCTACGGGTCCATTTCGTTGCGGAAGACCAGTTCCGACCTTATCGCTCCTCCGGCTCCGCCCGCTCCTCCCGCGGTTAGACCGCTTCCAGCGCCCAGGGCGCCGAAAGCGTCAAAATCCGACGAGGAATAAGTTTCGAGAAATTTGCGGCACGATTTAGCCTGATGCAAAATTCCACATCGTCTTGATGAGGTAGTCGCGAGAACAGCGTTAGATACTGCTTGATCGGATTCGGGCAGTAAGGTTCTGGTTCGTTCCGTCAGCGCTCCGCGAGGCGCTTTAACTCGGCGAAGAAAGCCGGGTAGGAAACTCCCGCGCAGTCCGCATCGCGAATTACGGTTTCACCGTGCGCGGCTAGACCTGCTACCGCAAAAGCCATGGCGATGCGGTGATCGCCGCGGGGATCTATTTCTGCGCCGTGCAATTTTCCGGCGCGCTTGCCTTCGACGCGCAGGCCATCGGGGCGCTCTTGCACTTGGGCGCCCATGCGGCGCAAATTTTCGGCCAGCGCGGCGATACGATCGCTTTCTTTAACGCGCAATTCCGCGGCGTCGCGAAATTCGATGCCTTGTTCAGTGAACGGTCCAAGCGCGGCCAGCATGGGCAGTTCGTCGATGAGCAGCGGAATTTGATCGCCGGAAATCACTGCGCCTTTGAGCGAAGTCCCCTTCACGGACAGATCGCCTACAATCTCGCCGTGGGAGCTTTTCAGACCTTGCATGTGGATCGCGGCGCCCATGGACGCGAACAAATCGAGGATGGCCGTGCGCGTGGGATTCAGGCCTACGTTGTGAATTAAAATATTGGAGTCCGGAAAGAGTGAAGCGGCGGCGATCCAAAAAACCGCGGAGGAGAGATCGCCGGGAACGTCGAGAGATTTCGCGGTTAACTTGGCGCTTCTATTTGCGCTTGACGCCGCGTTTTGCAAACCGTGGACTCGCGTGGTGCGGCCGTGTTTTTCGATGGTCGCGCCAAATTCTTCGAGAGCGAGTTCGGTGTGGTCGCGGGTGCGGGCGGGCTCGGTAACCGAGGTCACACCATCGGCAAACAACCCCGCTAACAGCACCGCCGACTTTACCTGGGCGCTGGCCATGGGCATTTTGTAGTCCATGGGCTTGAGGCGTGCGGCGCGAATTTCCAGCGGCGCAAAATTGTCTTCGCGAGCGCGAATGTCGGCGCCCATTTCGCGGAGCGGGCCGACTACGCGCTTCATGGGGCGCTTTTTAAGCGATTCATCGCCGGTTAGTTTCGCAGTGAATTGCTGACCGGCCAGGATGCCCGCGAGAAGGCGCATGGTGGTGCCGGAGTTGCCCGCGTCCAGCGCGCGGCGCGGAGCTTGCAAGCCGCGGGCGCCGCATCCGGTGACGCGCACTAAGTCTTTCTCGATCTTCACTTCCGCGCCTAGCGCTTTCATGCAATCGAGCGTGCTGTGGCAATCCGCCGCGGCGGAAAAATGGCGCAGTTCGCTGGTGCCTTCCGCAAGACCGGCAAGCATGGCGTAGCGGTGGGAGATGGATTTATCGCCGGGCGGCTCGACGCCCCCGGTCAAATACTTTGCAGGCTTTACCGTCTCTTTCTTCACGTCAAAATTCTAACATGGCCTCCGCTGCCTTCCTTGTTTGCACCTGTTCGAGCGGACAGTTTTGCGCAAGCACTTCCGCGGAAGGCGGTCGAAACTTCAAGGCTGCGCGCCGCGTATTATCAGGTGAGGAGAAATCGTCATGGCACGGCGCAGTACCGCACTTCACTTGGCTACCAAAGCCGGAATTGGATTCGGCTCACTTTTTCTGGTCAGCGTTTTGCTGGCGGCAATGCCGGGGCACCATGCGCCCGCAGCGCCAACTCAGGAACCGCAACAGGCTTCCGATAAATCGCAAAGCGTGCCGGGCATGGGCATGTCGGACGAAAACACCAACGAAGCACATGCGGTCCACGATATGACTCCTGGACATCAGGATGCGCACAGCCTGCACATGACGATGACGGCGATGCGGCCGGCGGCTCCCGGAGATACGGAACGCGCGAACGAAATCGCTGCGCAACTGCGCGCGAGTTTGGAGAAATACAAGGATTACCACGCGGCGCTGGATGATGGTTTCCGGATTTTTCTGCCGAATATTCCGCAGCCAGAGTATCACTTCACTAGCTATAAGAACGGATTCCTGGAGGCGTTGACGTTTGATCCGGCGCGCCCAACGTCGCTGCTGTACAAAAAAACTTCCACAGGTTACGAGTTGGTTGGGGCGATGTACACGATGCCGAAGCGGGCTACGGAAGAGCAACTGAATGCGCGCGTGCCACTTAGCGTGGCGATGTGGCATCTGCATACGAATCTTTGCATGCCCTCGAAGGATCAGTACCGGACTACGGACTGGACGAAGTTTGGATTGAAAGGCTCGATAGCTACGCAAGACGCTTGCACCGCCGCGGGCGGGCGGTTTCAGCCGTCCATTTTCGGGTGGATGGTACACGTGTATCCTTACGAAGATTCACTGGACAAAATCTTCGCCATGCACCACCACATGGACTGAGAATTTTTTGCGGAATAGGAACTATTTTTTGAACGCCCGGAAATCCTTGTTGCGCAATTCTTCCGGAACTTGCCACATGCGAAAGCCGCCGAGAAATGCGTTTTCGTTGCTGCCAAGCCGAGCGCCCTCGGGCGCGCTTTCCAGCTTCTTGATATTTCCGCCGCCCAGGACCACGTAATCGGCGTCCAGCGCGGCCATCAATTTCGTGGCGATCTTCGCGACATGCTTGCGCCATTTTTTCTTGCCCAGGCGCTCGATTCCGCGCAGTCCGAGATAATCCTCGTACGTTTTTCCCTTTTTGTACCCAAGATGCGCTAATTCCATAGGCTCGAGCACGCCTTCGACGACCATCGCGGAGCCCAGGCCCGTGCCCAGGCCGAGAAAGAGCATGCGGCCGCCTTCATAACTGCCGAGAGCCTGCATGGCCGCGTCGTTGATCATCTTCACCGGGCAGCCGAACGCTTTCGCAAAGTTGAAACCTACCCAGCCGCCGCCTAGATTGTGTGGTTCGCGCAACGGATGTCCATTGATGATGGGTCCCGGATAACCGAGCGAAATGCAGTCGTAATTCCATTCGCGAGTGGCTTCCTTGACGAGGCTGACCATCTTGCCAGCCGTCATGGTTGGCCCGGAGGGAATCTTGAACGGCTCCTTCTGGCCGGCGGCAAATATTTTCACGTTGGTGCCGCCGACATCGATAACCAAAACTTTGCGGGTTTTCTTCGCCGTCACGTCCACTTTCTTAGCCATTCCTGCCTCCACGTATTTCCCTATTGTGGCCCGGTTTGTGCGCGGGGCGATTCTAGGCTAAAGCGGTGACGGCGTGAAGGTAATTAGCAGTTTGGTGGCGCTCCAGACCAGGCTTTGGCGGTTCGACCCTGCCGGAAAACGGGTAGCGAGCCATCACTTGGGCCGAATCAGATTAGGACTGCCAACACGGTTCGATCTGCAGCAGGGTTCGCTCCGCAATGGTTTTGGGAGCTGTTACGTTTCGCACAGATAACAGGGTCACCGTTTTGGTTCAATTGATGGGAAATCTTGAAGGCGATGAAGATTCACCCCACGAGGGCATGGCACTCCGGTGCCGATCAGGACGGACATGAGTGGAAAAAACTTTCGAGCAGCACAGGCAGGCCAACGGACCAACGCCGAAGGAAAACAAGTAAGCAACAAGGTACTGTTGGCAGCGCCGGCCAATGAATACGAGTTGATGCGTCCTGACCTAGCGTATATCGACCTGCCGCATCATCTCAGCCTTCATGAGCCGACGCAGAAGATCGAGTTCGTCTATTTCCCGAACAGAGGAATGGTTTCACAAGTGGTAGTGACCAAAGACGGCCGAACCGTGGAAGTGGGTGTAGTGGGTAACGAGGGCTACGTCGGGGCAGGATTGGCCGCCGGTTTGAGTCGAAGTTCCGTTCGTGAAGTTATCCAAATCGCCGGCGATGGCTTCCGAATGATGGGGAATGCGCTGGAACGTATCTTGCGGTCAGCCCCGAAGTTACAGGTGATATTGAACAGGCATACGGGGCTCCAAGGGATGCAAGTCGCACAGACTGCGGCGTGCAATCGGCTGCACGATATCCAGCAGCGTCTCTCGAGATGGCTGCTGATGACCCAGGATAGGGTGAATCTGGGACTACTTCCGATCACCCACGATTTCATTGCGACCATGATGGGTACGGACCGATCCACGGTGAGCCTGGCAGCGGCGGTACTGCAAAAAAAGGGAATCATCGATTACGTGCGCGGCGCGGTGAAGATTGTGAACCGCAGGAAGCTCGAAAAATCCTCCTGCGAGTGCTACGCCGTCATTCAACAGTTCGAGGATGATCTCGGATTGCGATAGCAATTTTCGTTAACGTTGGATACCCCACAGACAGCAACCTCTTTCTACGGCTAGTGTTCAGTCCTTGTTTTATTCACTTTGGCTTTGATGTGTATTCAGAATTCGGTGACTGGGACAGAACCTTGCTCAAGGCCACGATGAGAGCGGTTCTTTCGTCGCACTGCCATTGAAGACTAATGTTAGACCGACTTTCAGGGAGGCTTAACCGCAGCGAATCTCGAGGGGTGCGGTGGAGGCGATGGGGCGCAAACTGGTATGGGTCGAAAAACAAAGTTTTCAAGGCTGGGCTTGCACCGAATGCGGATGGGCGTTCAATCCATTAGGACCGCTCGTTGGCGAATCTATTGACGAGATGAAGAGACACTACGAACAGCAGCGTGACAAGGAGTTCGCGGCTCATGTCTGTGCGCAGCACCCGAGAGCCACAAAAAATCCCAGCTAACAAAATCACGCGCGGGGCAGGTGCTGTGTGGTTCATGTGTTGCTGGGATGCAGCTGCCCTTCGAAGCAGAACCGTCGAGTCTGCTGTTGCGACCACACGTTTTTCTTAGCAGTCAATAATCTACTTTCTTGTGCGTCTATCACTTGGTTTCTAAGTAGAGTTATTCTATCCTTCGGGCAATGCGTGTGAAAAAGCGAGGGCAGGATAGACACAAGGGGCATGACATGAAGCAAGGAGCGCGCTGGCCTGCACTTCCGCTGGCGGAATGGAAGGACACATACGCCACGCTGCACATGTGGACGCAAATTGTGGGGAAGATTCGTCTGGCGCTTAGTCCCCCGATTAATCATTTTTGGGGATCGGCTCTTTATGTCACCGCTCGCGGTTTAACCACTTCACCGATGCCCTACGCTAAGGGAGTTTTTGAGATTAACTTCGATTTCATTGCGCACACACTGGAAATTGCGACCAGCAACGGAGAAACCCGGTCCTTCCGTCTGATCCCGCAGACGGTGGCAGATTTCTATGGCGGACTGATGGCGGCGCTGCACTCGCTGGGGATTGATGTGAAAGTGTGGACCATGCCGGTGGAAGTGCCGCGCCCGGTGCGATTCACTTTGGATGAGGGTCACGCCTCGTACGATGGCGAGTATGCGCATCGTTTCTGGCAGATTCTTGTTAGCGCGGACACCGTTTTCCGTGAATTTCGATCCCGGTTCATCGGGAAAGTAAGTCCCGTGAATTTCTACTGGGGCAGTTTTGATCTGGCGGTGACGCGGTTTTCCGGGCGGCGGGCGCCGGAGCGGCCCGGGGCCGACTCCATCACCAAAGAAGCGTATTCGCACGAAGTGATCAGCGTGGGATTCTGGCCGGGGGACGGCGAGGTGGTGAAAGATGCGGCGTTCTATGCGTACGCTGCGCCGGAGCCGGCGGGATTCAAGGACAGCAAAGTGCGCCCGGCGAAGGCTTTTTACAGCGCGGAAAAGAGCGAATACTTTCTGATGTACGACGACGTGCGTCTAGCGGATTCTCCCGAGCAAACGTTGCTGGATTTTTGCCAGAGCACGTATGAAGCGGGAGCCATCCTTGGGAATTGGGATCGCGCGAATCTAGAACGTCCCGCGCGTGCCGCGTCCAGCACATAGCGAGAAAGGTTGACGGCTACTCCGCGGGCGGCAACGCCTGTGGACCGGGCATGGAGCGTTCCGCTCTGCCTACAAACCGCGCAGTCACACTCTGAAACATTTACTCTTTACTTCGAGCACGTCCGTAGTGCGCCGCCGGACAACGTATACTGTCGAGGTTCCTTTCGTGGGGGATTCCTAGATGAAGAGATTGCGGGTGGTTGTGTCACTGCCCAATGACAACGCCTATCAGCACGCTCAAGGAGTGCTGGCCAAGTCGGTGGCGGAGAATCTGGGGATCGATCTGCAAGTGTTGCGCGCGAAGGACGACTCCATAACGCAAAGCCAGCAGTTGCTCGAAATAATTCAATCGCGTTCGGCTGACAAACCCGATGGATTTTTTGTGGAGCCTGTGACCGGCACGGGGCTGCCCCGGGTGGCGGAAGCGGCGGTTGCAGCGGGCATCGCGTGGGTGATCAGCAACAGCGATGTGGACTACATTAATAAACTCCGCAAAAACCCCAGCGTGCCGGTGTTCACGGTAACGCAGGGACAGCAGGATATTGGCCGCTTACAGGCGAAGCAAATTGGAGCGCTCATGCCTCAGGGTGGATCGGTCTTGTACATCGAAGGGCCCAGCATGAGCTCCGTGGCGGCGCAGCGGCGCGAGGCCCTGGAAAGCGCCAAACCGCGCAACGTGCAGATCACTTCGCTGCGCAGCAAATGGAGCGAGGAAAGCGCTTACCAAAGTGTTGGGGCGTGGCTGCGGCTGGCGACGTCTCGTGCGGAAAATTTTAAGTTGGTGGCTGGCCAGACGCATGAGCTTGCGCTGGGTGCCAAAAAGGCGCTGCAGAGTAGCGAGAATCAAGAACAAAAGAAGCGATGGATGGAAGTGCCGTGTATCGGCATTGGTATCGCCAGCCAGGTAAAACCGTTGGTCGATGGGCGGGTGCTGACGGCGGCGGTAGTTACTTCGTTGACCGTGGAAGTTGGGCTGCGGATGCTGGTTCGCGCCATCGAGACAAAAGTCCAGCCGCCGGAACGGACCGTTGTGGAGACGTCATCGCTTCCCGAGCTTCAGAAATTAGTAGCGGCGCGATAACAAAGGGTTCCGGGTGATTGGAAACACGATGGACGTTCGCCGCGGAAGGTGAGTCTCTTACTCGCCTTGGAATTTAGCTGCTATCAAGTTCTGGAACTGCTAGCCACTCTAGCCAAATAGACCCACCCTTCAGCCTCCACTGGTCCAATTGCTTACGGGTACCCCGGCAGGTATCATGGGCAACTCATGCTTGCGGCCCGGTTCCAACTCCCTGAAGCTCGACGGCTTATCCGATGCTCGCTTCCCTTGATTCTTGCGTTTGCGCTGGGGAGCGCTTTCACCCCGCTGCCGGCTTTTGCCCAGCAATCCAATGAAATCCTACCGCTTGGGCAGGTTCGACCGGGGATGCAGGGGTACGCTTACACGATATTTGCCGGGGACCAGATTGAGAAGTTCGACCTGGAAGTGATCGGGATACTGGAAAACTTCCTGGGGCCGCGGCAGTCCATCATTCTTGTGCAGCTGAAGGGGCCCAAGGTCGAGCATACCGGCGTTGTGGCGGGGATGAGCGGGAGCCCTGTGTATATTGATGGGAAGCTGGTTGGGGCGCTTTCGCTGAAGCTGGGCGTTTTCACGAAAGAGCCCATCGCGGGAGTCACACCCATCGAAAATGTCCTCAATCCGCCCGTGCAAGGTGCATCATCGCAAGCACCTTCCGCGCCAGGTGGCTTTTCACAAGCGAACACGCAGCAACTTTCTCTTCCCAGCGAAGCTTCCACGCGCACGGGGCTTCCTTCCGGATCGTCGCTGGCGCCTATCGAGACGCCGCTGGTGTTTTCCGGCTTTCAAGCGGCGGCCCTGCAGCAATTCGCTTCGCAGATTCAGGGATATGGTTTCGTGGCGGCGCAGGGAGGGACGACTGCTGCGCGTCCTGAAGATTCGCACCTCGTTCCTGGCGACATGGCTGGAATGGTTCTGGTACAGGGCGACGCTTCGATCAACTCCGCTTGCACGGTGACTGCGGTGCAGGCCGACCGCGTCTATCTATGCGGGCATCCATTTCTCAGCCTTGGTGATGTGCAGCTTCCGATGGCGCGCAGCCGAGTGGTCACCACGCTTTCTTCGGAGCTGGCTTCCACAAAAATCGTGAATGTGGGCGGCTCCATTGGAACCATTACGGGCGACCATCTGACTGCGGTGACCGGCAAGCTGGGCGCGCCGCCCGCTATGATTCCGCTGGACATCACGCTGAGCGTCGCCGGGGCGGAGAAAAGACTTCATTTTGAGATTGTGAATCACCCGCGGCTGACTCCCTTGCTTGTTGCTCTCACTACTTTCAACGGCCTGACGCAGAATTCGATTTACGGCGAGGGCACTACGCTGCATCTTTCCGGGGAGATTCGGCTGCAGGGCCATCCTTCCGTCCAAATTGAGAATACGTTCGCGCCGGGTGACTTTCTGAGTCCTGATGGCTTGCCCATCGCACTGGCCATGCAAAATGTGTTCACGAGGCTGTTCAACAACAATTTTGAACGTACGGTGGTGGATCGCATCGCGCTGCGGGTTGAGAGCGTGCCCGGGCGGCAGTCGTTCACGATTGAGAGCGCCTGGCTGGAAAAGGGCGAAGCTGCGCCCGGCGAAACGCTGCGCGTGCGGGTGTTGCTGCGGCCGTATCGCGGAGCCGCGCGCGTGGAAGAAACCACGGTGCATATCCCGGAACAGATTGCGCGGGGAACGAATCTTCGCGTGCTGGTCAGCGACGCCGATATGCTGAATCGTTCGTCGCGCGGTTTTGCTTTTGCAGGAGCGGGCGGGGGATCTTCGAGCATCGATCAGCTGATTACGCTTCTGAATCGCGAGCGGCGGAACGACCGGCTGTACGTCGGCCTGTTTACGCCGTCGCCGACTATACTTTGGGACGACAAGGAATTGCCGAACGTTCCACTCTCGGAAATCAACATTGTTGATGGACGACCGACGCCCGGGAGCGTTCAGGTGCTCCGCGAATCGCTGGCCGGCGAATCTTCGATTCCGCTTGGCGGACCTGTGTCTGGTGTGATCGCTTTGAATCTCCAAATCCGGTGAAAAGCCCAATGTCCAGCTTCGAAAATCAGCGCCGCGAACTGCGCGTTCCCTCGCAAAAACCAAATTTGCTTCGCTATGGCGTGCGCCGAGCATCGAGGAACCGCTTCTTTGCATGGCTTTCGTTTTCTTTGCTTGTGTGTCTGCTTAATTCATTGCCCCTTCTCGCCGAGCACACGCGCCGCTGGCGGCAATCCACCTACGAGGAATTTCTCAAAGGCACGGCGCGCGGGGTGGCCGTGCGCAGCGATGGACGGCTCGAACTTGCGCCAAAATTCACGCTTCTTGCTGACGCTGACGCTTCGTATCTGTGGTCATTGCGGGTAGATCCGAAAGGTACGCTGTATGCCGCAGGGGGTTCTCCCGCAAAAGTATTTCGTTTCGACGCCAGCGGTAAGCCTGCGGTCGTTTTCGAATCGAGCGACCTTGCGGCGCAAGCCATCGCGTTCGACGCCAAAGGGACGCTGTATGTGGCGACTTCACCGGACGGGAAGGTCTATCGCGTTTCTGCTTCCGGAGAAAAAGCGGTCTTTTTCGATCCCAAGACGAAGTATATCTGGGACCTCGCGTTCGGATCCGACGGCACGCTGTACGTGGCTACTGGCGACAAGGGGCAGGTGTTCGCTGTCGCGCCCGACGGCAAGGGCGAACTCTATTACGCCAGCGACGAAGCTCACATTCGCGTACTGGCGTTCGACGCCAAGGGCAACGTTATCGCCGGAACTGAGCCCAGCGGCCGCATTTTGCGCATCACGCGTAGAGGTGCAAAAAACGCGAGCAAAGACTCGGCCGCTGCGGTAGCTGAAGGTTTCGTTCTCTACGAAACCTCGAAGCGCGAGGTAACGTCTCTCGCGGTTGCGGCGGACGACGCGATTTATGCATCTGCGATTGGCGAGAAACAGCGCAGCGCCGGACAAATAACTCCGACCACCGTTTTCACTTCACCGCAGGGAACTACCACGATTGTCGGCGGCGGCGTGATTTCGAGCGGCCTGGGACAAGTGCAAAATCCTTTCACGCCGTTTCCGCCGCTTCTTTCCAGCAGCATTTATCGAATCTCCGCGGATGGCGCGCCCGAGGAACTTTGGAATTCGCGCGAAGACGTAGTGTACGCGCTGGGCCTCGCCTCAGATGGACGCTTGCTTGCCGGCACCGGAAACAATGGAGCGCTGCTGGCCATCGACGGGCGCGGCGTTTTCGCGCAGCTTGCCAAAGCGGGCTCGGCGCAAATTACCGGCATTGCGCGCAACTCTTCCGGCAAGATTTTCCTGTGTACAGCGAATCCTGGAAAGGTGTTTTCCGTCGGGCCGGAATACGAAGCGGAAGGCACTTACGAATCGCATTCGTTTGATGCGCAGCTTTTTTCACAATGGGGACGGATCGAGTGGTGGGGACCTCCGCCCGCGAGTCCGCAAAAGGGTGCCGCGAACACGAGCGAACCGCGTACCGAATTTTTCGTGCGCACCGGCAACACGGAGGATCCTGGCAAGGAATGGTCGCGCTGGTACGGTCCTTACATCCATTCCGGCGCGGCGGTGGAAGCACCGTCGGCGCGTTTTGCGCAATGGCGCGCGGTCATTCATGACGGCCGACCCGGGGATGGGATCGACTGGGTGAGTCTGGCGTATCTTCCGCGTAACGTAGCGCCGGTGATCGATGGCATTGTTCTGCAAGATCACGGCGTGCGCGCGCAATCCACATTCAACATTTCGCCCGGACAGCCCATCACCGCAACGTTGAAAATGCCGCCATCTCCGAATACCACGGGAGTGATCATCACCCAGAGCAGCGCCTCGGCAAAATTCGAGCAGCCTCCGCAAGGAGTCGTGGAAAAAGGGTATCAGTCGGTTCTGTGGAGCGCGCACGACGACAACGACGACGATTTGCGCTACGCGGTTTACTATCGCGGAGAAAACGAACGCGAGTGGAAACTACTGAAGGACAAACTCGAGCAGAAGTTTTATTCCTGG
>Ga0210410_10003114_pt1 | contig 14750 bp, 11 predicted proteins | sample IncBWC4MmetaG_FD_161058 | JGI IMG/M metagenome (GOLD analysis project Ga0210410, IMG submission 161058) | Forest soil microbial communities from Barre Woods Harvard Forest LTER site, Petersham, Massachusetts, United States - Inc-BW-C-4-M | ecosystem: Environmental > Terrestrial > Soil >... | reverse complement strand
CAGAAGATGATCGCGTTGTTGAGATCCTTGGCTTCGCGCAACAGGCGGCGCAGGATCTCGCGCTTTTCATGCGGCTCGCGGCTGACCGGGACCTGAAACTGCGACACGCCCACGGCGGTCGTCGCCGGCCTGGAAACTTCGATCTTTACGGGATTGTGCAGGAACGTTTCGGTGATGCGGGCGATTTCGGGCGGCATCGTCGCGGTGAAGAACAGCGTCTGCCGGGTGAACGGGATCATCTTGCAGATGCGTTCGATGTCGGGGATGAAGCCCATGTCCAGCATGCGGTCGGCTTCATCGATCACCAGCAGTTCGACGCCGGTGAGCAGCAGCCCGCCGCGTTCGGTGTGGTCGAGCAGCCGGCCCGGGGTTGCGATCAGTACGTCGACGCCGCGGGTCAGCTTGGTGTCCTGGTCGCCGAACGAGACGCCGCCGATCAGGAGCGCGACGTTGAGTTTCTGGCCTGCGCCGTATTTGTCGAACTGTTCCTTGACCTGGGCGGCGAGCTCTCGGGTCGGCTCCAGGATCAGGGTGCGGGGCATTCGGGCCCGGGCGCGGCCCTTTTCCAGCAAGGTTAGCATCGGAAGGACGAAGGCAGCGGTCTTGCCGGTGCCGGTCTGGGCGATGCCGAGAACGTCCCGGCGGGCCAGAACGTGGGGAATCGCCTGTTCCTGAATGGGGGTAGGGGTGGTGTAGCCGGTGGCCGCAACGGCGGCGAGCACCTTATCGGACAAGCCGAGATGGGAAAAAGACATTGAGCCTCTGGTAGATGCCGCCGCTTGGAATCTCGAAAAAGACTGTCGCGCTCAACCCCGGAACGGCACGCAGATTTGCACGGGATTTTGGATACGCAGACAGGCGGCTTAGTCAAGATATCGCGTTTCGATACCGGGCCGCGTCGCAGCGGAACATAGGGTGAAATTGGCCGAAGTCAATGGAGCAGCGTGCCAAGCATTGAAAAAGCTTAATGTTTTTGCACAAATGCCCCTTAAACCGCCGGGAATCGCCATGTTTTCAAAAGCCGGCCTCGACACCCTGAGCGGCGGAATCTTCGGCGTCGCCATCACGCTGTGATTCTCGACGTGCGGCTGCCCGAGGATTTTCACCCTCAGGACGGCGCCGAACTGGTGCGGGGCTTGCTCGATCTCTGGCCGAGATTCCTGCCCTACGTACTGAGCTTCGGGGTGCTCGGCCTGCGCGGGCTCGCCGCGCCGCCGATAAGGGTTTGGAGCAGGCCGGCGGCGGCGCTGGATTGAACCGGCGCCGCGCCTTTGCCGACCAAGCCAATGGTCCGCGCGAGCCCGAGTGGATCGTGCAAGGCGGGGAAAACGGATGACGAACTGGCTGTCGTTGCGGGCCGTGCTGGCCTTGGGATTCGCCGCCTCGTTACTGGTGTTCATCGCGCCCGCGCATGCCGAAAAGCGCGTCGCGCTGGTGATCGGCAACAATGACTACAAGAATGTTCCAAAACTGCAGAAGGCGGTCAACGACGCCCGCACCATGGGCGATACCTTGAAGCAGCTCGGCTTCTCCGTGATGGTGGCGGAGAACCAGACGCGGCAGGCGTTCAGCGAAACGCTGCTGGCGTTCGACAAGGCGGTCGAGCCCGGCGATACCGCGTTCTTCTTCTATGCCGGCCACGGCTTCGAGATCGCGGGTCAGAATTTCCTGCTGCCGACCGACGTGCCGGCCGCGACCGAGGGCCAGGAAGAGCTGGTGCGCGACGCCTCCATCCTCGCCGACCGCGTCATCGAACGGCTGCAGAACAAGAAAGTGCGCACCGCCATTCTGGTGTTCGATGCCTGCCGCAACAATCCGTTCGAGCGGTCAGGCACGCGCGCGGTGGCTGGCGGCGGCGGCCTTGCGCCGATGACGCAATTGCCGGAAGGCGTGTTCTCGGTGTTTTCCGCGGGGCCGCGGCAGACCGCGCTCGATCGGCTTTCCAACAACGACGACAATCCCAATTCGGTGTTCACGCGAACATTTTCAAAAGAGCTGCTGCGGCCCGGCGAGAACCTGGTCCAGGTCGCCCAGCACACCCGCCGGATCGTCAGCGAGATGGCGGAGACCGTGAGCCACAAGCAGATCCCGGTTTATTTCGACCAGATGGTCGACGACGTGTTCCTGAACGGCGCAGCGACGAACTCGCCCGAGGCTGCCAAGGAAACGGCAAAGCCGGCCGCGCCGCCGCAGCAGGTCGCGGCGTTGCCGCCGGTGTCGGTGCCGCGCACCGCGCCGCATGCGAACGACAGCGTCAATGCGCCGATCGCGATGTTCTCCCGTCACAATGGCGGCTGGACGGTGGTGTTCTCGATCCTCGATCCGACGCTCGGGATTTCATGGCGCATGGGCGATGCCGGTGAATTCCGCGAGACCGGTTTTCTCGACACGCTCGATCCGCGCACGCGCAAGCGGATGCCCAATCCGTCGATCGAGCTTGCCGCGGACGCCCCGGCGGCGACTATCCAGGTCCGCTATGTCGACACGTCAGGCGAATTGCAGGGGCCGTTTCCGATCAAATTCGATCCTGAAGCGGCGCTGATCCACGATCAGCGCAAGATTCTCGACATGACCGCGACCAGCTGGCTCTCGTTTCGCGAATTCAACGGTCTGCTTGTCTACTACACGCATCTGATGTCGTATCGCTGCACGATCCGCGAGGTGCGCGTCGGCATCGACAGCGCGGTGCCGGACAAGGTTTTGAAGATGCCGCCCTGCGATCCCAGGGATCCCAGCGTCATTCCGCACGACGCGCAGCCTTATCTCAAGCTTGCGCCGTCGACGCAGTTCGTCTCGGTCGAACTGACCTATCGCGACGGCAGCGTGTCCGAGATCAAGAGCTTCCGCCGCTAGAGTACCGCTTCGATGTCGCGCGTCGAGCACCGCAACTGATCCCAAATTAACCATAAACCGCAATTGGCGGGTTGGGCTTGCGCATGCTGGCGCCACGCCCGCGTTCGTCGACGAATTGGCAAGGACTCCGCGCTACGCAGCTATGGGGGAAGATATTTCTTGGGGGATGAAAGATGATCCGGTCAAAATTCGTTGCCGCGCTGGCGCTCACCACGCTCGGCGCAGGCGCTGCTTCCGCCGCGGACCTCGCGCCGTTTCCTTATGCCAAGGCGGCGCCGTTGCCTTATGCGGTCTACGACTGGTCCGGCTTCTATGTCGGTGGCCACATCGGCGGTTCGTGGACCAACGAGATCTGGACGAACACCGCCAATACCACGCGGTTCGGAGATCTCGGTCCAGGCCAGGGTTTCGGCCAGCACGGTGCCGGCGTTTTTGGCGGCGCTCAGATCGGTTACAACTGGCAGGCCAGCAACTATGTGGCCGGCCTTGAAGGCACGATCTCGGGGATGAACAACAGCGGCACCCTGGCAAACACCGTATTCGATCCGCGGGACGATGTGTTCAGCTGGCGAACCAATTTTATGACGACCGTCACGGGTCGTGCCGGCTTCGCCGTGAACAACAATCTGTTCTACGTGAAGGGCGGTTATGCCGGCGCGAGCAGTCACCTGGCGGTCTCCGACGTGGTTCCGCCGTTAGGCCGCTCGGGCTCGGATTCGCGGTGGCACAATGGCTGGACGGCTGGCGCGGGCTGGGAATACGGCATCACCCAGAACTGGATCGTCGGCCTCGAATATGACTATGCAGCCTTCCAGACGCAGGCCTATCAGCTCGGCACCAATCTTGGCATGTATAGCTTCGACGCGAAACCGCGCGATATTCAGTCCGCCGTCGCCCGGGTGAGTTACAAGTTCAACGGTCCGCTGGTCGCGAAATACTGACCGCAGCGAAGCTTCGGCGGGAAGAAAAGACAAAAGCCCCGGCATCGTCCGGGGCTTTTTGTGGGGTGAGCCCGTGGCGATTCCGATCGTGCGGCTCGCCAGCGGGCCCGGACTCCTGATCCGGGTTGTGACGATAGTGCTGTGCCCGCTGCCGTGGCGCTAACCCATGATGGAATATCCGCCGTCGACGGGAATCGCGGTGCCGGTGACGAAGTCGGACGCGCCCGAGGCGAGAAACACCGCGATGCCGGCGAAATCGGCCGCAGCGCCCCATCGGGACGCCGGCGTGCGCGCCAGAACCCGGTCGTGGAGGCCGTCGATCTGCTCGCGGGCGCGCCTGGTCAGGTCGGTGTCGATCCAGCCCGGAAGCACCGCATTGACCTGGATATTGTCGGCGGCCCAGGCGCAGGCGCAGGAGCGCGTGAACTGCACGATGCCGCCCTTGCTCGCGGCGTAGGCCGGCGCGAAGCTGGCGCCGAAGATCGACATCATCGAGCCGATGTTGATGATCTTGCCGCCGCCCTTTTCCTTCATGGCGCCGTGGACCGCCTGTGAGCACAGAAACGCGCTGGTGAGGTTGGTGCTGATCACGCTGTCCCATTCCGCGATATCGAGCGCGTGGGGCGGTTTGCGGATATTGATGCCGGCGTTGTTGATGAGGATGTCGATCCGGCCGAGCTCACGCGCGGTGCGCTCGACCATCGCGGCGACGGCGGCCTTGTCGGTGACATCGGTGGCGACCGATATCGCCCTGATGCCGCGCGCCTTGAGCTCGGCGACCGCCGCGATCGACTTCGTTTCATTGCGTCCGACGACGGCGATACCCGCACCGGCGTCGGCCAGTCCCTGCGCCATGCCGAGACCTATGCCGCCATTGCCGCCGGTGACGATCGCCACCTTGCCCCTGAGATCGAATGGTGCCTTTTTCATCGTGAGGATCCTTTGCTTCGCGTCGCGTGGGCCAAGGCGTTCTTCGCGCCGTGCCTACAAAGATTTCAAGCCTCTGGACGGCGGGGGGCACGCGTCGCTTTGCCTGCCGCACGATTTCCGCGGCCGGGATCTAGCGCTTGCTCTGCCAGATCAGAATCAGGCCGAGCGCGCCCAGCGCCGCGCCGTAGCCGGCCCACTGGATCTGCTTGATCATGAAGCTCGACGGCGGCCAGTTGATCACGCCCAGGCCCTGGCCGATCCAGAGCAGGCCGATGGCGAGCGCGAGCAGGCCGAGGATCAGAAGCAATTGGCGCATGGGAAATCCTCGCTGGCCGGCCTTCTTCGCAACCCGGGCCCGGCGCGGACCTTAGCTGTCGATCGAACACGATGCCAGCCGGGCTGGCGAAGCCGGATACCCCGGCGCGGCCCGTCTTGGGCGCGCCAAGACACGATGCCGTTGTTTGCTGCCTCAATGGGCTGCCTAAGGCCGGCGCGGCCTCAATGAGATTCTCCGTCTGTCCGAGCCGTGCCTTGGCACGGGGAGGGCGTGGTTCAGCCGGCAAGGCACAAAAAAAGCCCCGGGCGATGCCGGGGCTTTTGAGCTGCGTGGATCTTAGCTCAGATCAGTACTTCGCGACGAGCGGGCCGCTCCAGTTGAAGCGGTAGACCAGCGAGGTGCTGATGGTCTGAACCCAAGGCTTGAAGTTGATGTCATGACCGACGGGAGTGTTGGTGCCGTCGAACAGTTCGGTGATGTTGCTGCGATTGTAAAAGGCCGAGCGGTATTCGGTCTTCCAGAACCAGCCGGGAGCCGAAATCCCGAACATGTTCAGGTTGTTCTCGAAACCGCCGCCGACGAACCAGCCATTGCGATTGAACGAGTTGGTATGCTCGCCCACACCGACGCCGCTAACCGTGCTGAACAACGACGTGCCAGACCAATGCGATCCGGAATAGCCGCCATTGACGTAAGAGAGGACATTCGGAGCCACCAGGTAACCGACGCGCACGCCGGCCGCCCAAGCGTCCTGCATCTTCTCGGTTCCGCTGACCAGGCCGATCGGGCCGATCGGGTCCTGAATGGTGCCCCTCAAGCTGCCGAACTGACCGTCCGCGAAAATGCCGGCGACCCAGCCGCTGTTGACTTGCCAGTCGTAGCCGGCGCCGACAGTTCCGAACCAGCCATCGCCGCCCTGGCGCTGATTGATGGTGAGCGGAGCGAGGGTCGATGTGAGGCGGGTGCTCGTATCTGCATCCCAGATACCGCCGCCGCCGCCGCCGAAGATGTAGAAGCCGGTCCAGCTCGGCGCGACCGGCATCGGCGGGGGTGCCTTGGTGTAACGGGGCGCCATATCCGCCGCCATGGCGGATCCGGTGAACGCCGCTAGCGCGGTCAGAGCAAGCACTAATTTTTTCATCATCAATCCCCAGTGGCTAAGCGTTCGAACCGGATCGCGTGGCGGTGGTACGAGCGTGGATCTCAAAACCTGATAGCCGGACTATAGCCGATTCAACCGAGAATGCTGTTGCAGGCTGAGCACACCGGCTGGAAAACGGCCGGGCAATTCCGGGGGCGAAACCGCTAAGAAAGAGCCGCCAATGGCCCCAAATCGGCTGAAAGATCGCGGAATTGCCGTCCCCAGGGCCCGTTGAGGCCTAGACGTCCAGCAGATCCTCCCTGGCGTAGGGGGCCTTGTCGGAGATGAAGGCGAATCGCGCCTCCGCCTTGGTGCCCATCAGCCGCTCGACCGAATCGGCGGTGCCCTCGCGGTCGTCGGCCAGCAGCACCACCCGCAGCATGCTGCGCTTGGCCGGGTCCATGGTGGTTTCCTTCAGCTGCGCCGGCATCATTTCGCCGAGGCCCTTGAAGCGGCCGACCTCTACCTTGGCGTTGGCGTTGAATTCGCTCTTCAGCAGCGCGTCCTTGTGGGTCTCGTCGCGAGCGTACACCGTCTTGCTGCCATGAGTCAGGCGATAGAGCGGCGGCACCGCGAGATAAAGATGGCCTTCATCGATCAACCGCGGCATCTGCCGATAGAAGAAGGTGATCAGCAACGAGGCGATATGCGCACCGTCGACGTCGGCGTCGGTCATGATGATGATGCGGGAGTAGCGCAGATCCTCCTCGCGGTACTGAAGTCCGGTACCGCTGCCGATCGCCTGGACCAGATCGGCGAGCTGGGCGTTGGCCGTCAGCTTGTCCTTGGTGGCGGAGGCGACGTTGAGGATTTTGCCGCGCAAGGGCAGAATGGCCTGGGTCTTGCGGTCGCGCGCCTGCTTGGCGCTGCCGCCGGCCGAGTCGCCCTCGACGATGAACAACTCGCTGCCTTCGCTGGCCGTATTGGTGCAGTCGGAGAGCTTGCCGGGCAGGCGGGCCTTCTTCCCCGCACTCTTGCGGGAAATCTCCTTCTCGGCGCGTCTGCGCAGCCGCTCGTCGGCGCGCTCGACGACGAAATCCAGCAGTCTGTTGGCCTGCAGCGGATTGCCCGACAGCCAGTGGTCGAACGGGTCCTTGATCGCCTGTTCGACGATGCGCTGGGCTTCGGCGGTGGCGAGGCGGTCCTTGGTCTGGCCCTGGAATTCCGGCTCGCGCACGAACACGCTGAGCATCACGGCGGCGCCCACCATGACGTCTTCCGAGGTAACGCTGGCGGCGCGCTTGCCCTGGCCGACGCGCTCGGCGTGATCCTTCAGGCCGCGCAGCAATGCGCTGCGCATGCCGGATTCGTGGGTGCCGCCGTCGGGCGTCGGCACCGTGTTGCAGTAGGACGAGAGAAAGCCGTCGGCGTCGGCGGTCCAGCCCACAGCCCATTCGCAGCCGCCGTGACCGCCGGTGCGCCCCGATTTTCCGGAGAAGATATCGGGATGCACCAGGGTGTCGTTATGGATCGCGGCGGCCAGATAGTCCTTCAGGCCGCCTGGGAAATGAAAACTGTCCTCGGCCGGCACATCCTCGAGGCCCTTCAGGAGCGCGGGATCGCAGCGCCAGCGGATCTCGACGCCGCCGAACAGATAGGCTTTCGAGCGCGCCATCTTGAACAGGCGCTGCGGCTTGAAGACGGCCTTGGCGCCGAAAATCTCGTTGTCCGGCTTGAAGCGGATCCGGGTGCCGCGGCGGTTGTTGATCTTGCCGAGGTCTTCGAGCTTGCCCTTGGGATGGCCGCGCTCGAACGCCATGCGGTAGAGTTTTTGGCCGCGGGCGACCTCGACCTCGAGCCGAGAGGACAAAGCGTTGACCACGGACACGCCGACGCCGTGCAAACCGCCGGAGGTCTCGTAAACCTTGGAGTCGAATTTGCCGCCGGAATGCAGCGTGCACATGATGACTTCGAGCGCGGATTTTTTCGGAAATTTCGGATGCGGATCGACCGGAATGCCGCGGCCATTGTCGGTGACGGTCAAGAACCCGTCCACGCCCAATTCCACCTCGATGAACGTGGCATGCCCCGCAAGGGCCTCGTCCATGGAGTTGTCGATGACTTCGGCGAACAGGTGATGCAGCGCCTTTTCGTCGGTGCCGCCGATATACATGCCGGGCCGACGCCGCACCGGCTCCAGGCCTTCCAGCACCTCAATATCCGCGGCGGTATAGTCGGCTTCCGCGCTGGAACCGCGCGAGGCGACCTTGGGCGCAGCCTTGCCTTTCGGTTCCGAGGCCCCGAACAGGTCGTTGTTAACTTTGGCTTTGGCAGGGGATTTCAATGGCTTGTTCATACTTTTTCATGTGTTGCGCGCAGGCTTAGCGCGGCGAATCGGTTCCCCTGACTATGCCACGGATGAGCTTAAAAAGTGACAGCAGGGCCTGACCCCTGCAAGGCCGCCTCTTCGCGGCGGGGAGGCGGGGTAGGCTCAGGCGCGCGACGTCCGCAACACCAGGGCGCCGAGGTTTGTGCCGCGCTCGCGCCGACGCCCATCATCGACGATCCGATTATCCGCCGTTGTGCTCAGAGTCCGATTGCGATTGTAAGCGGCTTGGGCGGGCTGGCTCACGCCGGCTCGCCATCTTTGTGACTTGATGTCGCTGAGGTGGATCGCTTACCTGATCTTAGGCATGGAACCCTAGGAAGGTTCAAATAGGCAACCGCCGGGAAGGGCGTTTTGGAATGGAAGATTTTGGGCGCGCCCTGGCCGACTTCGTGCGCGAACATCAGGCCTGGGCCGCACCGATCGTTCTGTTGCTGGCGTTCGGCGAGTCGCTTGCCTTCATTTCGCTGCTGATTCCGGCCTGGGGGGCGCTGGTGGCGATCGGCGCGCTGACCGGCGCGAGCGGCATCAGCTTCTGGCCGTTGTGGCTGGCCGGCGGGATCGGCGCGGCGCTCGGCGATTGGGTCTCCTACTGGTTCGGCTTCAAATACAAGGAACACGTCGCGCAGATGTGGCCGCTGTCGCGCTACCCCGAGATCCTGCCGCGGGGCGAGGTGTTTGTCAGGAAATGGGGGGTGCCCAGCATCTTCATCGGGCGCTTTTTCGGACCGCTGCGGGCCTCGGTGCCGCTCGTCGCCGGTATCTTCGAGATGCCCTATTGGAGCTTCCAGATCGCCAATTTCGTATCGGCGCTGGTCTGGTCGGCGGCCCTGCTGCTGTTCGGTGACGTGATCGCGCAAATCGCCGAATGGCTGTGGCGGGCCGTCTAGGTTTAGGTCAGACCCCGCGACGACGGCCATACGGGCCGCCCAGATGAGCCAACCGGCCGGGCCTCCACTTGGCTCGGAAACGCCCAAATTTCCCGCGGTCCGACCACAGCGTGGGAGAGAAGATAAAATTTTTTCTATCCAAGGGGGGTGGCGGTAATTTCCTGATGTTAGCTGAGCGTCCGATGTAACGGTCCATCCGCGGGGCTTTGAGCAGCATGATCGCGCGTATTTATTTTTATTCGGCATTATTTTTGCTGCTGATCTCGTCGACCTTTGTTGCTGCCAACGCTGCAGACACGACAAGCGCGCATCAAGGACCCGTCTGGGTCGATCCAGGCTGGCGGCGAACGGTCAGCCGCTACACAGTGACTTTCGACGAACAGGGCTTGAGCACGACTGTCTTCGAGTTTGAAATCCAGGCACTCGATGAGAAGGGCGCTCGGGCGATCTCGCAGCAAAGTTTTTCGTATAACAGCTATTTCACCGAATTGACGTCCAATGACCTTACCACGCTGAAGGCCGACGGCAGCTTGATCGCAGTCGATGAGCGCGTTGTCCGCGACCAACCGGCGTCGGCGGATTCGTCCTCGCCTTACTTCGACGAACAGCGCGAGAGGATTATCGCCTATCCACATGTCGTCGCGGGCGACAGGGTAAAGGGGCGCCTTATCTTTCAAGCCAAGAAACCCATGTTTGAAGGTGAGTATGCGCGCTATTGGAGCCAGCTGGCAGATCAGCCGCCCGAGGTGATCGAACTTACGCTAGACGGGCCTGCCTCCAAACCGGTGCAGGTCGCGGCGCGGAATGTTGAACACAGCGAAGAGAGACGAGGTGAACGGATCGTTCATCATGTGCGCTTCAGACAGGAGGCGCCGAAGCCGCGTCTGATGGACGGTGATTGGTTCGATGACGCGCGGCGTTTCGAGGTCAGCACGTTCGCCGATTATGCCGCTTTCGCGGCCATGCTGAATGCCCGCAATGCGCCCATGGCGGTACCTGACGAGGCGCTGAGGAAGCTCTCGACTGAGATTGTAGGTGATGCCGGCGATCCACGTGCCAAGGTCGAGCGAATCCACAACTGGGTGGCACGGAATATCCGCTACGTCGGGATTGGATTCGAGGATGGCGGCTGGACTTCGCAGCCGGCATCCCTGGTGCTCGCGTCCCGTTATGGCGACGGCAAGGCGCATGCCACCATCCTCAAGGCCTTGCTCGCCGCGCAAGGAATAGAAGCGAATCTCGTCGCAGTGAACGCCGATGGGCAATATACGCTCACCGCGGTCGCGACCCCGAATTTCAATCATGCCATCGTTTATGTGCCGCAGATCGACCAGTATCTCGATCCGACAGCTTCGCTTTTGGCCTTCGGCTCCTTGCCTCCGAGCCTCAGGGGTAAGCCCGCTCTTAACATCGACAAAGGTACGATAGCCGTCATTCCGGTCGCGGCGCCGGAGCGCTTCACGCTTGCGGCGGATACGGATTACTCGCTCGCGAGCGACGGCACCCGCCAGGCCCGTTCGATCTTGTCCGGCACCGGATTGGGTGCGCAGATCGGACGCACGCTCGCGCAGGCGTTGGAAGGCGCGGATCGGCCAAGCGTCGCCAAGAAGCTGATTGAACAAGCCCAGCTGAACGGCACAGGCGACTACAGCTTCGCAAACCCGCGTGAGCTGTCCGACAGTTACGCCATCACCGCCACATTTCAGATCAGCAAGCCTGTCGAGCTTGGCGAACCCTCGCGCATCAGAATGCTGCCGCTCACGGACATACGGCCCTCCCTCTTGATGTTGGCGACTGGCGGCGTATCCGGTCAGCCATTCCGTTGCCGCTCGCTGGAGTATCGGGAGATCAGTTCGCTTTCCGTTCCAGAGGGAACGAGTGTCTACGAGAAGCCGGCGCCGATTGCCTATACGGCAAGCTTCAGTGGCAGCACGGCCTATGGCGCGGCGAGCGGTCGCGTCGAAGTAAGCGCCTCCGCCGTGCTCGATGATCGGACGGTCCGCTCCAGCGCCGTGGTCCGCCTGATCTTTGATTCAGCAGTCTGCCCCGCGGAATTCGCTGCGGCCGTCAAGACGGGTTTGGACAAGTTCATCGAGTTCAAATACGGGCCGATCGGTCTGACCCCAAAGGCGGCCCCCTATCTCACGGAGATCAGCTCCGAATTCAGCGAAGGCGCAAATGCGTTCCTGGAACGAAACTACAAGCTCGCGATGACGCGGCTCAAGCCCTTCGCCGAGCGTGGCAACGCCAGGGCCCAATCTTATGTGGGCAGCATGTACGAAACCGGCCGTGGGGTTGAGCGCGATTATGGCGAGGCCATCCGTTGGTTCCAGATGGCGGCGGAGCAGGGCGATGCCTACAGCAAATCACATCTGGGCTTTTTGTATCAAGAGGGGCTTGGTGTGACGCGCGACGAAAAACTCGCGGCGCAATGGTACGCGAAGGCGGCCGATCAGGGCGACGCCTGGAGCCAGGCTCGTCTGGCGAGTATGTATCGGGACGGTCGCGGGGTCGCCCAGGACCTCCAGCAAGCTGCAGATCTGTTTACAAAAGCGGCCGGTCAAGGCTCTGCATGGGCGCAGATGAATCTGGGAATGCTCTACGTCAAAGGCCAGGGTGTGCCGCTTGACTACGCGAAGGCGATATACTGGTTTCGGAGCGCCGCCGACCAGCACGACAGCCAGGCTGAATATAATCTGGGCTACGCCTATGAGAGCGGGGTCGGCGTTCCCAAGGATACGCAGAAGGCCGTCGAATGGTATAGCAGGTCCGCCAACGGCGGTAATTCGGAAGCCAGCGCCCGGCTGGCGGGGTTGACCGCCGGGAACAGCTTTTGGGGAGCCTTGTTCCGGCATATCGGTCTCCAATAGGCGTGGGGCCGCTGCGCAGATCGCCGAATCGCTGTGGCGCACGGTTTAGGGCGCCGCTGGGAATAGATCGGGGGCGGGGATGTTAATCTCTTCGACCGCCTTGCGTTGCAGTCGGATCGCTGTCGCGCCGAGGTGTAAACGCTGCTAAATTCCCTGCCAGACGCGTCCAGGAAGCCGGGAATCCCGTGCGGAAGTCATGATCTCAAGGAGAGGATAATCGCGATGGAACTGACACGACGTCACGCACTCACCGGGGCCGCTGCCATCGCGGCTGCGCCGCTGTTGCCGTCGATGGCGGCGAGGGCCGCCGCACCGGTAGCGGACAAGCAGGCGCCGAGCTTCTACCGCTACAAGGTCGGCGACATCCAGGTCACGGTGGTTTCCGATGGCCGAAACACCTTCCCGCTGGAGGATTCCTTCATCGTCAACGCGAAGAAGGAGGAGGTCAGTGCCGCGCTCGAGAAAGCGTTTCTGCCGCGCGACATGTTCACGATCTACTTCGCGCCGCTGGTGATCAACACCGGCGGCAAGCTGATCGTGATCGATACCGGCAACGGTCCGGTCGCGAAGGTCAACAGCAAGGGCGCCAACGGACTGTTCGCAGACAACATGGCCGCGGCCGGCTTCGATCCCAAGGCGGTCGACATGGTGGTGATCTCGCACTTCCACACGGACCATGTGAACGGTCTGTTGACAGCCGACGGCAACCCGGCGTTTCCGAACGCCGAACTGCTGGTGCCGGCGACCGAGTGGAAATTCTGGATGGACGACGGCGAGATGAGCCGCGCGCCCGCCGGGCGCATGCAGGGCCTGTTCAAGAACAACCGCAATATCTTCGACGCGGCGCTCAAGCGGAAGGTGACGCCCTACGAATGGGGCAAGGAAGTCGCGCCGGGGCTGCTCGCGGTCGAAAGCGTCGGTCATACGCCCGGCCATACCTCCTACGTATTATCGTCGGGGTCCGGCAAGGTGTTCATCCAGTCGGATGTGACCAACAATCCCAATCCGTTCGCGACCAATCCGGGCTGGCATGCGTTCTTCGACCAGGACGCGGAGGTGGCGGAAAAGACCCGCCGCCGGGTCTACGACATGGTGGTGGCCGAGAAGCTGATGGTGCAGGGCTTCCATTATCCGTTCCCGGGGCTGGGCCACGTCGTCAAGGACGGCGACGGCTACCGGGTGGTGCCGGCGCCGTGGAATCCGGCGATCTGACAGTCACTCGTCATTCCGGGGCGCGAGCAAGGCGAGCGAACCCGGAATCTCGAGATTCCGGGTTCGATGCTTCGCGTCGCCCCGGAATGACGATGGTTTACCTTGACGCCGAGCGGGCGCGGCCCTATAGCCGCGCCCATGATCAACGCTTCGACCATGCTCATTGTTCGCCGCCGCCGCGCCATCGCGGTATGGGCGGTCGTCTGCGTTTAGGATCATCGCCTCTGCCGCCGGATACAGTCCGCGGCTCTTTCCCTTCAAGAAACGCGGTTTGATCAGGCGGCTCCTACGTCAAGCAGGAGTTTGAAATGTATACGCCTCCGATGTTCAAGCCCGACCGCGCCGCGAGCCTTGCGTTCGCGCAAGCACGCGGCTTTGGCCTCGTCTGCGCGTGGGACGGCGCCCGGCCGATCGCCTCGTCGCTGCCGTTCTATCTCACCTTCGCCGATGACGGCACGCCGCGTGCCGCTTTTCATGTTGCGCGTCACAATCCGCTGGTAAAGCTCGCCGGCGGGACCACGTCCTGGTTGCTGGCCGTGAGCGGTGCGGATGCCTATGTGTCACCCGACTGGTACGTCTCGCCGGATCAGGTACCGACCTGGCTCTATCAGGTCGTGCATCTGACGGGCGCGGTGCGGACTTTGTCCGATGACGAGCTTGCCGAGCAGATCGATACACTGAGCGCCAAGTTCGAAGACTGGCTTTTGCCCAAGAAGCCATGGACATCTTCGAAGATGACGGTGGCGCGGCTGGACACCCTGAAGAAAGCCATCGTGGGTCTGGTGATGACGGTTGAGGACGTCGAGGGCAGCTTCAAGCTCAACCAGCACAAGTCCGACGCCGATCATGCCGCGATTGCCTCGGTACTGGTGGGGCGTCCGGACGAAGCCGCGCAGACGATCGGAAACCAGATGGTCGCGCTGCGCCCGCAGTTGGACTACAAATCATCCACGCCTGTCAGCGTAGCCGCGGATTGAAGGAGCACGCCATGACCCTCTCCGACACCAAGCAGCCGAAAGGCCAATCCCTGACCGGCGGCGCGTCCGCGCGGCCCACCGTATTCGTCGACGGTGCGGCTGGAACGACCGGCCTCGGCATTCGCGAACGCCTCGGCCTGCAGAACGACGTCGTGCTCAAGACCATTGCCGAGGAAAAGCGCAAGGATGCGCAGGCCAAGCGGGCGCTGATGGAGGAAGTGGACCTCGTCATCCTCTGCCTGCCGGATCAAGCCGCGCGCGAGACGGTTGCGCTGATTGACGGCATGGGAGCCGCGGCACCCAAGGTGCTGGACGCGTCGACGGCCTTTCGCA
>Ga0210410_10003113_pt1 | contig 14753 bp, 24 predicted proteins | sample IncBWC4MmetaG_FD_161058 | JGI IMG/M metagenome (GOLD analysis project Ga0210410, IMG submission 161058) | Forest soil microbial communities from Barre Woods Harvard Forest LTER site, Petersham, Massachusetts, United States - Inc-BW-C-4-M | ecosystem: Environmental > Terrestrial > Soil >... | reverse complement strand
AAGAAAACAGATGTTTTATACTATTATACAGACACAAACCTTACAACTGTTAAAAGAATTTATTTAACAAAGGAAGACAAAATAGTTGAAGCAATATTTATATTATCTGATAAAGTAATTAGGAAAGAATATAAAAGGATGCTACATAATTTAAAAACAGAATAAATTGCTTTCTTTTTAGATATCTAACTTATCTACAAAATCACTTCTTTCTATAGGAAATTTATAAGTCCAGTCTTCACCTTCGGGTAGTTTAAATATAGGTTCCATGATCCATTGAATAATTCTTTCTGGTGACAGTATATCAAACTGAAGAAAATTAATGAAAGATAATTCAGATCCCATAAGAGTTTCCCATACTTCACCTCTATCAGAATTAGTACCAGTACTGAAGGAATATTCTTCTAAAAAATCAAAATTACGCTCAATAGTTTCAACAATTTCAGTACTTATTTTACCATTTACCAGGAACTTAAGATAATAATACTCAGAATCCCATTTAATCATTACTTTAATATTCTGATCAAATGGATCACCTGAGGTTTTCTTATGACTTGCTTTATCAAATTTATTTTTTATTTCGTGATAGGTATGAACTGAATCACCAGCTAAAACACCTTTATACTTTTCTTTTATTTCAAAACCTTCCTCTTTGGCTTTACTAATATTTTCGCTAGCTTCCATAATAATTATTTGATGTAGAATCTCTATAAATTCATGTTTTTTAAAAAGGTTATATGTTAGTTTTACAGAAGGTTCAAGAAAATAATTGAATATATCTACATTCTTTTTGATTCGGTACGCTGATAAGATTAATGTACTCATTATAAATGTTTTATTTTATGTATACGGAAATAATATTCCCGGAATCCTTTATTGTGACTATATAAAAGAAAAAGAGTTACTATGAAAAAAGTTTTATTTTATCTATTTGGTGCTAGTATATTAGGTATCATTAATCCAGCAATATGGATATTAGCTGGTTGTATAACACCATTGTTTGGTATGTTATTTAACAGTGGTGCATTTTCTAAACCATTGAATCCAGCAGCTTTTGTTCTTTGGGGTGGTGCTGTAATTTCTATTATCTACAATGTTTATTATTCTACTAAATCAACCAAATAATTTCATATTAAATTTGGATGCGAATGTATTTTGATATACATTTGCATCACTTGTTCTATTAGCTCAGTTGGTCAGAGCGTCGGATTTTAACCCCGAAGGTCCAGGGTTCGATCCCCTGATGGGACACTTTAATAACGGAGAGTAATTGTATTTCGGTATAATAAGTGGGATTATCAAATAATCAATTGCCTTGACAGCCACGCTTGTTAATAATTGGTTACTAAATAGTCATAGGTTGGTTCGATTCCAACCTCTCTGACAAAAAATAATTGTAGAGAGAAATATTCCTTGCAATATATAAATATGCGAGGAGGTTGTTGGTTACCCGGGGAGTCTCATAAACTCTGTCTGTACGCTAGTTCGATTCTGGCTCTCGCTCCAATAAAACTACTTAAAAAGTAAACAGGAGTTTATAAATTTACTAAGTAAACAATATTTCAATTGATAATCTTAGTGCTGTATTACCAGGTAGTTTTTAAATAAGTAACTAAACAAATAAAATATATGACATAAATTTCTGAAAAATTGATCGTAGTGACTAGAGAGGATATGACTCCTGGTTATCAATTAGTGCAAAGTTTGCACAGCATTGTTGAATTTATTTTTGAACATCCCGATGTTTCAAACCAATGGAAAGTTTCTTCAAACTCATTAGTTGGTTTATCTGTAAAAAACGAAGAGCAACTCAAGCTCCTAATCGAAAAACTCATTAAAAGAAATATAAAATACTCAGTATTCCGTGAACCTGATATACAGGATCAAATAACTGCTATTGCCATAGAGCCTACTATGGAAGCAAGAAAACTATGTAGTTATATTCCGTTGGCCTTGAAAGCCTACAACAAAGAAAATCTTATTAATAAACATACCCAAAATTTAAGTATAAATATATGAAAACAAGTCCAAGTTATAAAAACATGGAAGCTTCAGCTATTGCTGAAAGATTCCTGAATTGTATTAATTCAATGATTGATACTATTGTTAAGAATACTAATGATTATATAATTGATTACAAAACATATGAAAACAAAGAACTTAAAATAAACTCTATAAGACAGTTATGTTTCACTAATTATGATAATAGTCTTTATTTCAAACTTGAAACTGGACGTAGTGTGGCAATATTTAAAATTTATATTACATATTTTACAACAGATATTTATAATTTCAAAACTATACTTGAAAAGAAATTAAAATTGAGTTTATTTCCTTGTTCACTTAAAGAAGAAATTAGTAAGAAAGAATTATACGCAATGACTAATTTTGTACAAAATTTTAGTCAAAGAACAAGAAAACGTTTACTAAAAGGTATAGTGAGATTTGAAAAAACTGGTGATAAGTGGGCTTTGAGAAGCTTATGGAAATGGCTCGGTGATTATCCTGTAAACCTTGAATTTAACTTCTATCATAATGATAAATTTAATACTATTTCATTATCAGTAAAGGTAAAAGAAGAAGTAGATATGATTAATAAGTGCAAAGGTATCGAAGCAAAAGAACGCATTACTATAAAAGAAATAAAGCAGCCAGTACCTGTATTACATGAACCGGTAAAAAATAAATCTTTTTTAAGTAGAATATTTTCAAAATAATATACAAAATTAAATACTTGCAACTATGACATAAATTTACAATACTATTACTATTGAACAAGCTACTGATGCTATGAAAGCTTGTGAACAAACAAAAGACCTAAGTGTCTTGGACCATGGTATTATGGTTCATGAATATTTTTTGGATCTTTTATCTTATCTAAATGATGGTCCGGTGAAGTATACCTGGAGAATGCCAGTATGGATAGATGATAATAAAGAATTTCTTCTTAAAAATTTATTACCATTAGAAGTTTTAAAGCAGTATCATATTTTTCATGATATAGGTAAACCTTATTGTCTTACTATAGATGATGAAGGTAGGAGACATTTTTATAACCATGCTGAGGTATCTTATCAAGTATGGAAAAGTACTGGTGGTTGTGAAGAAATAGGATTATTAATCAGAAGTGATATGGATATTCATTTACTCAAAAGTGAAGATGTTGAATCTTTTTCTTCTAGGTCAGAAGCTATTACTCTTTTATTAACAGGATTATCTGAAGTACATGCTAATGCTTCTTTATTTGGTGGTATAGAAAACACGAGTTTTAAGATTAAACTCAAGCACATTGAAAAAAGAGGGAAACAAATTATAAAAATAAAACAAACAGTATGAAGACATTAAAAGAATTAAGAGAAGAGTCAAAGGGCCAAACAAGAATGTTGTGGCATAGTAACTTTTGGGATTGTCCGCTTTCCGGAGTAATTTTATGGAACGGTCAAAAGGCTTGGTTTGACAAGGTTGACGAAAGAACAGATATAGAACCCTGGTCAGAAGAAGAAATAAAAGATTGGCTTGAGTATGAAAGTTCTAAAGATGATAAAGATAAATTGGCAGAAGATGAATATTTTCATTATGATACACATTTCATTTATAAAGTTTACAGAGTACATCCTGATTTTATGGAACATTTAGAGGATAATCACAGAGATTTTCAAGATAATGTTGGTACTCATTGTGACTATGATGAGAATGGTAACAGACATCATAATCTTAAGCCTTATGAACTACACGGAAACTATTATAAAAAGGATAAGAAAGTAAATGTTTGCTATCCACCATTAGATAAATCAGACTCTAATGTAATCGGTGAATTTGAATATTAAAAAAAATGGACAATATTAGCCTCATGTCCATTTTTTGACCAAAAAATGGACATGAGGACATAATAAAAATGAACATATAAATTTATATGGAAACTATACAAGTTAAAATCGAAACAAGACTTCAAAACAATTTAAGAGCAGCTCTTGAATATTGTCTGAAGCACAATTTAGTTATCAGTGGTAAAACAGTTATAAATGTTGAAGATTACTTATCACTATTCAACGAAGTAAGAATTAAGGAGGGAATCAATAATTGCTCAAAAAATAGGAGGAAGAAACTGGTTAAATCTTTAAGAAGATTAGAGTATAAACAAACTCTAAAATCAATAAATTTATTCTTTCACTTCCTGCATACCAAACTGGAATTATCAACAAAGATAAAAATTGATAAATCTTTGAAAGAACAGGAAATTGATAAGCTTCGTAAAAAATATCAAGATTTGAAGAAAGTAACAGAGGAAGCTAGGATTATTTTCAAAGAATCAAAGAAAGATTTCTATTGAAAAAAGGGCTTATGCCCTTTTTTCTTTTATAAGTTTAACACTATCCGGTATTTTAATACCATCTTTTAATAGCTTTGGTTCTTGTTCATGTATGGATAATATTTCCATTTCTTCTATGGTTAATCCCATACTTTGATTCATTAGATTTTTTCTAAGTTTTTCTAAATTAGCAATTCTTCTGTAAATAACTTCGTCAAATCTATCAATAAATACTCTAGCTATTTTTTGATCTAGTTCCGTATCAATTATTGTTTTTGATCCATCCGGTTTAACTTCGGTATAAAGTAATTCGTAATATTCTGAGGAGTTAGTATCCTTAAGAATGATCATCTTACGAAGTATTGTTTCTTGTTCATCTTCGAATAAAACGACAACTCTTTCATCTTTAACCCTACAAAAATAAGGTTTCGTATTTTTATCATGTAATAATTTTGTCCAGTTATCCAGAACATTCTGTTGATCTGGTAAAAGTTTAGCTTTCTTCAATAAAAGCCTGTTCCATCTAATTACTAATCTTTTTATTCTAAACTTAAAATTCATACTGGTTTTTTAATTTTTGTAAAAGTAGAAAAACGATCCTTAATCTCAAAGGTGTTTATATAATATTTTCAAAATTTGTTTTTAACTATTCTACTTTGCTCATATCCTTGATGTGATCACGAATCATATTGAAAGTACATTTTAAACAGTAAGTCAACGTATAAAGCCTAAAAGTATCTGATTCATATACTAATTTTCTTGTTGTTAAAGGATCTTTCTCCCAGTTTTCCTTTTTCGGTCCACTACTTATATTATTTCCGATTATACCTCCCTGATTAGGAACTCTAACATTTCCTGTGAACTCAAGAAAATCTTCATTTCTGGTTGAATTAAAATTACAACCAGAACATTTTATTAGTTCCATATTCATTGATATTTTTTAACGATTCAAATGTATAAAAACTTTTATTGAAAAACTAATATAAAACAGAAAGAAAATATGAGTAACTGGAAAGTATCAAAACAGGAAATAGAACTTTTTAGTCATCCAGAGGCTGACACATTACAATTAGCAAAGATTGGTACATACCAAGTAGTAATAAAGAAAGACCAGTATAAAACTGGTGATATAGTAATATTTGCTCCTGAAAAATCTATGCTAACCGGAGCCATCGAAGAAGGTTTCAAACCATACCTAGTTGGTCCTAATAAGAATCGTGTAAAAGCAATCCGACTCAGAGGTGAAGTGAGTTCTGGTATTATTATACCGCCATCACTTATTGAAAATATAGATTTGAGTACATATTCTATAGGTGAAGATATATCAGAAATATTAGGTATTACAAAATATGAACCACCAATACCGGTACATTTACAAGGTGATTTAAAACCAATTACAGCTGAATTGTATGGAAGACATGATTGTGAACAAATAGGCGTTTATATTAATGAACTTATTGCTGGAGAAAGAATTATTGCTTCCGAAAAAATTCATGGTTCAATGTGTACTGCCTACAGAAGTGTTTCTGAGACTTTTGTTACCTCTAAAGGATATTTGAAAAATGAGCAATCTCTTGTTGAATCTGAATCAAATGCTTATTGGAGAGCTATTAGAAATACTAAAATATTCGAAAAAATAGAAGCTTCTTTTCCTATAGAAGATACCATACAAGTTTTTGGTGAATTAATACCTTGTCAAGGAAAAGGGTTTAATTATGGTGTTAGTTCTGATTTAGTAGTTAAGATATTTGATATCAGAAAAAATGGTATAAGTATACCTTATGATGTTGTTCCTGATATATTTAAAGAACACTGGGTACCTATAATCTATGATGGACCTTTTATTGATATAAAACACTTGAAAGAATTGTGTAAAGGTAATGAAATGGTAAGTGGGAAATCACTGCATATTAGAGAAGGTATAGTTGTTTCTCCTTATATTGATCGTATATCAAAAGATGGAACAAAGTTGAGATTGAAAGTAATCAATCCTTCTTATAAAGAGACTGGCGAGGAAATAAATTAAAAATATAAATCATGACAGCAGAGAATTTTTGTTTCTGGATTAATGGGTTCGCTGAATTAAATACAGAACCACCAACAAAAGAACAATGGAAGCTTATTAAGGAACATCTTGATTTAGTTTTCGATAAGAAAACATCAAATTTAGATGATATTTTATTGAATGGTAAGCAGGAAGAAACTTTAAAACTAAAAAAGAAAGGATTATCACATTTTTGTTAAACTTTTCTTATAACATTGTCTTTAACTTTTATTTCAAAATACTGGTTTGAATTAAGTTTGAATCTTTTGTTGTAAGTATTATAAATAAATTTGGTTTCTGGGAACTTAGCAATATAGCGGTGATCAACGATACAGTATTCTTTATTGAAAGGTACCACATACCAAAATAATGAAGGTATTATATTAGCTTGTTTATTGGCCCGTATAATAGCTTCTTTTATATTCATTTATTCTTTATTTTCTTTTAAAAATTGTTCAAAAGATAAAACATAAGATTCATTAGCTTTCTTTTTCTTCTTTTTTTCCGGAAGACCTTTATGTTTAGTTTTAGCAAAATCTTCCAATTTATCAACTGACATAGTATCAGCGATCTTTTGAATATTTGGTGGACAATTTTCTGTTTCTCCTTTTTTACAAGCAAGTGCCCAGCCCATTGTTCTTTGCATTGATTTACTTTTAGATGGCATATATTATATATCTGAGTTATTAACAGTAATTTTTGGTGCCAGCTTTACTCTAAGATCCTCTAATTTAATATCGATTTTATATTCATCTTTAATCAGATAAAGGTATATTTGAACCTCATCTAGGTTCATAAGAGATGACATCTTTTTTATACAGCGATACCTCATTGTTATTTTGTATTCATTATAAAACTTATCACCTATAATCGTTCCTTGAGGATGTTTAGAAAGAACCAAATCCAGAATTTGTCTGTAATTATATAAATAATCCATTTCAACCTCAGGTATTTTATCATCCTTGACCCAATTACAAATAGTGCACATAGGTTGCATATTCATCATTCTACCTGAACCACCAGCACTTTTAGGTATTATATGATCTCCAGTCATCAATTTACCATCTTCCGTGTAAAGAAAAATATTTGATAAGCTTTCATATTTGGTTATTTTCTTAGGAATCTCTAAAAAATACAAACCAATTTTTCCACAGGCCCTACATACATTACCTTTCTCCATGAATAAGTTGAATGTATCTGTAAGCCTATATTTATGATTATTTGGTAAAATGATCGTTTTTACTTTTTTTCGATGCTTAATCAATAATTCAGAATCGTATATTTTCTTGATTTCCGAAAAAGTGTATTTATTTGTGTAAATGTTATGTATTGATCTTGGATCCATCGGTAATTATAACAGATTTAACATAGAAAGTTTCTGTTTTCAAAGAAAAATAAATAAAATTACTTGTTTTTGTAACTTTTATATCCGAATTTCGTTAAATGTTTTAGATACTAAATCAAACTCATTATGGACGCATTTGAAATAATCTGGAAACAAATCGAAGAAACTTTTACTGAAGAGGCTCAAAAAATAAGAGAACAAGAAAACTTCTTGTATAACGACTATATTAGCAAAGTTATTGAATCTTGTCTAAGTGTGGACAATTATTTTAAAAGAGCACTTGGTGAAAAAGAGTATATGAATGATGAATATTACAGAGATATTTCGACATACAAAATGCTTATTCAAGATAAAAATTCTGAGGAATTTAAATTAACAAAATCTCCTAAATGTGATTTCTATATTGATCAGCTTATCACAAACTACATAGAGCGTTTGAAATGGAAATTACAAAAATCTGTTTATCATTACCTAGCTGGAATAGAAATGGAGTCTATTAATAAGAACTATTTTACTAGATATCCTAACTTTTCAGGCTCCTGGTCCTTTGTCACCACAAAAGGTGAGAAAGGCGGATATGAAACAAAAACAATTATTGCTGAGGGTATCAAGATTCGAGCACACTACCGTTACATATCTCATGTATTTGGTAAAGTTGACATCAATCAAACATTAAGAGCAAAACATTTAAAATATCTTGAATCTATCAAACCTAAAGCTGTTTATGTTCTTAAAGAAGAAAAAGAGTATGCAAAAAGATTAGACGCTGCTGAGAGAGGAGTGCTTCAAGCCAAAAGAAATATCGAGTATTATGAAGAGGAAAAAAGAAAAGCAGAAGCAAAAAAGTATACTGAAAGTAATGATTATTATGAAATTCAGTTAGAAAGATATAAAAAATCATATGAAGAAGCCATTCGTGTTCTTGAAATTATAATGAATACGACCGTAGAAGATATTGCTCAAGAGCTTGAACTTAAGGCTGATAAAAAACGTATCAAAGAGCTTAAACATGAACTCAGTTGGATGCAAAACAATAATAAACTGGACAGATATACAGAAAAAATTGATTTGTTTGCTAATGAACTCAATACTTTATACATCAAACGTCCTGAGATTAAACAAAAAGAAATAAGAACCCGAATCAATTATATTAAGCGTGAGGTTGAATACATCAAAAATCAACTTGAATACTACAAAATTTGTTCACCAGTGAATGTAAACGAAAATCATCAAAAAAATATTTCAAATGATTTGATACGATATGAAGCCGAACTTAAAATAATAGAATTGAAGTAATAAACTCATCTTTCTAAAATAATTCAAATGCAAACCAACTACAAAGAATTAATGATTGAATCTTTAGCTAAAGACAAAGATATTTATGCTTATGGATCACTGTTGGCCTTCTGGGAGTATACAGATAAACCAGAGAATGGCTTTAGTGAAATGCCTTCAAAGGATTATATTCATGATAAAATACGAAATAGTATTATTAAGGATTTAGAGTTTATAGAAGTAAGTATTCACGAACAAGATATTCCGGCGGAATTTGTTTTTGAAAATCCTGGATTCTATGAGTTCATTTATGAAAACACAATCAATGCTCTTACGGCAAGTATAACAGAACTTCCGGTTTTTAAAGTTGAAACTGAATCAAATGATACACTCAAACTTCAGTTAGATCTTAGTAAGGATTTTGTTGGTAATTTCCACAATAACCTATTAATAAATCGCTCTATTATGAGACACATTACATCAGCTATGATTCTATGTGGCCACATTAATAAAAATACAAATAATGACTATGATTTTATATCTGATAAAACATATGAGATCATTCATGTTGTATTTGAATCAATGAACCGGAGAATTGAAACTGTTTTAGATACAAACAAATCCAGCTTTTCCGAATATAGGACGATGATTTATCTTAAAGGGTTTTCTCATTCTGTTGTCAATAAAGTTTCGGTAAAGGCAAGCGTAATTGATTTTGAAAGAATTATTCCTATTTTCATTATGGAGTTAACAGGCATGAATAGACGTTATGTTTCTCAAGTTTTCAAAGAGAAAGCACCTCTATTAGTATCCATTAAGAAATTCATTAATGATATCGAAAACACAAGTAACAATTAATATAAAAGATTGATATTTACGTATAAGCATATGTTGAAACATTTTTATTGTAATTTGTAATGTTTTATATAAAAATTGATTACTTTTGTATAAAACCCATTCAAAAATGTTCAATTCAGCACTAAAAGAAACCCTATTAAAAAATATTACGGCTACTGATAACATTTATAATTATTCAAATGTTCTCTTATATCATGAAAAAACTAAAGATTCCTGTATAGGATTCATGGATTTTCCCAAATATGATGAAATTATGAGTAAAGTAGAGTGTATTCTAACCGAAGAGCTTAATTACATTAAAGAGCGTGTAAGAAAAGACATTCATCCATACGAAAAAGTATCACAGTTGAATCAAAGAAAGTTCATCCGTTATATAAAAGAGAATATTTGCGTGAATCTTACTGATAAGGTAACCTCTCTGCCTATATGTGACCGGTTTGATACTCCGGAGTGGGATCTTGAAATTCTTGCATCCTTAGAGAATATTAAGTTGGATACAAATAAGACATTCCTGGAGAATATACATTTAAATATGATCACAAATAATTTAGTTATGAAAAGTATACTACCCTGTATGATGCTTGGTAATAATGATTTTCGTACTGATTATGATTCCGTTTACGATTCTTCTTATAGATTCATCGAGTATATCATAAACTTCATTTATACCCAGGGTATTAATCATGATGAATTAAATGATACAGAAAGAGTACCTCTTCTTATCATTGAAGAGCTCGCTGAGGAAAAGCCTGTTGAATTATATATGGCCTCCAAAGAAGACTTTAAAAATATTATTTTGATTCTTATATTTAACTCAAGACATGTTTCCTATAATGTGTTAGACTATATGTTCATGAAAAACACAGAGATTATTCGTATGATAACCAGGAATATATATCCTCATGGAGGAAATAATATTGGTACAGATACTGACTCGGATTTTGGAGGACAAGATATTAAAAAGTAAGCCTATAGCGAAAGTTCAACGGATTAAGAAAATAGTTGTTAAAAAGTAAAGTTTGTTTATGATACAAGAAGTAGATATAGAAACTAAAATATCCGCTGAAGCATTCTTTGTTTCTGTTTTAGAAAAACTTACTATTTCATTAGATGTGGAATATTTGGGAAATATAATATTCAAAGATATTGAAGGATTTACCTGGATGTATTACAATAAAAGAAATGATGTCTTGTATGTTAGTTACGAATCTATTTGGTCTATTTTTTATAAAGAATATACCATGTCACACAGTGGTGTTAAAACGTTAATACGTAATGAGTTGTATAAGCATCTCAAATGGTCGGTAAAAACACTTTCACCAACTAATTCTGGCCACTATACAAGTTGCAAAAGCATTTCAAGACAAAATTTTAAAGGATATTGATAATTTGTACCCATGCAATATAAATTACAACTAAAAATGAAATTATGAAAAAATTTAGTGTTTATATATTCTCTTGCAAAGAAGCGAAATCAGATATTGTAAGAATTGGTAATGGTATGAAAAATGCTGCTGCCTACTATACTGAAAAATATTCAGATGGTGTGTTTTATCTATTTGTTCCTAAAGAATATGGTGATATAACAACAAAACTAGATGATAAAGAAAATGTTTTTTGGAGTACATCATCTCTTTTACTTTTAATGCCTGGTAAAGAAATTGTCAATTTGAAAGGTTATAGGAATCTAGCTGTTTCAAAAGAAGATAGAGCCATCATTATTGATTATATCAACAAAGAGGTTGAACCGTTTAATAAAGAATCGGTCTTTGTAAAAGATACTTTTGGAAAGTAATTGTTAAATAAAAAAGGCCTCAATTATTGAGGCCTTTTTTATTACTTTAGTGTATCAGGTAATGTTTTATACAAACCTAAAGCTTTAGCTCTTTTTTGTATATGTTTCTTTACTTCATTTGGATGTTTAGATCTACCATGACTTCTTATAGCATTTTCAAGATCTTTAGCATTTTCTATAGGAAAAGATCCATCTTCCATAGCTTTACCTTGTTTAGCTAATTCATCTCTTTTTTCTTTGCTGAATTTCTTCTCTGTATGGTTTGATCAATTTCTGATTGTTTTATTGATTCTAAAAATTGTTCGAAATTTTTAACATGTGTTTCCATGATAATTATTTATATTTTAATTATATATCAAGAGCCTAATTCTAATTTTCTGTTCTGTATGTGAGAGTGAAAGGATTCGAACCTTTTGCGTTTCTAATGTTCCAGATTTACAGTCTGGTGCTAATCCACCATCTTAGCAGCACTCCCATAATTTGTGGGTTAGGTAGGAATCAAACCTACAAAACCGAAGTGGTGTGGTTACAGCACACTGGACTCATCACCTGTCCAACTAACCCAAATAAAAAACCCGATACTTCTAAAGCACCGGGCGTAAATCAAGAAACAGACACATAACATCACATTCCATGGTATACACCCTGGTTAAGATAATAGTAATAATATTTGTTTATTGTTTTCATAAAATTCTTTTTTAATAGTGGAACTGCCGGAGCTCGAATCCGGATATACGTGCGTCATGTTAGTCCTGTTTTGTCATCACAGCCCCATATTTATTTTGTAGCGTGTGCCGAATTCAAACCGACGTGCTCTTCATCCCAAATGAAGAGAGGTAAATCTGGTTCCTCAAACACGCTATTTAATTGTCAGGTAGGTGGGCATCGAACCCACTAATTCGAACTTCCAATGTTCGGATGCTTAATCCTTAGTCACTACCTGGATTAACTTGCGGTCCATACCGAATTCGAATCGGTGATCTTCTGGCTGACAACCAGACAGGGACGGCCAGACTCCCCTAATGGACCTTATATTTTTTGTACTCCTGACGAGAATCGGACTCGTACTGACACAATGAAAGTGTGTATTCCTACCATTAGAAGACAGGAGCATATATGTTTATTAAACAGATATAGTCCTCGCTTCGCTACTCAACTATACCTTCGGAATTCCTCCTCACCCTCTTCTGTACTTTTTTCCATATCATATTTTCAAATTCACTTTTTAAACTTTCCGGAATTACTATTCCTTTATTTTCAAATTCACTTAAGATTTCTCTTTTTGTGAAACTACCTTCAGCTATTCCATCACTCCATTCTCCACAAAATAAGCCCCAGGCCTTCTTTCCTACGATCACAGCCTTTAATACATTTGGGTGTGAAGACTCAATAAACTCTTTTTTACTGAATTGACCGTTGTCATACATTCTGAATCCAAGCATTGCATCAGGTCCATTTTTATCATCTTTCACTTTTACATCGGACCCACAGAAATCAAGTATTCCGGATTGGTAGCTTTTGAGAAAGAATGTAAACATCATTATAAAGTTTTCAGAGTACTTCTTTAATCTTCTCTGATGTTTAGAACCTATCTGGTTTTTTCGCTCATTTACTCTTAGTAAACGAGCTTGAATGCTTGGTGCAGTAAATCACTTGTATCCCTCATAACTTTTATTCTTTTTAATTTTATTGTAAAACAAAAAACCCTGAACTTTTAGGATCAGGGTGTGTTTTGTTTTTATATGTTTTTGCTTTGTTAGCTTCTACATTTTGAACAATATACACCCATCTCACGATCATACTCAGGAGTGTAATAGGCAGGTGCGATATTTAATTTAAAGTTGTTCATAGTAATTATACTCTATATATGAGGAAAGTTTTCTTCCTTTGTACAAAAGTAGAAATTTATTTTTTGAAAAGCAAATTTATAATTATGTTTTTAATAAAATGGTTAGTCCATAATTATCATTTGCCCATTAAGCAAATCTTCTTCACATTCTACAATATGAACCATACCTTCTTTATTGAAGACAATAACTTTATTAACAGTTGGAAACATTTCTATCATATCACCAGACAATTCAACTACTATACCTTCATTCTCTTTAAGAATATTTCCCAAAGCCTTTGTCATAATTAATGTAGTAGCTAACCAATCCTCCGGCTTGTCTGTATAATCAGCATCATTTGGATTCGTATAGTTCATAGTTTGATTATTGTTTTCATATCTTTTATATGGATCCTCTTTATCATATTTTGATTGTGGTGAGTCTCCCAAAGGTGTCCATTTTTCTGGATTGCCGTAATATTTATTTACTAAATCCATTTGAGTTTTCATATCAAGTAGAATAGGAGCATTACCTTCACCAACAACTACATTATACCAAAAATCAATCACATATCTATTATCTAACAACAGAAAATCATGACCGAATGTTTCTTGACCAATATGAGCTGTTGGATTATCTTCTATATTATAACCTGTTACTATTGCTGTAGGAAAGAAATGGTCTCTAACCCATTTGGCTCCATTTGTACATATTGTAAATGGGTTACCATAATCTTCAGATCGAGGATCATTAAAAAGTTCTTCATCTTTTTCTTTGAAAGCTACATAAGCTTTATCAACGAGCTGTTTTATTTCCTCATATTCAAATGATTCGTATGTCATAACATATTTCATAGTTTTATATATCACAAAGAAAAATTCATAGAACATTTTATATTTCAAAAAATTTTCTTAGTTTTAGACGTTTAATTAGATATGAATAAAATGATAGACACAGAAAAAAGTACAATCTATACTGTTGCAGATCTTCACAATGATGTTGGTAATATTTTTGAAACAAGGGATCGTAAATTCATTATTCAGTATATTCGAGAAACTTATCATTCAGCTAAGATGGTCTGGGAAGTAAGACAACGAGGTATATTAACAGAACATTTACATCAAACCGATACAATCGAAAAGTCTGTTGATTTTTTAAACAAATATGTTTCTTAGTCAATAGTGTTTTAACAGTTCATTAGAAATCATATCAAGTCTTAATTTTTATATACAAAAGTAGTGAAAATATTTAGTAATACCAAATAGAATTCAGATATATACAGTATCAAAAAATGATAT
>Ga0210410_10003112_pt1 | contig 14762 bp, 14 predicted proteins | sample IncBWC4MmetaG_FD_161058 | JGI IMG/M metagenome (GOLD analysis project Ga0210410, IMG submission 161058) | Forest soil microbial communities from Barre Woods Harvard Forest LTER site, Petersham, Massachusetts, United States - Inc-BW-C-4-M | ecosystem: Environmental > Terrestrial > Soil >... | reverse complement strand
GGCACTCTCATCATCCGGAAGTGGTCGGCACGCTTGGACAATTGCCCGCAGGCGCGGTGACGCTGATCGAGACCGCGGAGGATGCGGCAACCTTCGCCCCGACGGACCCCAACAACCTCGCCTTCGTGACCCAGACGACGCTGTCGATCGACGACACCGCCGAGATAGTGGCCATGCTGAAGGAGCGCTTCCCGAACATCTCCGGTCCGCACAAGGAAGACATCTGCTACGCCACCACCAATCGCCAGCTCGCGGTGAAGAAGGTTGCACCTGTGGTCGATGCCGTGATCGTCGTGGGCGCCCCGAATTCGTCGAATTCGCAGAGGTTGCGTGAAGTCGCCGAGCGCGAGGGATGCCCGATTGCAATCCTGGCGCAGCGCGCCGGCGATCTCGACTGGTCGAAATTCGACGGCATCAGGAGTCTCGGTATCACGGCGGGCGCATCGGCGCCGGAGGTGATCGTCGAGGAGATCATGGGCGCGTTCGCCGAGCGGTATGAATTGCATGTCGAGACGGTCTCGGCCGCGGAAGAGAACGAGTTCTTCCCATTGCCGCGCTCGTTGCGGCCTGACGCGGCGGAATAGCCTGGCGCAGGATCGGCGATTGGCAGGGTTCCTTCGACTTACGAAGTTCGATCGGAGGGTACCGCGAGGGCAGGCGAACTTCGCTGATCAGGACGCTGCATGGCGGTCTACACCGATGTCGCCGCCGACGAGCTAGCGGAATTCCTCAAGGGTTACGAGATCGGCGACCTCTTGTCCTACAAGGGTATTGCCGAGGGTGTCGAGAATTCCAACTTCCTGCTCCACACCACCTCAGGCCATTTCATACTGACGCTGTATGAGAAACGGGTTGCCAGGAGCGACCTGCCGTTCTTTCTGGGTCTGATGACCCATCTTGCCTCGCGCGGCATCTCCTGCCCACAGCCGGTGAAGGACAAGGGTGGCGAAGCGCTGAGCGCGCTCGCCGGTCGCCCGGCTGCGATCATCAACTTCCTGGAAGGCATCTGGCCGCGGAAGCCCAACGTGGTGCATTGCGCAGGTGCCGGAGGCGCGCTGGCGAGAATGCATCTTGCCGGAGCCGATTTTCCGATGTGCCGGCCCAACGCGCTCTCCGTGTCGGGTTGGCGGCCCCTTTTCGAGCAGGCTGCCTCTCGCGCCGACGAGGTGCAGATCGGATTGCGCGACTTCATCGCTTCCGAGCTCGAATTTCTCGAGAGCGGGGTCTGGCCGAAGCAATTGCCGGCCGGGGTGATCCACGCCGATTTGTTTCCCGACAACGTGTTCTTCTTGCGGGAAAGGGTATCGGGCATCATCGATTTCACCTTTGCCTGCAACGATACGCTGGCCTACGACGTGGCGATCTGTCTGAACGCCTGGTGTTTCGAGAGCGACTATTCGTTCAACGTGACGAAGGCGCGCGCCTTTCTCGGCGCCTACGGCCGCGAGCGAAAATTGTCCGATGCCGAGGAGCGGATACTGCCATTGCTGGCGCGCGGTGCCGCGCTGCGCTTTTTGCTGACGCGTCTGGTCGATTTTCTGAACGTACCGGTAGGCGCGCTGGTTCGCCCCAAAGATCCGCTGGAGTATGTCCGCAAGCTGCGCTTTCAGCAGGGCGTGTCCGGCATCCGCGATTACGGTGTGCTCGCTTGACAACAATGACCTCGCTTCCATCCGTCACCATCCACACCGACGGCGCATGCTCGGGCAATCCCGGCCCCGGCGGCTGGGGCGCAATCCTGAAATTCGGCGACGTTGAAAAGGAGTTGAAGGGCGGCGAGCCGCACACCACCAACAACCGCATGGAATTGATGGCGGCGATTTCAGCGCTGGAAGCGCTCAAGAAGTCCTGCGTGGTCGATATCTATACCGACAGCCAATACGTGCGTCAGGGCATCACCGGCTGGATCCACGGCTGGAAGCGGAACGGCTGGCGCACCGCGGACAAGAAGCCGGTCAAGAACGCGGAATTGTGGCAGCGCCTCGATGCGGCGTTAAAGCCGCATCAGGTGCGCTGGCACTGGGTCAAGGGCCACGCCGGCCACGACGCCAATGAGCGCGCCGATCAATTGGCGCGCGACGGCGTGGCGATGGCGAGGTTGAAGCGGAGGAAGGAGGATTGAAGCGCACGCGTCAAAGCGCGGTGTCGGCCTTGGTCGTCATTGCGAGGAGCGATAGCTCCGAAGCAACCCAGCCTTCCGCGTTGTAGCGCGATGGATTGCTTCGCGGAGCCTGTCAACGGGCGCGCATTCGCGCGACCCCTTGGCTCGCAATGACGGCAGACTTACAGCTGTCCCAACAGCGTGTCCCCTCCGGAGACCTCGACCTTGCCGGGCGCGGGTTCAAGGTTGAGCTTCCTGACCACGCCGTCATCGACCAGCATCGAGTAGCGATGGGAGCGGATGCCGAGCCCGTTGGCGGAGGCATCAAGCTCCATGCCGATCGCCTTGGTGAAATCGGCATTGCCGTCGGCAAGGAAGGTGGCCTCGTCGCGCTGGTCGGTGTCGCGCTTCCAGGCGTTCATGACGAAGGCATCGTTGACCGAGACGATGGCGACGGTGTCGACACCCTTGTTCTTCATGGCATAGGCGTTCAGGAAAATGCTCGGCAAATGCATTTTGTGGCAGGTGCCGGTATAGGCGCCGGGAACCGCAAACAGCGCGACCTTCCTGCCCTTGAAGACGTCGTCGGTGGTCCTGACCTGAAGCCCGTCCGCCGTCATCACGCGAAACTTCGCTTCGGGCAGCTTGTCGCCAACTTTGATGGTCATCGTCATTTCTCCCTCTTGGGTAGCGGATAGTTTCTAAACGGGTCGAGCCAGCGGCACAATATTCGGCGCCACGGAAACGGCAATGGCGGCGTCCATTCACTGTTCCGTCATCAGCCGGAAAACCCACCCTGATCCAGAAACGCCTGCTCCTCGGGCGTGGTCTGGCGCCCCAGAATGCGATTGCGATGGGGAAAGCGGCCGAACCGGCGGATAATATCGGCATGGTCTTCCGCATATTTCAGGTTGTCGAAGTTGCCGGATCGGCGGAAGAGCTCGACGCATTGAATCTGGTCGGCGATCTGCTCCGAATGCATGAACGGCAGGTAGAAGAATTCAAGAAGGCTTTCGTCGACGCGCATATCCGCGCCGCGAGCGATCGCGCGGTTTGCTACCTGGCGGGCCAGCGCATCGCTGCAATACGTCCTGGCATCGTCGCGAAACATGTTGCGTGGAAACTGGTCGAGCACGATGACGAGCGCCAGCGCGCCATCATCGGATGTCTCCCAGGGTCGCAGCTCGCCCGCGGCGGCTTTCTCCCAGAGTTCACCAAATCGGCTGCGTATCGTGGCGTCGAACGCCTTATCCCTCTTGTACCAGCGCTCGGGCCCGGCCTCGCGCCAGAACGCGAGAACATCCTCCGCCGTCACTGCGGGAGCTTCGATCATCGACGGTTCGCGTTCGTTCGTTCAGGCGGCCGCGGCATTCTTTTCATCCCGCAGTTCGCGGCGCAGGATTTTTCCGACATTGGTCTTCGGCAGCGCGTTCCTGAACTCGATCTGCTTGGGCACCTTGTAGGCCGTGAGCTGCGTGCTGCAGAACTTGATGACATCCTCGGCGGTGAGGTTGGGGTCCTTCCTGACGATGAAGGCCTTCACCGCTTCGCCGGACCTGGCGTCCTGCACGCCGATCACGGCGCATTCCAGCACGCCCGGATGGCCAGCAATCACTTCCTCGATTTCGTTCGGATAGACGTTGAAGCCGGAGACCAGGATCATGTCCTTCTTGCGATCGACGATCTTGGTGTAGCCGTCGGCGTCCATCACCCCGATGTCGCCAGTCCGGAAATACCCATCCGGCGTCATCACCTTGGCGGTCTCTTCGGGCCGGTTCCAGTAGCCGGCCATCACCTGTGGACCCTTGGCGCAGATTTCACCCGCCTGACCGAGCGGCACCTCGTTGCCGTCGTCATCTCTGATCGAAAGCCAGGTCGATGGAACGGGGAGGCCGATCGAGCCGGTGAAGCGGTCGGTGTTGGCCGGATTGCAGGTCAGTGTCGGCGCGGTCTCGGACAGCCCGTAACCCTCCGACAGCGGGCACCCCGTCACCGCCAGCCATTTCTCGGCGACGGGCCTTTGCGTCGCCATGCCGCCGCCGAACGATGTCTTCAGCTTGGAGAAATCGAGCTTGTCGAAGCCGGGCGTGTTCAGAAGGCCATTGTAGAGCGTATTGACCGCCGGGAAGCTGTTGATTTGGTATTTCGCAAGCTCCTTGACGAAGCCGGGCATGTCACGCGGGTTCGGGATCAGGAGATTGACGCCACCGGTGCGTACCGAGAGCAGGAAGCACGCCGTCAGCGCGAAGACATGGTAGAGCGGCAGCGCGCAGACGTTGAAGAATTGATCGATATGCGGCGGCTTGTTCAGCGCCGGTTGCAGCCAGGCGTCGTTCTGCAGCACATTGGCGAGGATGTTGCGGTGGAGCAGCGTCGCGCCCTTGGAGACGCCGGTGGTGCCGCCGGTATATTGCAGGAAGGCGACATCCTCGCGCGTGAGCCTGGGCTTCTCGAACTTCATGCTGCGGCCCGCTGTCAGCGCGTCGTTGAAGGCGACGCTGCGGGGTATGGAGTAGGGCGGTACCATCTTCTTCACCCGCCGCACCACGAGGTTGACGATCACGCCCTTCAAGCCGAGCAGGTCGCCCATGCTCGCGACGATGACATGCTTGAGCGAGGTCTTGCCCATCACCTGCTGGACTGTGGTTGCGAAATTCTCCAGAACGACGATCGCCTCGGCGCCGGAATCCTTGAGCTGATGCTCCAGTTCGCGCGGCGTGTAGAGCGGATTGACGTTCACGACCGCAAATCCCGCGCGCAGGACGGCTGTCGTGGCGATCGGATATTGCAGGACATTGGGCATCATCAGCGCGACGCGAGCGCCCTTTTGCAACCCCTTGCCCTGCAAATAGGTCGCGAGCGCCAGCGACATCTCGTCGAGGTCACCATAGCTGATGGACTTGTCCATGCAGATGAAGGCCTTGCGCTCCCTGAACTTCGCAAAGCTCTCTTCCAGCAGTTCGACCAGGGATGAGTATTGGGTCACATCGATATCGGCGGGCACGCCAGCCGGATATTGCTTGAGCCAGATGCGCTCCATGCGATTTCCCCTCTCGGTGTGTTTCCTCTGAGTTTAGCCCGTTCCGGCACGGGACGGATTATTGCCGACAGTATTGAGCATTGCGGCGGCCGATGGCAAGCGGCCGCGAACGGCAGTCTTTCCGCCCTTCCCTCGAGACGGTGCGCTTCCGTGCTGCAGCATTCGCGACGGCTCGAACCGCGAGGCCGCCATGCGATCACGCAAAATGGTCAGGCGTTTTAATCCGATGCGCCGGCGTCGCCCGTGGTGCTCTTTGGCGCGGGCTTGACCGCGGGCTTTGCAGTGGCCTTCGGCTTGGCCGGCTTGTTGTCCACCTTGTCGGAACCTTTGGCAGCAGCATCCGGCTTGGCGGCCGCATGCTTTGTCGGTTTGCTCGTTGTCGACTTGGCTTCCTTGCCGGCGTCCCTGGAGTCTGCGCCCTTGTCCGCGGCCTTCGCTTCGACCGAAGCATCCGGCTTCTTCAGGGTGATTTTGGACTTCTTGCCGTGATGGCGGGTCTGTTCCTCGGCATCCGCGGCCACTGCTGCAATCAACGCCGCCCCGGTCCGGGTCGGCCCGGCGTAGACCGGAATGGGTTCGGACGGCGCCTGCGCCGCCGCCAGCATTTCCGACGGCTTCAACGTCGGCGCCTGCAGGCCCGCGGAGAAGAAGGCGAGCGCGGGCCCCGAATTGTTCGATCCACCGCTGGCGAGGTTGTCCTCGTCCTCGTCGCTGGCCGGCTTATGGCGCTTGCCGCCGCACATTTCGTCGCGCAGGTTCGGCGGCGAGGCATCGACCGGCACCAGGTTCTCGACCGCGCCGAGCGATGGACGCAACCAGGAAACCGAATTGTTGGCAAAGCCGCGTTCAAGCAGTTGCGCAGCCTTTACCGCGCGTGCCTTGCCCGACGATGAGCCGAGCACCACCGCGATCAGCCGTTTGCCGTCGCGCGTGGCGGAAGCCACGAGGTTATAGCCGGACGCGCAGATGAAACCGGTCTTGAAGCCGTCGGCGCCCGGATAGCGCCCGATCAGCTTGTTGAAATTCTGGATGACCCTGCGGCCGTAACGGATCGAGGGGATGTGGACGAAATATTCGTATTCCGGCAGGTCGTGAATGATCGCGCGGGCAAGGATCGCAAGATCGCGCGCCGAGGTGATCTGGCGGTCGTCAGGAAGGCCGTTCGGATTGACGTAGCTCGTCTGCGTCATGCCAAGGCGCTGCGCATTCTGGTTCATCAGGGCCGAAAAGCCGTCGATCGAACCGCCGACACCCTCGGCGAGCACCACCGCCATATCGTTGGCCGACTTCACCAGCATCATTTTGAGCGCGTTGTCGACGGTGACCTGCGTACCGGGCCGAAAGCCCATCTTCGAGGGCGACTGCGAGGCAGCGACCGGTGAAACCGTGAACAGCGTATCGAGCGTGATGCGTCCTTCCTTGACGGTCCTCAGCGTCACGTAGGCCGTCATCAGCTTGGTGACGGAGGCAGGATACCAGGGATAGGTGGCGTTTTCGGCCTGCAGGACTTTTCCGGAATCGGCTTCAACGACGAGCAGCGCTTCGGCCTGCGCAACGCGCGGCGACGCCGCGGCGAATGCCGCAAGGAAGATCAGGGAACTCAACGACGATCTGTAAAGCAACGGGCGAAGAAAGTTCACAATCCGATTCCGGTCCTTTGAGACCCGCCTTCGACAAAGGAGGTCCTCATTGATTTGACGTTCGGCTTTTCTTTTGCGTTCGGTTTTAGAAGCGTGTCCGGCACCGTCGCTAACGGCTGCCGCAAACCTATACCGGCTTGCTGGTTCGGAACAGAGGCGTGAGAGTTAATTCGCCGATGAAGTGGGCCGAATTTCGACGGTACTTGAGTCCCGAAGGCGGCATTGCCGGTTATCCGGGCGCCTGAAGGCTCGCCCTGGCACTTTCCTGAATCATGAACTGGGCGTTTGCGAATTCGGCAAATCGGCCGCCTTTCTCGACCAGTTCATCGAAAGTTCCACTTTCGATCACCCGCCCGCCGTCGAACACCAGGATGCGCGTGGCGTTGCGAATGGTCGAAAGCCGGTGCGCGATCACGAAGGTGGTGCGCCCCTTCATGACTTCATCGAGCGCCGCGTTAACCTTGGCCTCGGTTACCGCGTCGAGCGCGCTCGTGGCCTCGTCCAGGATCAGGATCGGCGGGTCCTTGAGCAGCGCGCGCGCAATCGAGAGCCGCTGCCGCTCGCCGCCGGAAAGCATCCGCCCGCGCTCGCCGGCATTGGTGTCGAACCCTTGCTCGCTGCGTTCGATGAATTCGAGCGCCTGCGCCCGGCTCGCTGCGATTCGCAGCTCCTCCTCGGTAGCGTCCGGCTTGCCGACCCGCAAATTGTCGGCGATCGACCGATTGAACAGCAAGGCCTCCTGAAAGACCACGCCAATGTTCCGCCGCAGCGCCGCCAGCTTGATGCCGCGGATATCCATGCCATCGATCCTGATGATGCCCGATTGCGGATCGAAAGCCCGGTGCAGGAGCGCAATCGCGGTGGATTTGCCCGCGCCGGTCGGGCCCACCAGCGCGACGGTCTGGCCGGGCAGCGCCACGAAGGAAAGGTCCTCGACCGCTGGCCGTTTGCCGTCGTAGCTGAATGAAACGTCGTCGAATTCCACAAGCCCCGAAGGGCGGCTAACATCGATCGCGCCGGGGCGGTCATGGACCGCGGGCACGGCATCGAGAACGTTGAAGAACTCCTGCAGGCGTGGCGCCTCCATGAACACGTTATTGATGAAGCTGACGACCTGTTCGAGTTTCTGGATCAGCATGGTGGCGAAACTGACGAACATCACGATTTCGCCGACCGAGGTGAGGCCCCTTTCATGCAGGATTATTCCGACCGTGAAGATCGCCAATATGGTGATGGTGGTGGAGGCCCTGGTGATCACCGTGACCAGCGCCCACCACGACAAGACCGGCATCTGCGCCGCCAGAAGCTGGTCGGCGACGAAACGCACGCCCTGTACCTCGGCGTCGATGCGAACGAAGCTCTGCACCAGCGCGACATTGCCGAGCGCATCGGAAGCGCGGGCGGAAAGATCGCTGTAGTGTGTTTCGACCTCGTTCTGCATGCCATAGGTCTTGCGCACCACAAGCGTGGTCAGAACCGTGAACACAACGCAAAGAGCGAACAGCAGGATTGCCAACCGCCAGTTGATGTAGAGCGCGAGCGGCAGCAACACCACCAGCGACATGATGGCGGCGAAATGCTCGCGGAAGAAAGCCAGCCACAGTCGCCATAGCGCGTCGGTGCCGTTGAGCATCACCTTCATCAGGCGTCCGGAATGAGTGCCGGTGTGAAACGTCAACGGCAATTGCAGGATATGCTCGAAATAACTCGACAGCACCACCTGACGCTGGCGGTGCGCCAGCCGATCGGCGTGCAGCGCGACGACGGCGTTGCACAGAATGGTGAAGAGGCCGAAACCGGCCCAGGCCGCAAGCAGCGGCCAGGCGGACGACGATCCGAGCGGTCCCCCCGAAGGCTTTCCCGACAGAACGTCGACGATGCGGCCGAACAGAACGGGTTCGGCGAATTGCGCGCCGGCAAGCAGGAGATTGGCGCCTGCGAGAATCCAGCCCAGCCGTGCCTCTCTGCCGAGCAGGTCAAGAACGCGCATATAGAGGCGAAGCAGGGACATGCGGCTCCAGCGGAAGAGGGTCGGCGGGACGGCGATCGTCCGGCAACCGCATCTTAGTCAGCGAACGGCGCGAAGGAAGTGCTTTGCCAGGCCGCAAATGCCGACCGTGTGCTCTCGCCGTGTGCGGGCGGCATAAATGACTACCCGTATGGCGATTGCCCGTTGCAGTCCGGGCAAGGGCTCAGTTGATCAGGCGTTCGTCGCGAGGCGGCAGGAAGCTGTCGTCGAAAATCTCTGCAGCCGATGGCCGTTTGCTGAATTTGAAATCCTGACCGATCTGACCGATCGAGCGCTCGAGCCGCGCGGGGTCGACCCCGCCGATGCCGTTGCGCTCCACTTCGCTGGTCAGAATATTATCCTCGATCACCGCATGCAGGCGCGCCAGTTCGAGGTCCCGCGAGCCGTCATCCATCCGGCTCAATACCTCATCCACCGCCCGGCCAGGCTCCTTGATGACGAGATTGGTGCCGGCGATCAACGCGCGCACAATCCCTTTCACCGCCTCGGGCCGCCTGGCGGCAAAGGCCGGATTGACGATCACCGCAAAGCCGTAGGCCTCGCAACCGTAGTCGGCAAATCGCAGCACCGCCAGATCGTCGGCCGGCACGCCGCGATCCCGCAAATTCACCCCTGACAGGTACGAAAAGCCGGTCACGGCATCGATCTGGCCGGCTGACAGCATCGGTTCACGCACGGCGGCGCTGGTATGGTTCTGCTTTACGCTGTCGAGCTTGATGCCGTTCTGGTGGGCGAGCGCCGGCCACAGTCGGATCGAGAGATCGCCTTCTGCCACGCCGAGCGTCTTGCCCTCGAGATCGGCGAGGGTGTGAATGCCTCTGCTCTTGCGTGCGATGATGGCATAGGGGGCCTTGTTGAACAGCACGAACACCGCCTTGACCGGGGCGCCATGGTCACGGAAGCGGATCAGTGCGTTGATATCTACCAGCGCGAATTCGCTCGCTCCGGAGACGACGCGTCCGATCGCCTCCGGCGATCCGCCTGCGACATCGGTGGTGACCGCCAGTCCCTCGGCGCCGAACAAGCCGTCGGTCGCGGCCAGCACCACAGGGGCGAAACCGGCATTGATCGGTCGGTCGAGGGACAACTCGATCGCGATCGGCAGATGGTTTTCGTCGGCGGCAAGGGCCGCCACCCCGCCAAGATACGCTACGCCGGGGAGCAGCAATGCCAGGAGAGCGCGGGCAATGATTGTTCGAACTCCACGCATCTTCTTACACCCTGACCAGATGTCAGTTGCCTCGGCGGATATGTCGGTTTGATGACGCCTGCCGCGGCGAGCAGATTGTGCCGGATCGAATCTGAACGGTCGATGAGTAGTTTCGCCGCCATCGGCGCCCTGCCGCGATCCGAGCGCGACCGGTTGGAATCCCAGGAGTTGGGAACCGAGGCTGGCCCGCATTGTTGCGGCGGTGACGAGGTCGAATGCGGCGGACATGGCTGCGGTATCAGGGCGTGGCATGCCCCTCGCCAGGCCCGCCGTCCGGGAGGTAGCCGCAACTGTTGCGACCAAGTTAATCCGCTGGTCACTGTGGCCTGCGGTTTTCTGTCGAGGGAAGCTCGCCGTTAACGCGCTTTCGGCGCGTTTGGATTATTTTACGGACATGAGTGATTCGCTCGAACGGCTTTATCTGGCGGTCATCGCGGCCAAGGACCTTGATCCGGCGGTTTCGCGAACGGCACGGCTGTTTCGGCGTGGGCATGCCAAGATGGCCAAGAAGCTGGCGGAGGAAGCTGTCGAGGTCGTGATCGACGCCGTCAGCGGCAATACGGACGCCGTTATCAGCGAGAGCGCCGATCTCCTCTACAATCTCACCGTGTTGTGGGCGGCGGCCGGCGTTCGTCCTGAGGATGTTTGGCGCGAAATGGAGCGGCGCGAGCATTTGCTCGGGATTGCCGAGAAGCTGCCGAAGTCGCCGGTCAAACTGGCCAAGGTCCCGGCCCGGTTGTCGCGGCGGCCAATTGTCGCGCTTGAGAGCCGCAGCCTGCGCAAACGCCACTAGGCCTGACCATATTTCCGGCATGGACAAATCTGTCCCGGGATGCTTGATCGCGGCATGCTCAGACGGATTTACGATTGGTGTATCGAGGCAGCCCACAAGCCTTACGCCATGTGGATCATGGCGGCGGTGGCATTCGCGGAGAGTTCGTTCTTCCCGGTTCCGCCGGATGTGATGCTGATTCCGATGTCGCTGGCGCGGCCGGCTCGCGCCTGGCTCTACGCTACGGTCTGCACGGCGGCCTCGGTGCTCGGAGGCATCCTCGGCTATGCCATCGGGGCGCTGCTCTACGATTCGCTCGGACATTGGCTGATCAATCTCTATGGCCTCGGCGACAAGGTCGAGGCGTTCCGGGCCGGCTACGCCGAATACGGCGCCTGGATCATTCTGCTGAAGGGATTGACGCCGATTCCCTACAAGCTCGTGACCATCACCTCCGGCTTTGCCAACTTCAACATCTGGCTGTTTGTCGTTCTCTCGGTGGTCGCGCGCGGCGGACGCTTTTTTTTCGTCGCCGTCCTGCTCAACCGTTATGGCGAATGGATCCGTGTCAGGATCGAAAAACATCTCGGCCTGTGGGTGTCGCTGGGGGCAGGCGTGCTGGTGGCCGGCTTTATTGTCGCCTTCAGGATGATCTGAAGGTTGCACGATTGCGTTCTTGGCATGATGTCTGGCATCCTCGCGATGCAGGATGCTCCGTTTCATGACTTGAAGGATTTTGACTGATGTCCATGCCTGCCTTGTTCAAGGGTCGCCTGTCGATTCCGGTAATCGGCGCGCCGTTGTTCATCATTTCGGTCCCGGATCTCGTGATCGCGCAATGCAAGGCCGGAATCGTCGGATCGTTTCCCGCCTTGAATGCGCGTCCGCCTGACCTGCTCGATGAGTGGCTGGCGCGGGTTTCCTCCGAACTTGCAGCGCATGACGCGGCCCATCCCGATTCCCCGTCGGCCCCGTTCGCCGTCAACCAGATCGTGCATCGTTCCAACAACCGGCTCGACCATGATCTGGCGCTCTGCGAAAAGCACAAGGTGCCGATCATCATCACCTCGCTCGGCGCGCGCGAGGAGGTCAACCAGGCCGCGCATCGATGGGGCGGCATCGTTTTTCACGACGTGATCAACCAGAAATTCGCGCACAAGGCGATCGAGAAAGGCGCCGATGGCCTGATTCTCGTCTCCGCCGGAGCCGGCGGCCATGCGGGGGTGATATCGCCGTTCGCCTTCGTGGCCGAGACACGGCATTGGTTCGACGGACCGATTGCACTATCCGGCGCCATCGGCAACGGGCGCGCAATACGCGCAGCGCGTCTGTTGGGCGCCGACTTCGCCTATATCGGCTCGGCATTCATCGCGACCATCGAGGCAAATGCGGTCGATGGCTACAAGCGGATGATTACGACTTCGAGTGCGGAGGATATCGTCTATTCAAATCTCTTTACCGGCGTCCACGGCAATTATCTGAAGCCTTCGATCGTCGCCGCCGGCATGGACCCCGACAATCTTCCGCAATCCGATGCTTCGAAGATGAGCTTTGGGACCGACGCGTCGGGCGAGCGAAGCAAGCCCAAGGCCTGGAAGGAGATCTGGGGCAGCGGCCAGGGTGTCGGCAGCGTCGCCGATATCGTGCCCGCGGCCGAACTGATTGCACGCTTCAAAGAAGAATACGCGGCCGCCGTCGATCCGCCGCTGTGAAGCCAGCGTGATGGGCCTCATTCCGCCCCGGGGCAAACGAGAGATCTATGATTGAGATCATCTTGGTTGCTTAACGCGCCGTTAACCAAGCCGCCCCAAGAGTGCCGTGACAGTGCTGCGACAACATTGCTGCGACAAGAGTGCTGCCGATTTCGCTCGTTGCAGCTTCGGCGGCCAAAGACGACGGTTGGGGGCTTCGAAATGGATTTCGAGACGCTGGTTGCGAAAACCCCGGCGACGCTTGACGAGATCAAGCACCGCGTCGCCAACGCGCTTGAACGCCATCCGCTCTGCCGCGACGTGCAATTCGACATTGTCAGGATGCCCCGTTCCAACAGCGGCGGCAAAAATTGGACGATCAGTCTGCGCACCGTAGCCCCCGATGCGCTGTGGGAGGCGTCCGATATCGTCGCGGATATCCAGGAAGCGTACGAACTGACCGGCATGGCTTGAACCGGCAGGGCCCCGCGGGCCGTCCCCCGATCGTCACGGCGCCGGCACGGATAAGCCTTAATTATTGCCCAGTTTTGCGGAGAAAGACGGTGGCGGAGCCGATAAAGCGGAGAGTTGCTTGACCAAAGCAATGGCCATGATCGCCCTGGCGTGTTGCCTGATCGGCGGGGCGGCCGCGGTCAGCATTCTGGGCCGCGACAGCGTTCCCGAGGTTGCGGGCGCGATGGTAACCGCTTCCGCTGCGGTCGAAGACCAGATTTCCGTCAGGGAGAGCAAGGCCGACAAACTGACCGTCCTTGCGGTCGTGCCCGCCGCGGTCGAACCGTCCAGAACTGGCGCGATCCCCACCGAATCGATGCGGCAGGCCTTTGCCGCCACCGCGACTGCCGGGATCGAAGGGCTGAAGCTGGCCGGGATCGGAGGGCTGAAGCTGGCCGAGCCCGCGGAGCCTCCGCCGCTGGCGACGCCGCCAAAACCGAAAGTCGTCGGCAAACCGCCGCTGCAAAAGCCCTACGCGCTCCTCTCCGACGCACAGATCGCCAGCATAAAGGAACGCCTCAAGCTGTCGTCCAGCCAGGAATCATACTGGCCAGCCGTGGAAAATGCGTTGCGCGCCGTTGCGCGGAAGATTCACGCTACCAAACAGGCCGACCCGAACGGCGCAGGCGCAATCATCGATCCGGAGGCCGCGGAAGTTCAACAGCTGAAGGCCGCCGCCATGCCGCTCTTGTTTCAGTTGCGTGAGGACCAGAAGCGCGAAATCCGCACGCTCGCGCGCCTGATCGGTCTGGAGAAGGTGGCCGCGGCGATCTGAGGCCGCCCGGTCCCGGTCGACCACACGACATCATTGGTCTTGAAAGCCATCAACGGTCTTGAAGCCTGCGCGGTGGCTGCGCTTTAATCCGCCGGGCGCTCGACGAGCGAAGCAAACGCCAGGGCGCAGGAAGGAGAGGAGCGCCATGAACACCGTGCGGATCGCGGCATCGGCTGCCGTCGTCATCCTTCTATCGGCGGTTTGCGCCGTGGCCAAACCGGTCGCCACGATCGGCGAGACCAACTTGAGAAAATCCCCCGGTACCGACAGCCCCGTTCTCACCATCATTCCAAAGGGAGCAACGGTTGAAGTCGGCAAGTGCAGCAAGGGTTGGTGCGAGGTTTCCTTCGAGAGCCGGGATGGCTTTGTCATTGCACGCAATGTCGGTCTTGCGCCGCGCAGGGCGGGGCCCGCGCAGGTTTATGATGAGCAAGTGGTCGATGCGGTCGGGGCGCCGGCCTACGCGCCGCCGATTTATTACGGCTTCCATGGGCCGTATTACGGCTACGGTCCGTACTACGGTTATTACGGTGGATGGGGATACAGTGGCTGGCGCTGGTAGCGTGGACGAACCTGTGACCGAGACGCCTACGCAGCGATCCCGTCGTCGACGACGGTTTCCTTGACCGTTCGATTGCGGCCAGCCCGTTTCGCCTCGTAAAGTGCGCGGTCGTACCGCTCGATCAACGCGTCTGCCGACTCGGCGCCGCGGAATTGCGCGACGCCGATCGAGACGGTGATGCTCGAAATCGCTTCGCCGGTGGCGCGACGGGTCAGGCGCGCATCCGAAATGCGGCGGCGGACACGTTCGGCGACATCGACACAATTATCGAGATTTGCGTCGGGAAGCACTGCCATCAACTCTTCGCCGCCATAGCGCGCCGCAAGATCGCATTCGCGAACGCTCTCCCGCAGGACCCTGGCTACCAGCCCCAGAACCTGATCGCCGACCTGGTGGCCGAAACTGTCGTTGAAGTTCTTGAAGTGGTCG
>Ga0210410_10003111_pt1 | contig 14763 bp, 11 predicted proteins | sample IncBWC4MmetaG_FD_161058 | JGI IMG/M metagenome (GOLD analysis project Ga0210410, IMG submission 161058) | Forest soil microbial communities from Barre Woods Harvard Forest LTER site, Petersham, Massachusetts, United States - Inc-BW-C-4-M | ecosystem: Environmental > Terrestrial > Soil >... | reverse complement strand
CAGCGGAAACACTTCCGTTCGCGCCGGCTTCGGCATGGGTTATGACGTGCTCTACGACAACATTGGCCTCCTGGCAGTGCCACCACAAGTTGGAGGCACGAACGACGTCAGCGGCGCCGGCACGCCAAACTTCCTTGCTAATGGCGGCTTGTTGCCAGGCAAGGGCGGTTTCCAGACATTCCCGACCATTGCAGCCCAAAGAGCCGCAACAGCCAACTACATCACCGTGGATCAAAAGGATCCCTACTCCGAACAGTGGAATCTGAGCATCCAGCATAAGTTCGGTTCCAAATACAGCGTCGAGATCGGCTACCTCGGCACCCGGGGCGTGCATCTGGACGAGCAAATCCGCATCAACAAGATTGCTCGCGTGACTCCGGCGCACTTCCTGCCCACGTTCATGACCGACCCGGGTCAGGCGGCCAAGGATGCATTGGCGGCCTCGAACACTCTCGCTTCCCTCGAAGCGACCTCCAACATCCGTCCCGACTTCCTCGCTGCGGGCTTCACCGGTGCCGCTTTCGTGCAGGACTCGCCGACCGGATTCTCCAGCTACCACGGTCTCACGGCCGCGCTGAACCGCCAGTTCTCGCATGGTCTTTCTCTCAACGCGAACTACACCTTCAGCCATGCGATCGACAACAGCACGGCTGACTTTAACACCACTGTTCTCGGGCCCCGCCGCCCACAAGATTTCCAGGACCCATCGGCGGACAAGAGCAATTCCAACCTCGATCACCGCCATCGCGTCTCCATCGTCGCTCTTTACGATTTGCCGTACTTCAAAAGCGGAAGCTGGCTGAAACGCAATCTGCTGGGTAACTGGCTTTTTGCTCCCATCTATACCTATCAGTCCGGCCAGTGGGGAACCGTGTTGAGCGGGGTCGATTCCAACCTGAACGGGGACTCCGCACCGGACCGCGTGGTCCTCAATCCGTCGGGCACTCCAGGAACCGGGACCGGGGTAACTGCACTTTTCAGCACCAATACATGTGCGTCGCTACCAAAAGCGCAGCAAGGGGCTTGCTTCACCGCGCACACTGTCGCTTACCTGGCGAATAACCCGAATGCACGGTATGTCGTAGCCGGACTGGGTGCTTTGTCCAACGTTGGCAGAAATACCTTGCAACTTCGACCGATCGACAACATTGACTTTACGGCCTCGAAGAGATTCAACCTGACCGAACGCTTCAAGTTCGAGTTCCAAGCCCAATTCCTCAACATCCTCAACCATCCACAGTACGTGGGCGGCTTCCTCGACCGCGTCGATTCCGTGTCGTTCGCAGCGGGTGCTTCTCCGGGGCCGACAGCGTTCCTGACGCCCTCGTCAAGCGCGTTTAACCATGCGGACTTGGGCTTTGCGAGCAACGCACGGCAGCTTCAGCTGGTTGCCAAGTTCTCCTTCTAAGTAAAGCAGCATCGGCCGCCTACAAAGAGGACCGGAACGCCGTCGAGCGTTCCGGTCCTCTTCATTTTACGCCAGTAGATTTTGGAGTGCGGGAGCTCTGCTCCCGCTTTCCTTTCTCTTGTTCCATCCACCCTTCTCTTCCACCTTGACGCCGGAGTGGGCAGCAAAGGGTGTGTCTCGCCACAGACTCTGCTCCCGGAATCATCCCCAAGGAGGCGAAAGTCGCCCAACCTTCGCGAAGCCTTGTGCAATGAAAAAGGGGGAACAGCTTTTGCTGTTCCCCCTTCAGTTGCCCGGCGTTCACCGCCGAGCGTCCGTTTCACCCTCAGCTAAACCACTGGTCAGTGAAACTACTTCCCAGACTTGCTAGCCGCCGAAGTAGCCTGCGGCTGCGCATTCGCCTTCGGGATGCTGACGTAACCGCTAATCTGGTCCTTGCCCACCTTGTTGATCACGATTTCTTCCGGCAGGTGCGTTCCGGAAGTGTAGAAGAAGATAGGCTCATTGAGTGCGCGGCTCTTCTTCTCAAAGCGCTTGTCCTCAACGGTCATGGCGATGTTGAACTGATTGCGCTTTTCGTTGACGCCCTTCAGTTCGACGGTGACATTGCCGACCTTCTGGGGCTTGTTCTTGCCGGCGATGGCAAACTCGATGTAGTCGCGTTCGCCCTGGCGGCGCAGGAAGTCGATTTCATCGTGGTTGCGCGCGATCAGTGTGCCCATTTCGCTGCGCGCTAGCGAAAGATCCTCGCGGGTCTTGTCCAGGTCGGTCTTCACGCCAACCACCTTGGTGTCCACCGTCTTCACGTCGTCGGTGGTCGCCTTGGTGGCCAGCTCGCCCTTCACGGAGGTGTCCAGCTCCGTGATCTTCTGGACGGTCTCGTCGTTAAGCTTGGTGGATTCCACGCGAGCCTTCTTCAATTGGCCCTGGGTAATCTTCAGCTTATCGGTGACCGTCCTCAGGTCGCCCTTCAAATCAGTGTTAGCTTTTTCGTCCTGCGCGATCCGGTCCTTCAGCGAAGACATATCCTGTTGGACGGACTGTTCTGCGGTCTTCAACTCCGTGGTCATGGCCTGCTGTGTGCTGTCAAGCTTCGAGGAAGCGTTCCAGCCGAATCCCAGCCCGCCGATGGCAATAAGTCCCAGGACTACAATTGCTGGAAGCTGCCATCCCGGTGCTGAATGCGTTTCCACTATTCTTTCTTCTGACATATTCGATCTTTCTCCTCACCCAAGTTGGGAACTACGTCCAAATCTCAAATTTTTTTTGGTAACAAACCCGTAATGCCGAGGTAGCATCCTGGGCACCAAACGAGTGCGGCCACGATGCCCTGTAAATCGCTGAAATAATGAGGGTTGAGACCAAGCAAATTGCCGGGGGTAGTACTATACCTAGCAAAGTTTACGCGAAGACAGAGCGAACAACGGATTTTTTGCGCGACGAAGGCTCAATCGAGAATCACGCCGTGGGTACGTAGCTCGGCGGTGAGCTGCTCCGGGGATTGAAACGGGATGCCGGACATACCCAGCCGTTGGGCAGCTTCGACATACGCAGGAATGTCATCAATATATAAGGCTTCCTCGGCGTTCACCTTGCACGCTCGAAGGGCTTCCCGGTAGATGAGTGGATTGGGTTTACTCGCGCCGACCGCGCACGAGTAGACACGAACAGGGAATAAGCGGAAGAACTCGTAAGTAGCTTCCATATGTGCCACATGGATAGGGTCAGTGTTGGAGAGGAGGGCCAGACGGTAGCGTTTCGACAGCCTCTCCAGAAACACCATGTCCTGAATGGGTTTGGGATCAAGTGCGGCGTTCCACGCTTGCACGAAATGGTCAAAGCTTAGGGAGGTATCCAGCCGCTTGCTGACATGGAGGTGCCAGTCCCGGGGAGACATTCGCCCTTCCTGCCAGTCGGGCCAGCGCGGGTCTTTTTCCAGGGAAGTCCAAGCCTCTTTTGGCGAAAGTGAAACACTGGGAGCCAAACGCTCCACGGCGCGCGCTACGTCAACACGTATGAGGACGCGTCCAATATCGAAGATGATGGCCCGAATTTTACGCTGCGACATGCGCTATCGACTTCCCGGCGCGCGGCGAGAGCGCAGGATGCCGATGATTGGCGGAAGGATCGAAAGCAGAATAATTCCGCCGATCACGAAGTGCAGATACTTGCCTATGTTGGGAATCCGCGAGCCGGCGACGTAACCGCCCACAATCATGGTGCCGACCCAAAACGTGCCACCGAAAATGTCGTACATCAGGTATCGCGAGTAGGGCATGCCTGCTGCTCCGGCCACCGGAGGGCAAAACGTGCGGACGATAGGGACAAACCGCGCCAGAATGATCGCTCTTCCTCCGTATTTCTCATAAAAGTCATGTGCCCGTTGCAAATGAGTACGCCGGAACAAAAACGAATCCTCGCGCTTGTACAGCGCCGGGCCCGCTCTACGGCCTATCCAATATCCAAGCTGATCGCCCACAATCGCGCAAACAATGCCGGGGAAAAGAAGCCAGTAGAGAGGAACCACGTTTTGGCCTGCAAAAATGCCCGCAGTCACTAGCAGGGAATCGCCGGGCAAGAAGAAGCCGACAAAGAGGCCGGTCTCCACAAAAATAATTCCGCAAACGATCGCGCAAAAGAGATTCGGGCCAATCGATTCAATGAGTTGTTTCAGACCGTCCGAGCTGTAAAGCAGACGCAGATAATGAAGAATGGAATCCAAGAGAAGTCTGTTCGCCTATGGTTGCTGTCAGAACGTGGCGTTGAAGCTCGCCGAACGGGAGCGAACCCAAAGCGCGCCGCTCCTGCTGATACGGTAGCAGAAAACCACAGGGTTCTCTCCGCATTCGTGCCACAAAAGTACCAGGCCGGAGAAACCGCCGAACCACGTCGAGAAGGTTCTCAACGGAGCGCCTCCGCAAGCCAAAGCATATCTCTGTCTTCCGTCTCGTTGCGCTCTTCGAAAGAGCGCGTAGCGTCCTCGGTTTTTCCAAGCAGCTTCTGAATACGTGGCAGCGCGCGGCGCGCGGCGGCGGCTCCTGCCTCGATGGCTTGTTCGGCGTGGTCGAAATCATCCCACGCCAGTGACTGTACGTCAGGTCGCAGAACAAGGTCAGCGTGGCGCTCCCAAACTTCATGTTGATGTTTCTGGGCGGCGCTCACGGCGCGGCTGACGACCTGGAAAATGTTGGACGGGGCGCCCCGGTAGCCGTCCTGCATACCGACGGAGACGCCGACCACGTGTGCCGCGCCAAGTTCCCGCGCGGCGTGCGTGGGAACGGGCGCGACGAGGCCCCCGTCCGCCAGGCAGCGCGTTCCAATTTCCACTGGCTGAAAGAGTCCGGGGAAGGCGCAACTGGCGCGGATAGCATCGACCAGATTGCCGTGCGTAAAGACGACCGGGTCGCCGCTGGCAAGATCGGTGGCCACGACGGCCATGGGGATGCGCAAGTCCTCAAACTGGCGCGCCTCGAACACGCGCTCGATCAGTCCGCCGAGCCGTTGATTGCTGGCCAAGCCTAGGCGCGAGACACGCCAGCGGGCGATGTCACGAAAACGAAGAGTACGGCAGGTAGCAATGATGCGTGCCAGCGGCGCGCCGCTGGCGTAGGCAGCGCCCAAAATGCTACCTACGCTTGTTCCCGCAATGTGAGAGATGGGGATGTGATTCTGCTCGAGGACCTGCAGGACGCCGAGATGTGCGAAACCGCGCGCGAATCCTCCGCCCAGCGCCAGTCCGATGCCTGGCCGAGTGGACGGTGCGACTGAACTTTCGTTCAGGGAGTGCAGTCCGTTTTGAGTGAGCCGCGTCACGAGATGAGAATGCCAGTGGCGGCATCCGCGGCCAATGGACCGCGCGTCCCGGCGAGACAGTACGAATGTACTTTCTTAAGAGATTGTCGAAATTGCGCGTTCCGCTGGCGAGCAGTACGAACTTACTAGTCCGCTACCCTCTGTGTACCATTGTGAGCAGCGGTGCCACGCGCGATTCTCTATTCTGTCAGGCTGCAGTACTGAGGGAGGGGCGATGGACAGCGCATACAACACATGGATCGGGCATTCGGTGGTCCTGCAGGTTGTGCTTGGAGATATGAAGGTTCCCCTGCGCGGAAAGCTGTTGAAAGATGGCGGTGAAACGCTGCGCATGCGGATTGGCGACGGTTGGGACGTGGACATTTATAAGGCCATGATTCTGGCGGTGGAAGAAGACGCCATGGTTCTGCTCCCGGCGTAAGGAGATGAACATGAACAGCCAAGAACTGAAATACGTGACGCACCGCCGGGCCGCATTGCTGCTCGGAATCTCCGAAAGTGAATTGATCCGCATCTCGAGCGAAACGGGATTCGGCCATCGCGAGCGCGCCGGAAACGAAGAAGAGACATTTTTCACCTACGAAGAGTTGCGCCAGATTTGCGTGCTCGCCGTTAACACCGTGCACTGAACAAGTTTAACGATTTTCCTCCGGCCCCCCTCAGCAGTAACCCCCGCCCCGGGTCGCTCCCCCCAGCGATCCGGGGTTCTCTTTTCCGCATGACTAGTTAGCGTGGCGTCCCCACGTAGTCCGGACGCTTCGCGTCTTGCATCTTTCCAGCCATTGAAACGATTCAGAATTCCTTTGACAGCGCGCAATCCGATGAAGACACTTAGCGGCGAGAAAAGTGCGCGGCGGCACGCATGGGAATGTGTTTGGCGATTCCCGCGCAGGAGAGACTGAACTTTGCAACTCACCATTTCCGATTGGGCTGCGATCGCCGGCTATTTACTGATCACACTGGCACTTGGTTTGTATTTTCGAAGGCGGTCTGGGCAGAGCACCGAGGATTATTTTGTGTCCGGCCGCTCGGTGAGCTGGTGGCTGGCGGGGACGTCGATGGTGGCGACGACGTTTGCGGCCGACACGCCCCTGGCGGTGAGCGGGCTGGTTTACACCCAAGGCGTGGCAGGGAACTGGCTGTGGTGGAGTTTTCTGCCCTCCGGAATGATGACGGTGTTTCTGTTCGCGCGATTGTGGCGGCGGTCCGGGCTGATCACCGACGTGCAGTTCGCGGAATTCCGTTATCACGGAAAGCCCGCGGCCTTTCTGCGCGGATTTCGCGCGGTGTATCTCGGGCTGCTGATGAACTGCCTGATTCTGGGCTGGGTAACGAAGGCCATGGTGAACATCATCAGCACCGCGCTGGGCGTAAGCGACGCAAAGGCGCTGGCGATTTGCGTGTTTTTCTTGATGCCGTTCACGGGGATTTACGTTTCGCTCGGCGGCCTGTGGGGCGTGCTGTGGACGGATCTCTTTCAATTCGTTTTAAAGATGAGCATCGTGATTGGCGTCGCGTGGTACGGCGTGCATGCCGTGGGGGGCATGCAGGAGTTGCTGGCGAAGCTGGCGGCAAAACGGGCGGCGGTGGGGCCCGGGGCCAGCGACATTACCGCGCTGCTGCCGGACTTCTCTCGCGAGTGGAGTGAGGGCGCGCTGTGGACCCTCCCCGTCATCACGTTTGTGGTGAACCTCGCGGTGCAGTGGTGGGCGTTTTGGTATCCTGGGGCGGAGCCGGGCGGCGGGGGGTACGTTGCGCAGCGGATCTTCAGTGCGCGGGATGAGCGGAACGGCTTGCTGTCGGTGTTGTGGTTTAACGTGGCGCATTACGCGCTGCGGCCGTGGCCGTGGATTCTGACGGCGCTGGCGGCGGTGGTTTTGTATCCGGGGCTGACGCAGCCGGAGAAGGGCTACATGCTGGTGGCCACGCGGCAGACGCCACACGCGCTGCTCGGAATATTGCTGGCGGGATTTATGGCTGCGTTCATGTCTACCGTGGCGACGCAGCTGAACTGGGGAAGTTCGTACCTGGTCGAGGATTTTTACCGGCGCTTTCTAAAGAAGTCTGCGAGCGAATCGCACTACGTGCAGGCCTCGAGGGTGGCGACGCTGTTTCTAGTGGTGGCGGCGGCGTGGGTTTCTTCGCAGCTTGGCTCGGTGACGGAGGGGTGGAAGATTGTTCTGGAGATTGGCGCGGGGACGGGGGGAGTGTATCTGCTGCGGTGGTATTGGTGGCGGGTGAATGCGTGGAGCGAGATCTCCGCGATGGCGGCGGCGTTGGCCGCGACCGTGGTGCTGCATTCTGGTTCGCTATGGATGCGGTGGATCGGCCGGCCGCAGCTGTTTACGGGAACTGATCCGGTGATTTTTGCGAAGACTACTTTGTGGACGACCGGCTTTACGACAGTGGTGTGGCTGGCGGTGACGCTGCTGACCAAGCCGGAGCCGGGGGAGACCCTGGTGGCGTTCTACAGGAAGGTGCGGCCGCAGATCACGGGGTGGCAGCCGATCGCCAAGCTGTCGGGCGACCATACCGTTACGCGAGACTTGGGGAAGAACCTCCTGAGTTGGATTCTCGGCTGCGCGCTGGTTACTCCATGCTGTTTTGCATCGGGCAGCTTTGCTTCGGGCGATACGGGGCTGGCGCTGTTCTTGGGCTGGTGGCCGGGGCTTGCGGGGTGGCGATCTTTCTGTTGATGCCGAAGTCGGAGACTTGGCGGGCGAACTGACGGGCAGTCGACCCTTCGCTGAGCTCAGGGCAAGGAGGCGCGGGGCCACGCGAGGAGATGAGTTAACTCTTAGGATACACCCCCACCCCCCTCCCCTGTTTTTGGCTAAACGCGGATTCTAAAGAACTTACTTAGGGCGCGTCGCGTAAGTGTTGATTCTAATATGGTTACGGACAGATAATTTCGGTCAAAACGCGGGGAAACGCGGTGTTTGCCTGCAAGTGCTAATTCTAAAGGGTTTAGCGTGTTCTCCTGTTTCCCCCCTCGTGAGTTCCTTGAGCCGATGGGCGCTTGCGTTGACGAGCTCCGGTGAAATGCGGCTCGAAGTCATGCGTAGAAAGAGGCAGTTTTTATCGGGCGCCTGGGGTGGCTGGGGCACAATGTATTGTGCCCCTACAACGGATTTTTTGGAGCGACGGCCCGCGTCCGAAAAGTGCGTCAGGAACTTGAGATTGGAGATTTGGGACCGGGCCGGCGATAAAAACAAAAACGCCAGCAAGATGCTGGCGCTACGACATATCACACGCTTACCCAGTTGTTACGATACGGCGGCGGTAACGGGTTGTCAAGGGGCTTTTGACGGTTTTCTTGCTGGTTGCGGCGGGGATGATGGTTTCCGGGGAAATTTCAAATTGGGAAAGAGCCTTGAAGAGGTGAGGAGGACTCCTTGAGGAGAGAGCTTTTGGTATTGGCGAGTTGGCATGTGATCGGGCAGGTGCTGTATTACGTCTTGCTTGCCGTGCTGATGATCTATGTGTTGAAGCAGGTGCGAAAGCCCGACCGATGGGCGGGGCGGTTCTTTGTGTGGATCATGAACATGTCCCATTCGGGGGTGACGGACTGGGGACTGGGGCATGTGCGGATTGAGAAGGAGTTCACAATTCTGGATGTTGGTTGTGGCGGTGGTAGGACGATCGAGAAGCTGGCAGGGATGGCCGCACGTGGGATGGTTTACGGTGTGGATTACGCGAAGGGGAGTGTGGCGGCATCGCGGGGGCGCAATGCGCAGTTGATTGAGGCGGGGCGCGTCGAAATTGCGCAGGCTTCGGTGTCGCAACTGCCGTTTCCCGATGGCAAATTCGATTTGGTCACCGCGGTGGAAACGCAATATTACTGGCCGGACCTTGTGAAAGATATGCAGGAAATTCTGCGGGTGCTGAAGCCTGGGGGGACGCTGGTCGTGATAGCGGAAAGCTACGGAAAGGCAAGGTACGACATGATTCAGGGGCCGGTGATGAAGCTGTTGCGATCCGCAAACCCGAGCGTGGAGGAACATCGGGAATTGTTTGCGAAGACGGGTTACACGGACGTTCAGACGTTTGAAGAACGCGCGAAGAGCTGGTTTTGTGGGGTGGGCAGGAAGCCGTTGTAGTTTCTTTGCCGACAGAAAAAAGTGAAAAATGGTGCGCCCGGGGGGATTCGAACTCCCGACCTTCTGGTTCGTAGCCAGACGCTCTATCCAGCTGAGCTACGGGCGCACAGTGATGAAATATTATCATAGGGCCGCGCCACGCTTCCACCTGGGGCGAGATGGTGGTGGCCAGTAGATTCCGAGGGAAGAATTGCCAACCCTTTCTCGGAAAAATAAGGTTGGGCACCATACGGAAACATTATAATTACAGGCCAATTATCATCTTATGATATAAAACATCATATCTACCGCTATGCCAAATTCCAAGACGCGCCGTGTACTGAACGTCTTCTTGGCTTCCCCAAATGACGTTTTGGAGGAGCGAACCACCGCCGAGGAAGTGGTAATCGAACTGAACAAAATAGTGGCTCGCCAGCTGGCATGGCAGGTGGACCTTCACAAATGGGAAGATACATCACCGGGGTATGGCAGACCACAGGCGAAGATAAACGCCGCAGTAGACAATTGCCAATTGTTTATCGGACTGCTTTGGGAGAGGTGGGGACAGCCCACGGGGGACTACTCTTCGGGGTTCGAAGAGGAATATGAGCGCGCAAGAGGGCGGCGAAAAACAAGTAATGAGCCCGAGATATGGTTAGCCTTCAAGGCATTGGACCCGGAGCGGCTCAAGGACCCTGGGCCGCAGTTATCCAAGGTCTTGGAATTTCGGAGAACGCAGGCAGGCTTAGGAGAAGTCTTATTCAAAGATGTAAAAGACAATTCTGACTGGCGAAGCAAATTGCAGCACTGGCTCATGGAATACGTGTTGACCTTGGCCCTTCCGTCTCTCATGCTGGCCGAGCAAGAGTCCCCGTCGGCAACTCCCTCGCCGCAATTCGCAGAAGCCACTGCAGAAACCAAGATGCTAGGCGAACGAGACCAAGCAGAAACCGCAGAGCAGAGCCAATTAGCCCAGCTTTCAGAAACTCTCTCCGATGTTATTCAGACAGAAGATCTCGAGTTCTCACCCGCTGACGAGAACAAATTCCAAAAGTTCGAGGTTGCACGCCTCTACCTTCTTTCCGCAACATGGATGTCTTCACGGTACACCGCCGACGTCCTCGGCACGCACGAAATAAATCTTCTTTACAGGTATAGAGAAAAACTGAGGCCGACCCCGCGGGAGCGTTTCGAACTATTGCGCGCTGCCTTAAGCGATGCTTCCGACGCCAAACCGTGCTGGTTCTGGTATCAGGATTTGTCCGCAGAGGACGTTGAAATGATGCTCCTCTATGTCGGGAAAAGGGACAATAATCCAGACCTCCGCGCCAAGGCTCTACGATTGCTTAAATCGGCCCAGATCGTATTGCCAAATGAAAAATGGCCGGAATTACCTCTTTCAGACGACATCGCAACTGTCCGCGTTGCGGCTTATCAGTACCTCGCCTCGCTAGCAAACCAAGACGCGCTAGAATTGCTTCATTCGATCGAGGCAAAGTTGGAGAATGCATCTTTCTCCCGTGCAGCCCATAAATATGCGCTGGAAATTCAATTGCACCTCAACCCCGACGAAGGTCTTCTGGAACTAATCACTCAGCCGGAACTCGTGTCCGACGAACTGCTATCGACGCTAAGTACGATTGCTCCGAAAATAGGTACTGAACCGCTCTTGACGGCGGCTGGGGATCCAGTCGAGTCCATTCGGACGATCTGCATCGAGGAACTGGCCCGAAGAAGAGAACTTCCGAGGACGCTTGCGCAATCACTGACTGATGATAAATCAGCCACCGTTCGAGCGTTGGCGTTCACCAGACTCGCCGAACTAGGTGCGCCCATTGATCTGGTCAATCTCAATAACGCTGTCTCTCGATTCGATGCCGACCTGATTAAGAAAGGTATCGATGCTGGTTCAATAGTTCTACGCGTCTTCAGGACCTACCCAACTCAGCAACTCTTAGAACTGGTAGATTGGTATTCACTTAACGGTCAAGATGCGTACTGCTGTTTGGCACTCGAAAGATTTGAAGAAATCTCGGCGCATATCAGAACAGACATAGAGAATGGATTCAGTAGAATAAAGGCGGAGAGTGACGCACGTCTTAGATTGTCATCCGGCACAGTCGCAGACCTCATAGTCCAAAAGTTTGAAAAGGAAGACCTCAACAAGTATGTCGCATCACGCTTCTTGGAAGCAGCGATGGTCGGACTTGCCGCACACTCAGAACCCTCCGACATCAACTTCGGACGGAAATACTTATTGCCCGATGAACCGAGGCTGAGCAGAGCAGCACTGGACATAGTATCTCGCTTTGGAGATGCTTCAGATGTGAAAGCTCTGCTTGTCCTCGCGAAGGAGGGCTTCCAGTCAATCGCCACACACGCGGCCGCTGCCGCCCTCAAGCTATCGCCCGAACCAAATGAAGTTGCCCGCGAATTGACAATGGGCCCGCACTCAGAGGTGAAAGCAATTGCGTTTCGATGGCTACTTGATAATCCATCTGAGCAAGCAAAAGCACTTTGTCGCGAGTTGTTAGACGGGCAAGATGCCACAAATCGAGTTCGGTCAACATATTGCCTTTCGCAAATGCTCAACAGAGATGAACTCGAACAACTTCTAAAAGACTATCTTGCAAGAGAAACATATTTTTATAGCGTTGTAACTTGGTTGGACAGATTGCTTTATTCGCCTTCGCCAGTTAGGAAAGTATTTCATCAAAAGCTCGAGCAAGTCCTGTATAGCAAGTGACCAACCACCGATACTGGCCTGCTTTTGTAACCGCCGTGACTATTGCTGCGGTCCAGCCTGCCTCGCCTTTCATCCGTGTTCCTTAGTTGCCGCAAAGTGGAAGGACACGTGGACCCGGGCCTCATCCACTGCTATATATTCGATTGATTGTGAAGTAGTGTATATCGCCGGGAGGAACTTCCATGAACATGAGATTGGTAGGGGTGATGGGCGGATGCTTGCTGGGCGGATGGTTGATGGCTGGAACGGCTTGTGGGGCGCAGCAACAGGCGAAGGCGATTGTTACGGAGGAGGTCTGCAGCGCGCCGAAGGCTGTTGTGGCGGCGGTGGCTGAGGATAAGAAGGGTGGGGAGCAGCCGGTGGGGACGGCGGACCTGGCTCGGGTGGTGCAGTTGGTGGACCACGCTTTGAAGTGTTATCAGGCGCTGTCGAAGGATTTGGATCCGCTGCAGCCGAAGGGATTGCCGAAGATCAGCAGCGCTACGATGGACTTCAAGGCTACTACCGGGAAGACGGTGGGGTTTTCGCTGTCGATCTTTGTATTCAAGGTGGGGGCTAGCCGGGAGAAGGACGTTACGGACGACATCGCGTTTACTTATAGCGTGCCTAAGGTGGTCGCGCCCGGGCCTAAGGGTATTACCAAGCCGGCGCCGGCGGATCTTTTTGCGGAGCTGGTTAAAGAGGTGGCGGCTGCGGCTAACGCGGCGCAGGCGCAGAGTACGGCGTTGGGTATGCCCTTGAGCAAGGTGCAGATTACGGTGTCTTATGGGATTAAGTTTGATGGGAATGTCGGGGTTAGCGTGCCGATTTCGCTGGTTACGATTGGTGGGAATGGAGATTACAACAAGAATGACACGCAGACGATTACCTTGACGTTTGGGCAGTGACCGGAGGTGGTGGGGAGCGGGCGGGGTGGAGAGTCGGATGGGGAGAGAGGCGGCCGGTTCCGTTCCGCAGCGGGCGGAACGCGGGCGGTTGCAGGAAAGGGCGCGCATCAGAAGGAGCGGGATACAGAAAGGCGCCCGCCTCAGAAGGCGGCCCCTACAACGTCGTGGATGGGGGTGGAATCGGAGGATTTGCACTTTTTGGGACAGACAGGGGTTCGTTGTGGGGCGAGAATTTGGCGCTGAAAGCTGGCTTGGGCTTGACGACGATGTGGGGGCAGATTAGGGAGGAAAAAGAATGTTTCATTTGATTTGGTACATTTTGATTGGGCTGATTGCGGGGTTTATCGCGAAATCGGTGATGCACGAGCACATGACGATGTTTTGGACTACCGTGCTGGGGGTGATCGGGTCGATTATCGGCGGCGGGGTCAGCCACATGGTTTTTAGCTCAAAGAATGAGAAATATCATCCCGCGGGGCTGATTTTGTCGACGCTGGGCGCGATCCTGGTGCTGTACGTGTGCTTTAAGCTGAAGATTCATTTGCCTGAGGTCAACCCCTTCTAGTGTTCTGAGCCGCAGATATTTCGCAAATGTGGCTTGGCAGAAGGGCGGGGCAAGCCCCGCCCCTACGACTGGCGCATTTGCGATGCGGATGAGTGAAGGGTCCACAGGAAAATTCGCTACTGCTAGAACTTCCAGGGAATTCGCGACAGGGAATTAGCATCACGCGGAGGATTTTGGTTGGGATCCCAACCAAGAAATCGTGAATCGAGGAGATTTTACTCCCTGCGAAGAGCGAAGCGGTTGATCCAGCCGGCCTTCTAGTCTCGATAGCCTCCTCTCCGTCCAGTTTTTTTCGTGTAACACGAAAGTTACATCATTTCTACTTGACACGCACGTTCCTCTTGCATACCCTTCGCAACACTTTCTAACGCAAGTTATGCCAGTTCAGTAAAAAGGAAAACAGGTTGAGAGCGAGCCCGGCCTCAATCATTGCTCTTGTAGCAGCCTTTTTCGCGGGAACCAGCGTTCTCGCGCAGAGCCCTCCAAGAAAGATCGGAGAGCTGGAACTGACTTTGGGCGGCATTTCGGCGACCGTCACTCCCTCCAACCCAACGATTCCCAAGAACATCGCCAGCGGCGTGCAGATCGTGGTTACTTCCAACGGGGCGACGCTGACGCCTGCGCAAGTGTCGCAATTCCTTGGCGGGCCATTTCAGATCACTGGTGTGTTGTCTGGACCAGGGCTGCCGCAGCCGGTGAATGTGCCGCAGTCGGGGAGCGGGCCGGGGACGAATGCACTGATTCTGCTGCTGCCTGTGCTGACCGAGGGCGGGAACTACACGCTGAGCAATTTGCAGTTTGTGGTGAACGGGAAGGACGCGCTGGATGTGTCGCCGAGCAGCGTGACGATCAATTGCATCGACCAGGTGCTGGTGACTTCGGTGCAGACGCAGGCGCTGACGCTGGCGCAGATCCAGGCCGCGGGGATCGTGCTGGATAGCAGCGACGTGGTGGGATTTAACTTCACGATTGGACTGCAGTTGTCGTCGCAAGTCGTGAACATCACATTCCCAGTTATTTTTGATAGCCAGGGCGTTCCCATTCCGCAGCCGATTTCTCCACCTCCTACGCCGCCGCGCATTCCCGGAGTTGTGGTTCCGGCGCTTCCCACGATTGTGCCGATGCTGCTGACGATGGACGGAGGCGGAGGCGGGTCGCCGCAAGTGCAACTGCCGGATGGATCGATGGCGCCGGTGCGCATTCCTAGCGTGCTGGTGATTCCGGGGAATGTGGGATTTCTGAAGCAGTTCTTCTCTGCGCAGTTG
>Ga0210410_10003108_pt1 | contig 14776 bp, 12 predicted proteins | sample IncBWC4MmetaG_FD_161058 | JGI IMG/M metagenome (GOLD analysis project Ga0210410, IMG submission 161058) | Forest soil microbial communities from Barre Woods Harvard Forest LTER site, Petersham, Massachusetts, United States - Inc-BW-C-4-M | ecosystem: Environmental > Terrestrial > Soil >... | reverse complement strand
GTTGACGCGAGAAGCAGAACAGCAAAAATACTCTGAAATCGCCACGTTGGTGTCAGTCACGGTCAGTCGAGAGCGGCTTCGGAATGCGGAGCCGCGTTTTTACACAGCCTGGGTCCAAAACGGAAGTGGCCGCGCTGGAACGGGATGTCAATTCTGCCCTCCATAACAGACATCGTCAGGCCGCTCCGCCATGTCCGAAACGTGCCTAATACCAGAAGTCGGGGGACATCATTCGATCACCTCGTCGGCACGCACGAGCAGCGATGATGGAGCTGTTAATTCGAGTGCCTTGGCGGTCTTGAGGTTAATTGCCGGCTGGTACTTTGTCCGTGCCTGCGCTGCCAGATTGGCAGGTTTCTCGCCTTTGAAGATGTATCGCATCGAGGCGTTGTCGCAGGACAAGACTTCGATGATCACCGCATCGACGGCTACCATTCGTCGTCGTAGAGCCACTCCCTTGGGATTCGAGGCCGCGCTCTCGCGTACGGGGACTGACGCGTCCGCTCGGGCTTGCGCAGGGTCGGAGGCGGCTGCGTCGGAGGCGGTGACGTCTTGGGCAGGTTCTGCTCGGTAACCCTCGCGAGCACGCGTTTTATCTCTTCCTGGCTCGCCTTGAGCTCCCCAATGGCTTTTGAATTGTCGCTGGCTATTTGTTGCTGGTTCGCCTTGAGCTGTTCGATGTTTCGCTCCACATTCGCGAGATCGCGCGCCATCGTTTGCAGCAACTCTGTATGATCGGCAGGCGGTGCGGTCTGAGCCAAGGGCGTTGCTTGCGGCGGTGCTGCCTCCGCCGCAGCCACTTGAACGAAAGATGGAGCGGGCTGCGCGGGTAGCGGCGCATTTTCCGGCGGCAATGATGGAGTTGAAACGAGCTGCGGCGCCCAACGGGCGACAACCAGCTTGGCCCCGCCGCCATAGGACGACTGCAAAACCAGGGCAGCGACAACGATGCACGCCGCCAGCGGCAAGCCGACGAGGGTCCGGAGCGCCGGCCTTCCGGGCGGTGATTGCGGGCCGGGTCCGGCCGAAGGTGGGCGCGCGGCTTCGCGCTCCATTTTTGCCAGCTGTTCACTCAAGCGCGCGAGGTCTTCACCCGCGCGCGCGACCTGTTCGTGGGCATGCGCGAGTTGTTCATCGGCGCGCGCGATCAGGGCATTGTGGGGTTCAATTGCTTTTGGAGTGGATGTGGAGTTCATCGGCGTCTCCCTTTTCCGTCCAATGTCATCCGATGGTGACGGTCGACGATCCGTCGGGTCGACCAGCCGCCAACGCTCCGTGGCGGCGACAATAGGGTTTCCGGAGATGCCGCGCCACGCAGCGATGAGCAGTGAGCATCACCATATTTCTTTTAGTTCAAAGGCGATGCCGGGAACGGGCTGAGGTCTGCGATGGGGTTACCCCTGAGAGCGGACACATGACCGAATCGCGGATTCAGGACCTTTGATGTTGCCATGCTCTTACGGCGACGACAAACGCCGCCGTGAGCTACGTTGTCGTGCGATAGATTACGCTATTAGCGCGGGGTTCTCTATCCTTTTTCGCATATCGTCGCAGACCGATCTGACCTCGGCAGTCATTACCGATGCTTGTTCAATGCGGTCAAAAACCAGCTTCGCCTCTTCCCGGTATTTTTGGGCGGTGTCCTGGACGTAAGCTATGGCGTCCTTGCATCCGGCCGCCATCTTCTCAGCGCGCTGCACACAATCGATAAGCGTTGTGCCCATCGCCTCGAGGGCTTTAACAGCACCCTCATATTGTGCGATCACTGCTTCGGCACTGAGTTTGCCAATTTGATCAACATCGGCGTGGTGCTCAACATATGGAGGCATCGGCGACGATGGCGTTCGGACTTTGGCCGGCGCAATATCAATTGCACGGTGATCTCGCAGTGGCGGGCTTTTGGTAAGCGCCTGGGCAATGTCATGCTCGACATCGACCAACTCCAGAGTTTTACCATTGGTAGTGGACTGTATCATCTAATCAATACTCCCCTAGCTATGGACTACTTGCGAACTGATTCAGGAGCCGAACGCGGCGGATGAAGCGGCCCGGCGCGCGGTGAGTTGCGGACGACGCGCGCCGGGTCTGGCCACCCCTTTGGCCCACGAGGCGGCCAAAAGAGCGCTTAGGGCTGATTCGTGGCAAAAAGCGGCGGGCCCCGGTGGAAATCTTTTCTGACGCTGGAAAGCAGGCGCAGATCGAATATGTCCGTCCCTGGTACAAAGGGCGAAATACTCGCTGGGAGCAAATGTTTACCGCTTTGCCTCCGGTCGCGGACGAGACCCGACCGGGTTGGCCAGTGTACTTTTGTCGCGGTAACGAGCGCCATCGGACGTTCCGGAATAACACGCGGGCAACCACGGCAGCTTCCGCAGAATCCCCGTGGTGACCGGCTCATCGTCGCTATCGCGTGTGATTTCACTCCACGCGAGGTTTGGGCCAATGCTCAAGCCCCGGGTTGCACGATCTCGATCACAAACGCGACATAACTCTGGCGATCCGCGCTGCTATTGCCGATCTCATTTGTGGACACCAACCGCAGCAATCCGCATGAAGCGATTTCCATGCGGACGAAGGCGTCTGTTGCATCAGCGGCGGAGCCCGGATTTGCAAGTCGAAGCTGATCCCATGGATTCCGTCTCACGTCATGCGGGTGGCGGCGGCTGCGTCATGGCGTCAGCGAGACGGTTCGGGTCGAACTCACGGACGAAGCCGGTTTAGCAGGGAGAGATACAAACCCCAATCACCGCAGCCAGGCGTCCGAAAAAATCGAAAGACCCATTCGATGACAGATAGTGAAATTGCGACCAATTCCCGCAAGTCGCCCGAAGTGCCAATGAATACTCACGACGAACTCCTCCTCTGGCACGCTCTTCATCGTCTTGAGGTGACATATTGGTACGACGTCGACTTCAACGAAGGGCACACTGCCCATGAATTCTTCACCCCGGACGGGGTGAAGACGGTGGGGCACAACCGGTTCGTGGGGCGCGAAGAGATCCGAGCATTTTATGAGTGGCGTGCGCGCCAAACCCGCGCGAAAGCAGTGCGTCAACTAGGGATCAGCGGCGTGAAAGCAGTGCGTCACCTGATCACCAATCTTTATGTGGCGTCGAGCAGCGAACGCCGCGCGACAGTGCAGGGCATAGTCATTTTCCATGGTGGTCTAACCTATCCATCGAAGCGTCAATCAAGTCCCCCAATGATGGTGGCGGATTTGATCAATGAGTGCGTATTGGACAAAGACGACGTGTGGCGATTCAAATCACACACGCTCCGGCCGGTATTCATGAGTGACGCGACGCCTCCGTCCATGGAGATCGATCCGAATTTCCTAAGGCACATTTGAGCGAACCGCTTGATCATCGCGGCGAGCAATCCGGACTCGACCGCGAGTTCCGCGCGATGACGAACAAAGCCGATAAGGGTGGAAACCTCCGCCACCGATGATCCGCGCCTTCGGGCGCACTGCCAAACGCAAACATTCTACTGCCCGCCGTGCACGTGACTTCGCCTGGTTCGGTTTGCCAGCATGAAAAACGGCACACCAGGCTCCGGTTCTGATTGTCAAAGACAATGTAATGTTATAACATTACTTTATGGAGGTTCCCCCATGAAGGCTTCTCCCGCATACACCGGAAGCGACGCTCTCAGGTCCCGACAATTTCAGCGAACGGCAGACAGCGTTTCGCTTCGACGAAGCCGGGGCGGATGTGCGAAACGCCGTGAGGTGCGCAGAGACCGCCGGCATTTCAAGTGAGACCTTGGCCCTTGCTCTTATCAGCGAGGCGCTTCCGCCGATTGTCCATGAGCATGAGCCAATTTGGGCGGCCATGGTCCTGAGCAAACGCGCCCGCCGTCTGCGCGCCGGGCTTTAGATTGGGAGTGTCCGTGGGCGAAATTGTACGATTTGTCCCAAAGTCCGAGCTTGAACGGGCGCGTCTCATTGGAGAGGCCCGCGCGATATACGAGAGCATATTCCCCGACGCTGAGGGGCCCCGGCAGCCAAAACGTGGATACTCCAGTGGCGGCGACAAGTCCGAAGACATGCATCATGATCACGCCGACGACCCACATCGTCGAGCCGATCCAGGGACGCTGACGGGGAACGAGCCGAATGTCTCAGCTGGTTCGAACGTGTCGTTATCATCGTCCCCGATGACTTCCGGTCCACCCCGGTGAGCGGACATCGCAAGAGCGGCTATTGGATATGCGGCTGTCGCAGGCCAGACGCGCCGCCTTCGCCGTCAGAACCAAGGGACATATCCAATGACCCAGGCCAAGCGCGCGCATGGCACACCAGCATCAACCTGGGGTCGGGAAAAAATCCCGGAGCCGGCTCGGACTTTTCCAACCTCACAACCGCTATCACGGACCGCCGTATCGCCATCCTCAGAACGTTGCCTTGATGCCCGCGTAGACCGCCAGCGGCATTCCCGGCTGGAACGTTCGAGGATCGTTGAACGTCATCAGATTGGGGCTGCCGGGGGTGGAGTTGTTGTAACCACCCGTGTTGAAGAACGTACCGGCGGAATAATAATGCTGGTTGAACAGGTTCTGCACCAGCCCGAACAGCTGCACGTTCTTGGTCACCTGGTAGGAGGCATGCAAGTTGGCGACCCAATAGGCCGGGACCTTGGGATTGAGGTTGGAGTCGTCGTGGATCAGATACTGGCTTCCGAAATAGTTGACGTCGCCGCCGAGCTTCCAGGCGTCGGTGATCGCATATTCGGCGCCGAGCTTGACGCGGTGCGCGGGAATTCCCGGAATATGATCGCCGGGCACGACGTTGATGGCGGCAGAACCGGTGACGGGATCGATGGTCGCCATCGGATTATTCACGCCGGGCAACGTCAGAAAGCTCTGGTAGGTCGCATCGACGAAGGTGTAGTTGGCGTAAGCCGTCCAGCGGTTCCAGCTCAGATCGACTTTCGCCTCGACGCCCTGGCGCAGCGTGGTGCCGGCGTTCTGGAAAAAGCCGAAGTTCGGCACCACGGCGCTGGCGACACTGATGATGTCGTCGGTACTCTCGGTGCGAAACAAGCTGACGCCCCAGTGCAGTTGCCAGCCATTTTCGACGAGCTTGGCCGGCGCCTTGCGCGGAAGAGGCTCCGCCGCTGCAGCGCCGCCCGAAAACTCACCGCGCAGGCCGCCCTCGACCGTGTGTGACACCACCTGCTTCAGCGGCGGATCGGCAATCAGGAAATTGTCGATCTGGCAGGGAATCGCGGGATCGGAACAGCCGAGCTCCAAGGGCGTCGGCGCGCGGTTGGCTTCCGAGTAGCCCGCGTAGGCTGTGAGGCTCGGCGCGATCCGGTAGGTTAGGCCGACCACCGGATTGAAGCGCTGAAAATTATTGTTGCTGGTGAGCAGCGGATTGGTCCCGGTCTGGTCCTGAAGGTCGATCTGGGCGTAGTTGAAGCGACCACCGGCGGTAAAGGAGAGCCGCGAGGTGACATCGAAGGTGTTGGTCGCGTACACGCCGACATAGGTGTTGTTGGCAATAATATTGACCGGCGTGACGTCGGCGGCGGGCTGGTCGATGAAGACGCCCGTGCCGGTCACGAAGAAGTTCTGATCGATCGTGCCGAGCTCGGACGAGGTCTGGAACTTGCTCCGGCCGTGATCCACGCTGGTGCCGACGACGAAATGGTTGTCATGGCCGAACAATTGGCTGGTATTCGTCGCCTGCAGCGAGCCTCCATAGCTGTTCGAGCTGGTCGAGTTGCGGTCGATCTCGCCGATTGCGGAATTGGCAGCGAGCGTATTGAGAGTGGCTCCGTTCTGATTGAGCGGCGTGGCACCGTCGCCGATGCACAGGTTGATGCCGTCGTCGCAGGACTGCGCGTCAGAAGCGTTGCCATCGACGTGAGACGCCCGGTAGGCGCGGAAATAGGCGTTGGCCTGGACAGTGAGTGTGTCGGTCGGCGTCCATTTCCCATTCGCCTGCAGAAAGGCCAGCTGAAGATGGGTCGACTGAGGCCAGGTAAAGACGGTCGACCAGCGTTGATTCAGGAGCTCCACCGGCGTAGCCGCGGCGGCGCCAAGCTTGTTGTCCGCGCCGGTGAAAGAGACGTGGAACTCGGTCTGATCGCCACGGGCACCGAGATCGACATACATGCGACGGACCTGGGAGGACGACGAAAAGTCGCGCCAGCCACGATCATAGATGCTGTCGGCCGCGACATAGGCCGAGATGTTGCCGTCCTGGTAGCCGGACTGCGCGCCTCCCGCTATTCGCCCATACGACCCGCCGTACAGTTGGGCTTCAGTGCCGTGATAGTTGAAGCCGTTCTTCATCTCGATCGACAATGCGCCGCCGGTCGCGTTGAGGCCGAACAGCGGGTTGTTCGGCATCATGGTCATGCGGGCGATCGCCACTTGCGGGATCAAGTCCCAGTTGACGACGTCGCCGAATGCTTCGTTGATCCGGTTGCCGTTCTGATAGACGGCGATTCCCTGCGGTGTGCCCGGCACCGGGGACGCATTAAAACCACGGTAGTCGAGATTGCGCTGGAACTGGTTGCCGGACTGGTCATTCAGGGAGACAAACGGCAGGTACTGCACCATGCCGTCCAGCAGCGTCGGCGCCTTGGAAGGAACGAGATCGCCGGCGTCGATCGTCTGCACGTTGGACGGTACTTTTTCCTTGTCGATCCCGCCGCCGGGCACCGGGGCAACGCCGACGACTTCGATGGTCTGCAGGCTCTCTTGCGCCGAGGCAATTCCAGGTAGTCCTGAGCAGGTCAGCAGAAGCGCGCCCTTCAGCGCTTTGAGCCTGGTCATGTCATCCCCCAAGTCCCCTTCGACCGGTTTATTCCTGGCGGCTCGGTGTCCCCTGAACTCGCATCGGTCGAATTGCACTGCTACATGCAGAAATATTGCTAGTTGCTTGGTCAGATCGCTGCAACGGGAATGTTTCCCGGTCAAACCGGGAGGTTTTTCCCGATCGCAAAAAAAACCTGGTCAAGGCGCTCGAACTGACACGTCGGAACAGTCAGGCGTGCTCGGAAGAGACCGCGTCGCTGATCGCAGGGGCGCCGTTCATTGCGGCCTCAGGTGCAGTGGAATCGTGAGCGCTATCTGGGTCTGGCTCATTCCGGGAAGAAAGCGTGGAAAGGGCTGTGCGCGCTCGATGACGGTCATCGCCGCACTGTCGAGCGCGGACGAGCCTGAGCTGCCTGCGAGCCGGTGCGACAGCAGCCGTCCGTTGCGATCGATGGTCACGCCGACCCGCACGGTGCCGCTGTCCCTGCTGCCATTGGCTGAATATGTTGCGTAGCGCCGGATGTGCGCCGCCAATTCGCTTTCCCACGATGCTCGCCCGGCCCTCGCTCCCTCGCTATCCGCGCCGGGGTTAGGGGCCGAGGCCATCCGGGCAGGCCTGCTTGCCGCCGATTCAGCAGGCCTTGGCGGCGCCGCCTGACGCTTCGCTTCCACAGCCTTGTCGTCGGTGACCGGCTTGTGCTTGGCCCGCTCCGGGATGGTCACGGGCTTGCTGGCTTGAGGCAAGGGCTCGGCGTGCTTCAGGGGCGGCGCCGTAACGGCGGGTTCTTCGGGGAGCGTCGGCGCCGGCGTCGTCAGCGCGACAGGGGGCGGCATCGGTTCGGGTTGCGGAGCGGGCTCTGTCTTCTCCTGAGGCGGCTCGGGCTCGATGACGGCCTGCCGAGGTGTGTCTGGCTCTTCCTTGGGCGGCGCGAGATCGGACTGCTCGACCGGCGGAGTCGGTTCGGCCGGTTGAGCTTCGGGAGCGGCACGGGCGGGCGTGTTTGCAGCCGGCATGAAGGCGACATCGATCACCGGCGCCTCGGCCCGGTCCCCGGGCGCAGCTCGAAAAAGCAGATAGGCCGCGACCAACCCGACATGCAGAGCCGCAACGACAACCGCGGCGAAGGTCCACAGCGCCGTGTCCCTGGCGTGCTGCTGCCCGTACGAATCGACCGCCGTCACGCTCACGGCCCGCTCCGGATCTCCAGCGCAACGAGCGCTACTTTCACATAGCCTGCGCTCCGCAGGAGGTTCATCAATTCCATGACTTCGCCATAGGGCAGCGCCTGGTCGGCGCGGAGCAGCACGCGTTGTGTGCGATCCGAGCCCGTGGCTGTGTCGAGCACTGCGCCAAGGTTTGCACGCGTTACGGCCGCGTCGTCGATCGCAAGCGAACGGTCGGCCTTGAAGGTGACGAAAATCGGTTTCTCGGGGCGAGCCGCCGGCTCGGCCGAGGCGGATGGCAAATTGACGGGCACGTCAACTGTCGCGAGCGGAGCCGCGACCATGAAGATGATCAGGAGCACCAACATGACGTCGATGAACGGCGTCACGTTGATCTCGTGGGTCTCCGCGAAATCATCATCGCGCCTGGCCAGACGGACAGCCATGGGTCACTCCGCCGAATCTGCGATCGAGAGCGCGGGCGAACCCGCCGCGCGCAAACCGCGCCTGCTTTCGACGGACAGGGATTGCCGGTCGAGATCGCGGCTGAGCAAGCGCAAGATCGCGACCGATGCATCGGCCAGAATCGCACGATAGCCGCCGGTTGCACGCGCAAACGCATTGTAGATGACCACTGCAGGGATGGCCGCGACCAGGCCGAAAGCGGTGGCAAGCAGCGCTTCGGCGATGCCCGGCGCGACCACGGCGAGGTTCGTCGTATGCGACTGGGAGATGCCGATGAAGCTGTTCATGATGCCCCAGACGGTACCGAACAGGCCCACGAACGGCGCAACGGCGCCGATGGTGGCCAGAATGCCCATGCCGCGCCCGATGTGCTGCACGGCGGCCGCCTCGATCCGCTCGAATTGCCAGGCCACCCGTTCCTTGATCCCGTCAGCAGCAAGGCCGTGCGATTTCTCTATTTCATCATCCGCCATGTTAAGCAGGCGGCCGATTGCGCTCTCCTGCTGTCCGGTCTGTCTGATGGCATCGACCAGCGACCGCGCGGAAAGAATGATCACAAGCGCACTGCGGGCCTCGCGCCGCGCAGCCCGCAACTGAATCATCTTGACCAGAAGGACGGTCCAGGTTGCCACCGACGCCAGTGCAAGGCCGATCATCACCGCTTTCACGACGATATCGGCCTGGATAAACATGCTCGCGGGAGACAGGGCATCGGGCAATGGGCCTGCGAGGGGCGCCCCGTTCGTTGCCGGCAAGGGACGCGCCGACGCCGGAGAAGACGCGGAAGCGGCTGATGACGGCTCGATGCGTAACGGAGGAGAGGCCGCCGCGGGAGCATTGGTCGCAGCGCTTGTATCTGCGGGAGCCGTGTTGGCTGGAGTCGAAACGATGGGGGCCGTTTCTGTCGGACGGCTGTCGCCTGCTGGCGCTTCGGCACGAACGTTGAAAGAGACAAGAAAAATCGCGACGGCCAGCGATATTTGAAGGCAAACCCTGGAGCGCTCTCGTCCGGTCCATCCAGCGTTCTGGCGTGAGGGCTTGGCCTTGCACATGATGTACCTCGCGACTGTTACTGGACGCGACGTAGATCCAGCGGAGCCGAATGTTCTGCAAGCTGTGCCAGCGCGCCTTGAGGGGCCGATCGCACGGGCGAAATCATACCGACCGATAGTCTACATTGCATAGGGAAAATTGTTTCGTACCCGTTGGGCAAAGTGACGGCAAATTTTTCCCGAGGGCGAGAGTGTCCCGTCGGTTCTATTCGGGAAGAATTCCCGGCATGACCGGGAAAATGTCCCGGGTCCAGGAAGCGTTCCCCAATGACGGTTCAGCTAGCCATTGAAAGCACCGCACGGTCAAAGCAGTGCGCCGTCCGCTTCGGGTAAATCGCGGGCTTTGACGTTGTGTTCGGCCACTTCCGATTTGCACCCAACTCCCGACATTTCGCTGCACTGCAATAGCTGACGCCATGACTTGCGTGCGTGGCGATCATGACGCCATCGGCCACACACGGGAACGGTGGCCTGTTTCCCAGGCGCGGCGATATGCACCTAATTTCCTCACGGGGTATTGTTGGGTGTTTTGAGGGACGGCGGCGCAACTGCGAGCGGTGCACCTATTGCCCACGCCTTTCCAATGAAGATGCCCCTAAAGATCGAAATTCGTGGGCAGCATGACGACGTCGCGAATTGTCGTGCCGCGCGGCCGCGTCAGCATGAACATCACCACGCTCGCCACTTCGCTGGCCTCCAGGAGACTTCCCGACTCCCTGGCTTGCTTCAGCTTCTCAGGCGGCCAGTCCGCGAGCAGTGCGCTGACGACGGGTCCGGGTGAGATTGAGCCCACGCGAATGCCGTGCTTGAAGACTTGGCGTCGCACCGTCTGGACAAAGCAGTTGATTGCCCACTTGGACGAGGCATAGACCGGCTCCCATGGTGTCGGAAAGTGAGCCGCCAAGGAACTCGTGATGATGATGTCGCCCGTCCGACGCTCGATCATGTGAGGCAGCACGTCGTGCACATTTTTCATCACGACGTTGACATTCAAGTTCAGCATCCGGTCGATAGCCCCGGTGTCGGCATCGACCAGGTCGCCGCCGATGTACATGCCCGCATTGGCATGGAGGATGTCGAGTTGGCCAGCCTTCTCCAGGACTCTGGGAAGCAGGGTGGCGCAGGCCCTCGGGTCAAGCAGGTCGATGACCAATGGGATCACTGCGTCGCCGTATTTGTCGCAGAGCGCCCTCAGCGCCGCCTCGTCGCGGTCGACCATCACCACGCGAGAGCCTGCTGCCAACATCGCCTCGGCACTAGCCAATCCTATCCCCGACGCCGCCCCCGTCACGGCGGCAACCTTGCCTTCCAATTCTGTCGCCATAGCTCGCCACCTTGCTGGGGTCACCACAGTCCGCACCGCAGTATAGCCACACACGCTGCAGCAAACAGCATCTCTATTCGATCACCCCTTCGGCCTGAACGAGCAGGTTTGCACGAATGGTGGTGCCCTGTTTCCTCCCAGTTTTGAGGTGGATCACCAATTCGAACTTCGTAGGCTGCTCGGATCGGCAAATCAGCGGGCTTGGCTCCTCGCGTTGAAAATCGATCAGCAGGAGCGGGTGTCGGCCGGTAGCATTATTGTCAATCGAATCCATTGGAATGTCCGATCGATGTATCTGCTATCCCAATGAGACGCAGAGATCGTCATCTACGTTCTTTCACAGCGTCGCCGAAACCGCGGAATCCAGGCAGGCAGACAATGTTTTGCCTGAAAGCGGCTTCAACGCACACAACTTTGTAACTGCGCATTGCAGTTTGAACACCCAAACTTGAAAGTAAATTTAGGAATGGCTGCGATGCGGGTGGCCGTGATTGCCAGACCCAGCGCGGCGCTTTAATGCGCCGTCGTGAACTCGGCGTGGATCGCGCGCTGGGGAATCTTTTGTGGGACCCAAAAACAGGAAGAAAAATACAGAATGACTCCGACCTCGAAAAAGTTCGCAGCCTCCGCTGCGACGCTGTTCACGTTTGCGTTTTTCGTTATGACAGCGTCCACCGCTCAGGCAGACGACTATTGCATTACGAATGGCGCTCAAACAGCTCATGGCTGCGGTTATCAGACCATGGAGGCATGCCGGGCCGCATCCTCCGGTATCGGCGGCACGTGCTCGCTCAGTGCCTCGTCCAGTGCCCCGTCCAAAACTTCCAGCGACTCCCTGGCTTATCAAGCAAAGCAACCACATTCACGGTCCCGGAAAGAACCCACCGGGAATTGATCGGCCGGTCTGAGAATCCGATTCGAATGGTGCGGCCTCCGAGCTTGATCTCGGAGGCCGCAAGAATTTGACAAACCAAGAATCTGACAAACCATGACTGTGCGGCCGATGTTGCAGATGGGTCAAAAGCGGCGGCTTGATCCTTTGCCAGCCACTTCCGGCCTGGCCTGAACAACGGACATCATCAGACCGGGCCCGGCTGGCCCGGTTGGTGCCACGACTGCACATCGTCAGACTGTAGACGCACGTGGATAATTCAAGTCGCGGACTTGATGAACTCATAAAACGTGCGGAATCCTTTATTTGGAAGCGTTGCGCCGCAACTGCGACAACCATGCGTGATCGACGTTTCTGCGGATGAGGTCCGACAGCTGAACCAAAAGCCCTCGAAGCCGGGCATTCTCCTCAAGCAGCGACGGAATGTCGCCGGTGTGTTCGCCAGACCAGGGTGCCGGTTCATCCCCTCCAGGGGCATTTTCCTCAACTGTCAAAAGAGCGTTGTCGGTAGGCTCGTCAACCCAAAGTGAGGGTTCACCGGGGCGGCCTTGCTTATTGCGCGGCGGATAATCTGCTTCCATGACGAATGCTCCAGTTCAAATAAAAGAACGCACCTCCCAATCGCCTTATCCACGTTGAGAGTGAATTGAGTCGGCCGGCGAATTTGGGACGAAAATTTGAAATGCATTGGGGCGCGCCGCAATGACGCCGCTTTAGCGCCAGAAATTTTCGGTTTAATGGGACATCAATATTGTGCATTAACCCCGGCGTAACGGGCACTTTTAGGTTGTGATAGTCAGACGGAGCAACGTCTGAAGCGTCTATATTGATGATCCAAGACGGAGCGAGTCATGCGCGTCGCGGTGATTGCTGTGTCGATGCTGGTGGTGGCCACATCATCAGAAGCTTCAAAATCCTGCATGAGCAAGACGGAAGCGCGTCAGCATTTTGGATCGGTGCATATCTATTGGCATGGCCAGGATCATTGCTGGGACGCGACACCGGGACGACACCATCAGACCCAAAAAATTCAGCGAGAAAATAGTCGGCAGGTTCAGCAAAAAATTGATCAGTCCAAGTGGCATAACGCGATGTCGGAGATGCTGGCTGTTGACGAACCCGCACCGAAGCCCGGGGTGCAGACATCATGGGATGCCCGATACCATGGGAACGATGATACTACCGCTGGCGCGCAATGGGTGGATCGCTGGGTGGATATCGCTCAGGTTGCGCCGCCACCCATCATCGAAAGCAAACCAGAGCCGATGGTCGCACCGCCGCCCATCATCGCCGAGTCAATGGTCCAGCCGCGTTACGTGGTGTTGGTGTTCTTCGGCTTTGTACCGTTGATGCTTGCGGCTGTCGTAGTTCTGTTCAGCTGCACGATCTATGAGCAACCGAAATCAATGACACCCTTCTGAAATTCGCCGAAAACCTTTCGCTTGCGCGAATTCTATCCCGCCGGCAACCGAACTGCGGACACCCTGCTGGTCCGTTTCGTGCCAAAACCAGAAGTCTTGTCACTTCATTCGATTATTTCGTCGGCCGTGGACAGCAGCGAAGGCGGAACGGACAGGCCGAGGACCTTGGCTGGTCTCGCGCCCGATTACTTGTGGCAGCAACGAAGTGTAATCCACTTCATACCTGGAAGCCTTCCATCGAATATATTCAGCAAAGGATATCCAAGATCGCACCCGGCGACTGATGTAGATTGTTTAGAGCTGCTGCAGGTCGTGCCGAAAGCCTCTTTACCGGCAGCGCAGAATGCCCATCGGCGGGCGAGCACTCCGAATTTTGACAGCTAGATGATTTTCGGCCGCACCTCCGGCGGATGCGCCTGAGGCCGAGCCGTGTCACGACCATCTGAAAAGCAATGGAGGGTGCAATGAATAAGAGGAGGGTTTTCGGTATTCTCGGTGTAACAGCGCTAGGTCTTGCGTTTTTTGGCGGGCCCGTTCGCGCCACCGTCATCACCGATTGGGACGAGAAAGCCGTCGTTGTCGTTACGCCAATGTCCAGCTTTGGCGGCACCTCGCCGTACATGGCGGTGCGTATGATGGGGATGGTCCACGCCGCGATGTTCGACGCGGTCAATTCGATCGAGCGGCGCTACCAGCCGTATCTGGCCCAGCTGCCTGCGGACCCCACCACGTCGAAGGAAGCCGCCGCCGCGGCGGCCGCCGCGACGGTATTGGCGACAATTGATGAAAGGACAGCGGGTGACATGAAGGCCATCCTCGCGACCTACCTCGCACCGCTTCCCGAGGGCGTCGCGAAATCGGACGGCGTCAAGCTTGGCGTGGCCGTTGCGGCAAAAGTGTTGGAGGCGCGGGCCAACGACGGCTGCGATGCGCCTGATGCCTACCTGCCGAGGACCACACCCGGCGTCTATGTGCCGACCGCGATCACGCTGTCATCAATGTGGCCGAACATGAAGCCGTTCGCGATGTCCAGCCCGTCGCAATTTCGGCCAAAACCGCCGATTGCGCTGGACAGCAAGGAGTGGGCGACAGACTTCAACGAGATCAAGGACTATGGTGGAAAGATCAGTGCAAAGCGAACGGCCCAGCAGACCGAGACAGCCCTGTTCTGGACAAGTCCGCTTTTGGCCTATCAGCCCTTGATGCGCCAGCTCGTGACCGCAAAGCAGATGGGTGTCCTCGACAGCGCACGCTTCATGGCGCTTGAGGCGGTTGCGCTCAACGACGCGATCATCGCGGTGCTGGACGCCAAGTACCATTACAACTTCTGGCGGCCGATCACGGCAATTCGCAACGGCGATATTGATGGCAACCCGGCCACCGAGAGTGAGGCAACCTGGCAGCCGCTCGCCAACACGCCGATGCATCCGGAATACCCGTGCTCGCATTGCATCCAGAGCGGCAGCGTCGCCGCCGTCGTCAAGGCGGTGCTGGGCAGCGAGGACATCCCCGAGGTCGCGCTGACAAGCCCGGCGACGCCCGGCGTCATCCACCGTTGGACCAACTTGGCAGCCTTTACCGAAGAGGTTGCAAATGCTCGCATCTGGGCCGGCTTCCATTACCGCTTCTCGACCCACGTCGGGACGGATACGGGGCTTCAGATCGGCGAATACTTTGTGAAGAACGTGAT
>Ga0210410_10003107_pt1 | contig 14777 bp, 9 predicted proteins | sample IncBWC4MmetaG_FD_161058 | JGI IMG/M metagenome (GOLD analysis project Ga0210410, IMG submission 161058) | Forest soil microbial communities from Barre Woods Harvard Forest LTER site, Petersham, Massachusetts, United States - Inc-BW-C-4-M | ecosystem: Environmental > Terrestrial > Soil >... | reverse complement strand
GAGAGACCGGTGATGATGCCGGGGAGAATCAGGGGGAGCAGCACTAGACGGCGGAAAAGGGCTTTGCCTGGAAAGTTGACACGGTCGAGCGCGAGCGCGGCGAGAAGACCGAGGGTGAGAGACAAAGCAACGCTAGCCGCCGCGACGATCAGGCTGTTTATGACGGAATCCCAGATCGCCGAGTCTGAGAAAAGCTGACGATACCAATCCAACGTGAAATGGCGCGGCGGGAATCCGCCGACACCGTCGCGATTGAAGGAATAAAGAATCAGCACAACGATGGGCAAATAGATGAAGCCAAACACCAGCGCTGAATAGAGAGCGAGCAGCGGTGAGCGCGAAGTGGATTTCGCGCCGCTCATTTGAAGGACCACCGTTTCTCTAGCTGTTCGGTGGCGAATAAGAGAGAGATGGTGATCAGCAGAATGCAAACAGATATGGCGGCACCGAGCGGCCAATCGTAGGCGGCGCCGAAAAGACTTTGCACGATGTTCGCGATCATGGTCGCGGAAGGACCGCCCACAAGCAGGGGCGCCAGGAAATCACCAAGGGAGAGAACGAACGCGAACGTAGCCCCCGCGAGCAGGCCGGGAATCGAAAGCGGGAGGATCACCCGCAGGAACGTCGCGCGACGGTTTGCCCCGAGATCTTGCGAAGCTTCGACCAGAGGCCGGGGTATGTGTTCCAGGGCGGCATAGATGGGAAGGAAAACGAAGGGCGTGTAGATGTGCGTAAGCATGAGAATCACCGCGAACGGACTATAAAGAAAGAAGCTGACCGGCGCGTGCGTGATGTGCAGGTACTGAAGAAACCCGTTGAGCACACCGTCGCTGCCAAGGATGGTTTTCCATGCATAACCCCGCACGAGATAACTGACCCACAGCGGAATAATCACAAGCTGGTAAAGGAGTTCTTTCCGCGGTCCGGCGTGGAACGAAAGATAGTAGGCCAGCGGATAGCCGAGGAGGAGAGAGCAGAGGGTCACGGACGCGGCAATCCGCGTGGTGCGGAGAAAAACCTGCAAGTACAAAGGATTGGTGAAGAGCGCGCGATAGTTTTGCAAATTCCATTGGTGGACCAGAAATCCGTCGCGCACCAGCCAGAAACTGTGCGAGAACATGAGCGCGTAGGGCAGCAACAGGAATACACCGACCCAAAGTAGCGGTGGGACTGCAACAAGCGTCTTGTAAGTACGCGAGTACATTTCCTGATTCTCGTGCTAATCGCGGATGCGCGCGGCGTCGCGCGGTGCAAAAACAAACTCGTGCTCGCCCTCCAGCCGCTCGCCGGCGGGAACACGCACTCGCAAAAGTTGACCAGCGCAATCGACCTCGAGCAATTCCGTGGCGCCGGCATAAATCTGCTGGCGAATGGTTGCTTTGAATTCCATGTATGGCGTACCGATGGTGGCATCAATAATTCCCTTGATAGCCTCAGGTCGCAGTGAAAATGTCGCCGGGCCATCCGGACCACTGACCGGGTAAATACGAATTGCTCCGCAGGTGGCCGAGCCGCCGCGGACTTCCCCGCGCAGAAGATTCGTTTGTCCTATGAATTGCGCAGCATAGGTAGTAGCGGGATGTGAATAGATTTCGCGCGGAGAAGCAACTTGCTCGAGCGCGCCATTGCGGAGGAGCGCGATGCGATCGGAAAGTGCCATAGCTTCGTCCTGATCGTGCGTGACAAACAGAAAAGCGATGCCGATTTCGCGTTGCAGAGTTTTCAGTTCGCTTTGCATCTGCTTGCGGAGGTTCGCGTCAAGCGCGGAGAGCGGCTCGTCCAGGAGCAAGAGTTCAGGCCGATTGATCAGAGCTCGAGCAAGCGCGATGCGCTGCTGCTGTCCGCCGCTGAGAGTTGCCGGGCGAGCCTCGCCGAAGTCTCTCATTTTCACCATAGCGAGCGCATCTTCCACCCGCGCGGCGATTTCGTTTTTGGGCGTGGACTTCACGCGAAGACCATAGGCGACGTTTTCGCGAACGCTAAGGTGCGGGAAGAGCGCGTAATTTTGGAAAACGGTATTCACGCGCCGTCTATACGGCGGCAGTGCATCCAAACGTTCGCCAGCCATCCAAATCTGGCCGGAGGTGGGCTGCTCAAATCCCGCGATTAAGCGAAGAAGTGTGGTCTTGCCGGAACCGCTTTCGCCAAGAAGCGTAAGGAATTCCCCGGGGGCGATCTGCAGAGAAATGTTCTTCAAAACCTCGGCGTGGCCGAATCGCTTCGCAATGTCGCGGATTTCGAGAAGCGGAGCGCTGCTAGCAGCCGCGTTCTGCGGCGCGATGGCACCCGCAACGCTCACGGCGCGCTTTTTACCTCGTTCCAAATTTCGTTGTATTTTGCACGGCGGGGCACGTCTTGCCAGAAATAGATGCGCTTCATGTATTCGTCGGGATTGTCGAGGTGCAAGCTCTTTCGCTCCTCCGCAGTGAGTAGCTCGGAAGTCGTGGGATTTGCCGGCGTGTACTGAGTGACATCGGCCACCAGCTTCTGCGTCTTGGCCTCGATCATATATTCGAGAAATTGCTGCCCGAGTTCTTTGCGCGTGCTCGCCGCCGTGATCATCAAGTGATCAATCCAACCGCTGGTGTTTTCCTTGGGGATGGTTTCCGCGATAGGAAAATTGATTTTGCGAAGTTGATTCGTCATCAACGGCCAGCCCATGGCAGCGATGACCTCGTGATTCTGAAATAGATTCGTAAGCTCGCCGCCGGTCGACCAATATTTCCGAATGTTGGGTTTAAGCTCGATCAGTTTTTTCTTGACCGCCTCGAGCTGCGAATCGCTGAGATTGTAAATCTGGTTGGGGTCCGGCTTGTCATATCCGAGAACCTGCGCGGCCATATATACGCTGGAAAGTTCGTCCCAAAGCGAAATTTTACCCTTGTACTTGGGAGCCCAGAGGATGCTCCAAGAGTCCGGCGCCTGCGGGAACGCGGTAGTGTCATAGAGCAGAGGATTTGGCCCCCAGACGAAAGGCACGCCATAGACTTGGCCTTTGTCTTTGACCAGCGGAGAATCGCGAAGTCTCGAAGAGAGCTGGTTGTAAGAAGGAATCTTCGAGAGATCGAGCGGCGTAGCAAGCCCAGCCCGAACGATGGACGTCGCCACGTCGCTGGACGGCGAGATGACATCGTAATTGGAAGCGCTGCCGCCCCGAAGCTTGGCAACGAGCTCGTCGCTAGAGCCCATGTAGGCCGCGACGACTTTGCAATGATGAGATTGCTCGAACGGCTGCAGGAAGGAGGGATCAGCGTAGCCTTCCCAAACCAGCAGGCTCAATGTTTCCGTTTTCGGTTTGCAGCCGCTCAGCGCAACGGCAAGAAGGACCGTATAGAAGAACAGCCAGCGTCGCATCATCGTGGTCCGGCCTCCCACTTCACTGTGCCGGCGCCTGATAGACTACACGCCCGCCAACGATAGTCGTCAAGACTTTGGTTCCCGCGATGCGGCGCGCATCGATATCGAAAATATTCTGCGAAACGATTATCAGGTCAGCGAGTTTTCCTGGCTCGATCGACCCTTCCGTCTTCTCGCGGCGGCCCGCGTACGCAGCACCAAGCGTGTACCCGCGAACTGTCTCAGCCACGCTTAGCCGCTGCTCCGCAACAAAGCCCGCCTCCGGCTTGCCTTCCGTGGTCTGGCGCGTGACGGCAGTCTGCATGCCTTCCCAGGGATTCAACGTCACGACCGGCCAATCGCTGCCGAACGCCAGATGCCCTCCAGCATTCGAAATGCTTTTCCACGCCCAGGCTCGCGAGGCCCGGTCCGGCCCGGCGTTTCGTGCCCAAACCTCCAGCGTGTCTGCATCCGGATAAGAATGCAGCGGCTGCATGCTGGCGATCACGCCGAGTTTGCCGAAGCGAGGGATGTCTGCCGCGGCAATCGTCTCGATATGCTCGATGCGCGGCCGGCGATCATTTGTCTGGTTGACCTGCTCGGCTTGCTCATACGCGTCCAGTGCCGTTCGAACTCCATAGTCCCCGATCGCGTGCGTGAAAAGCTGCAGGCCCCGCTTATCGAGCTCGGCAACCGCCGCGGAGTATTTTGCCGGCTCCCAAAATAGCTTTCCCTTCATCGAAGGGTCATCGCTGTAAGGCTCCAGCATCGCCGCGGTGTGCGATTCGACGACACCGTCGACCATCATCTTCACAACATTGGTGTCGATCCAGTCGTCGTTAAATTTCTTGCGAGCCGTTTCGATAGCGCCGATGTCTTTAGGGCGGAGTTCCGGCGGATTCAGAAAATACGCGATGTAGAAACGAAGGGTTTGCTGGTCTTTCCTGCGCAGCTCATCATAAAGGTCCAGGTACTCGAAGTCCCCGCCTGCGCTGTGCACACGCGTCAAGCCGTGTGCATTGGCCCACTTCATACCCGCCTGCAGGGCGGCCAGATTTTCGCTACGAGACGGTTTAGGAACAACCCGCGTGACAAGGATATGGGCTGATTCCTTCAGAGCGCCTGTCGCTTCGTGCGTCTTTGGATCGCGCACAATAACGCCGTTCGGAGGGTCGGGTGTCCCATTGGTGATTCCAGCTGCGGAAAGTGCCTTGGAATTGGCCCAATAGGTGTGGCCATCATAGCCCTCGAGCAAAACCGGGCGGTCCGGAAAGACTTCGTCGAGATATTTTTTGTGAGGCAAAGCTTCGGAGCCGAACATCGCGTAGTTCCAGCCGCGTCCCAATACCCAATCCTTGCCGGGATGTTTCGCAGCGTACTCACGCAAGCGCTGCTGAATATCGGAGGTATCCTTGGCTCCTTCCAGATTCACGCGGCCGAGGCTCAAGGACCCATCCAGAAAGTGGATGTGGCAATCAACAAATCCCGGCAGGACCAAATGACCGCCGGCTTCGATCACTTTCGTCGCAGCGGAATGCAGCTTATAAATTGTCTGTTCATCCCCAACGGCCACGATTCTTCCGTCACGGATGGCCACAGCGGTGGCCCACGGTTGATCGATATTGCCCGTATACACCTTGCCTTGAGCGATGATCGTGTCCGCAATGGGTATGGGCCTTCGTGCTAAGGCCGCCGTAATGGAAAAAACTAGCGTGACTGCCAGGAAGAACCAGATGCGTCTAATCGTCACAGTTCGCCCTTTCTAAAACGTCGGCGGAGTATTGACCCACAGCAGCGACGCTTCCGTGCGCCCGGGATTGCGCCAGCGATGAGGAGTCGAGCTTTCGAAATACAGACTGTCGCCGCTTTTTAGGCGGTAATGCTCCGTGTCGCCAAGCCAAATTTCAAATTCTCCGCGAAAAACGTGAAGAAATTCCTCGCCGTCGTGCGAATAGAATTCACCGCTGCCGCCGCCGGGTTTAATCCGGAAGAGATGCGGCTCCATAGCGGTGTTGCCCCAAGCGAGCAGTTCCATGCGAACCCCCGCGTTGGTTTCCAGAATTTTTCTCTGCGAGGGACGCACCAGGCCAGGATTCTCGCCGACAGCTTCGAATAGCGAAAGAATGTTGGTGCGATAGAAGCGCGCGATGCGGCGAAGAGTGGCTACCGACGAGCGCATCTGCCCGCGTTCCAGCGAACTGAGAAAACCAATGGATACACCCGTAGCGCGAGCCACCTGTGCCAGCGAAAGGCCGCGCCGTGCGCGGAGGCGACGAAAGCGCTGCCCAGGATGATTGGTGACTTCGGCAGGTGGCGCCACGGCGCCTTGCCGCTTGAGCACGTGAACGATGGCCGGAGGGTTTAGCCCGCGAGCACGGCGCAGAAAAAGCGCGCGTTGCAGCAGGCGCACGTCGGCTTCGCTGTAGAGGCGATAGCGGCTCTTGGAGCGCTGCGGGGTGACCAGGCCCAGGGCTTCCCATGCACGCAGCGCCGAAGAAGAAATACCGACGCGACGCGCCACTTCGCTGATGCGCAGCGTGACGCGTCCAGTGTGATCGCTCGATTTAATGGATAAATTCTTTTTCCTTGACACCGATGCTGGCTTTCTCTAAGTTTGCGGGATTATAGTAAGGTTCAGGGGATGAGGCAACCTCGAAAAATAGCCTCGTAAAAAATTCCTCGTTAAAAGGGGTGGGGTCATGAGGAAAAATCTTCACATTAGGCTGAGTGTCAAGTCTTTTCGTTTCGTGTGCGCGCTGGCAATCATGTTGGCCGCTGCCGTTTTCAGCAGTGCGCAGAGCACGGGCGGCCGCGTTCGCGGCACGGTGACCGATGCCAGCGGTGGCGCGATCACCGGAGCGAAGCTCTTACTTACCAATGAAGCCACTGGGACACAGCGAGACACCGCATCGGGATCGAATGGTGAATATATTTTTCTTGAAGTCCCAGTAGGAACGTATCGGATCGAGGTCACTCAGCAAGGGTTCAAGAAGTATTCTCGCAAGGGGCTGGTGGTAAATCTCAACGAAGTGGTCAATCTCGATACTCCCCTTCAAATTGGAGGAACTAGTGAGGTGGTGGAAGTCACGGGCGCGCCGCCGCTAGTGGATACCACATCGACTCAGCTGGGCGCAGTGGTGAACGAACGCGCGGTAAGCCAGTTACCGCTGGCCCAGCGTGACGCATACCAATTGTTGCAATTACAACCTGGCGTGCAGTCCCAAGTTGGATTGGATACGGTGTACGGCAGCGACCGCGCGGGTGTTGTCAGCGTAAACGGTGGGCGTGGGCGCGACAACAATTTCACCGTGAACGGCGGTGACGGGAACGACCAATTTGCGGGATTGCCCGCAATTCAGCCTTCTCCAGACGCCATCGCAGAATTTCGCGTATTGACCAACACGTTTGATGCGGAGTACGGACGCAATTCGGGCGCTGTTGTGAACGTCGTGACTAAGTCTGGAACAAATAGCTTTCACGGCAGCGCCTACGAATTTTTCAGGAACGATGCGCTGAACGCGAGGGGCTTTTTCGATACGTCCAAACTGTCCTATTTGCAAAACCAGTTTGGAGCAACCCTAGGCGGCCCCATCCACAAAGACAAGACCTTCTTTTTTGTCACTTACGAAGGTGACCGCATTCGTCGAGGCACATCGGGCGACACAGTCAACGTCCCGACGGCGGCTGAGCGTGTCGGCGATTTCTCGTCAGACCCCTCATTTGCGGGGACGCTCGCCAACGCCAATATCCTGAATAATCGCCCCGGCTGCTTGGCAGCGCTTGGGCGCAACTCCAATATCGCGGACGGCACTCCGTACGGGAGCATTTTCACAACTAACAAAATTCCCACCCCCTGCATGGACCAAACGGCGCTCGACCTCATGAATCAGTTCGTGCCGCAAGCAAATATCGGAGACAGCTTGTTTCAGGGAGTCCCGCTGGGACACGAGCGCAGCAACCAGTTCACCGTAAAGATCGATCACGAACTGACCAAGAATCAGCACCTGACCGGCTACTACTATTTGACGGATCATTTTCTTGCGAAGCCGTTCGCGAGATTTCAGGCCGGCGGAGCAAACCTTCCGGGATTCGGCGATCTTACCGACGAGCGCGTCCAGCAGATCAATATCAGCCATACCTGGACGATTGGCGCTACGGCGGTGAACGAAGCACGCTTTACACTTTTCCGCGAGGGCCAGGGAACGTTTCTGCACCCGCAGCATACCGCCCTCGTGCAGGACTCTTGCAAAACCGTTCCGGCGGCGATTTGCTTCGCGGACCCGAACAATCCTGATTTAGGAATCCACCCCGGGTTGGGTGCGAGCCGCGAAGGCGTTCCGTTCGTTAATATTTCCGGTGGGTTCAATATCGGCAACAATTTCGAAGGTGAGTTGCCGCAGGTGGGCAATACATTTCAATGGTCCGACAACTTCAGCAAGACGATCGGGAAGCACGACCTGAAGTTCGGAGGCGACGTTCGTTACCAGAAGTTCGACCAGACGCTGTTTTTCGACGTTAGCGGCCAATACTTCTACTTCGGCGGCGGCCCGAACGATCCGTGCCTGGGCACCATCGATCCGACTTCCGGTGTCTGCAGCTCGGTCAATCTCTTCCCCAATTATTTGCTCGGCTTGCCTGATGAATATGGTCAGGGCTCCGCGCAGCAAGAGCGTGTAAGAACCAAGGCGCTGTATCTATTCGCGCAGGACAGTTACAAACTTCGTCCCAATGTCACGCTGAACTACGGCTTGCGCTGGGAGTTGACAACTCCGCAGGCCGACGCGGGACAAAAGGTACAAACGTTCCGTCCCGGACAGGCGACAACGATTTATCCATGCCAACTTTCAGCGACGACTCAGGCCGCGCTCGGCTACGCAGACGCGAATTGCAATCCGGGCGGGTCCGCTCAGGCGGTGTTTCCGTTGGGTGTAGTTGTTCCCGGCGACACGGGTGTTCCGAAAGGATTGTCCAACACATACTACAAGTCATTTGCGCCGCGAATTGGTATCGCCTGGAGTCCCGACGCGAAAGATGGATTGTTGGGCAAGCTGTTCGGCGGCGCTGGCAAGACCAGCATCCGAGCGGGCTTCGGAATCTTTTACAACCCGGTGGAGCAGTTAGTGCTGGAACAATTCAGCGCCGAACCCCCATTCGGCGGCAGCACGTTCGTGTTCAACACACAATTCAACACACCCTTCTTGGGGCAGGATGGCCAGACAGCATTCCCCAACCCGTTTAACGGCATTCTGAACCCACCGCGCGGACAACCGGTGGACTGGTCTGTATTCCGTCCAATTCTGCTGTTCGGTCAAGCCGCCAAGAATCCTCGGACGCAGTATGCGGAGCAGTACAACCTCACAATTCAGCGAGAGGTTGCCAAGGACTTGGTGCTGCAACTCTCGTACGTCGGGCGTCAGGGACATCGTCTGCTTGCGTCACAGGATCTCAATCCCGGAAACCCACAGACGTGTCTCGATATCATCAACATTACGGGCGGCCAGTGCGGGCCATTTCTTGCGGACAGCCCCTATTCCTTCACCGTGCCCGCCGGCACTACGTTCCATTTGCCCTATGCTCCACCTAAAACTCCGGGGGGCCCGAACATTCCCTGTCCTATCGCAAACGCTCCTGCCGCTTGCACGATAGTCGGTGCCGCCGGGGGTGGTACACCGATTACGCTGGTCGGGACTCGGCCGTATTCCTCACCCTTTTGCGATCCCTTGAGTGGAAACGGATGTCCATCCGATGGCGTGCCGGTGATTTCCGACATCTTTACGCAGAATACGATTTCCAACTCCGCCTACAACGGATTCCAAGCCAGCTTGGAGAAGCGCTTCTCGCACGGGCTGCAGTTTGAGGCGGCGTACACGTACGGGAAGTCCATAGACAACGCATCTACCTTTGAGAGCCTGGTGGACCCTGTTAATCCCAAGCGAAATCGCGCTCTCTCACTGTTCGACGCACGAAATCGCTTGGTCTTGAGCTACTACTGGGAACTGCCGGTTCCAAAGTTTGACGGTTTCAAGGGGAAGGCGCTCGACGGCTGGGCGATGTCGGGAATCACGACATTTCAGTCGGGCTTCCCGATTCGAATCACGGAGCAGGATGATATCGAGCTGCAGTCCAGCTTCGACTTCGAGACCCCAGGGCAGCCGAACATCGCGGCCCCCTTCCATAAACTCGATCCGCGCGGACCGGGCAATTTGGGATTCAATCCTGACGCATTCACGGAGAATACGGTGCTGCCAGGAACAATTGGGAATGCACCGCGAACGGTTTGCTGCGGACCAGGAATCAACAACTGGGAAATCGCCTTCCTGAAAATTACGCCGCTCAGCGAGCGTTTCAAGATGGAGTTCCGCGGCGAATTATTCAATGCTTTCAATCACGCACAGTTCTTCCAGCCGGACGGCAATTTTACCGATGGTAGCGACTTCGGGCGGGTGAAACGCGCGCGCGATCCGCGCTTGATACAGTTCGCGCTTAAGCTCTCTTTCTGAGACGGGAGCTAGAAGAGCTAAAGTGGTGGGACGGGCGCGGCTCAAAAGGCTGCGCCCTGCTGCGCTCGAAAACGATTGGAATGATACTGACTACAGGGAACAGACCTGCGTGAATTACGGAGTTAGCCATGCATGAGGCACTACAAAAGGAAATCGCGATTTATGAGAAGCGGACCCCCAAATCCGCGGAAGCGCACGCGCGGGCGTTAAAGCGTATTCCGCTGGGCGTGGCAAGCAACTATCGCGCGTACGACCCGTACCCGATTTTCGTCAAGGAAGGCCAAGGCAGCAAAATCCGTGACCTTGACGGCAACGAGTACATAGACCACAACCTGTGCTTCGGCGCGCTGATGGCCGGACACTGCCACCCCGCCGTCGTCAAGGCCATCGAGAAAGCGCTGCACATCGGGACTACGTTCGGAATGCCTCACGATATGGAGTGGGAGCTTGCGGAAGAAATTTGCGCGCGCTACCCGGTGGAGATGGTGCGGTTTGGCTCAAGCGGCACGGAAGTGACCATGCACGCCTGCCGCATGGCGCGAGCGGCCACCAAGCGCGACAAAATCCTCAAGTTTGAAGGTTCCTATCACGGATTGCACGACACCGCGCTGGTCAGCGTAAAGCCGAAAGCGGAAGAGTACGGCGACATCAACGCTCCCACTTCAGTGCCGGGCGGCCTCGGTGTGCCCAAGGCCAGCGTTGACAACGTCCCAGTGGCCACATTCAACGATCTCGCCAGCGTAGAACGCCGCTTCAAACAATTTCCCGGCGAGATTGCCGCAATCATCCTCGAGCCCATTCTGATGAACGTAGGCCTGTGCATTCCGCAGCCCGGTTTCTTGCAGGGTTTGCGCGACATCGCCACCAAAAATGGCGCCCTGCTCATCTTCGATGAAGTAAAAACCGGCGCGAAGCTGGCCTGGGGCGGCGCCAGCGAATATTTCGGCGTGAAGCCTGACATGATCTGCCTGGCGAAATCAATCGGAGGCGGCGCGCCGCTCGGAGCATTCGGCGCAAGCCGCGCCGTTATGGACCTGATCTCGCAACACAAGGTGTTCCATGGCGGCACCTACAACACCAATCGCATCTCGATGGCGGCAGGCCTCGCAACCTTCCGCGAAGTGCTCACGCGCGAGAATTATGTCCACGTCGCGAAGCTAAGCAAGAAGCTGACCGAGGGCTACAGGCGAATCGTTGCAAAATCAGGGCTGCGCGCGTACATAGCCAGCGCCGGAGTAAACGGCGCACTGATGCTCTACCCGCAGGAGATTCGCAACTATCGCGACTGGACGACAATCGACGTCGACCTCTGGCGGCAATACTGGTTCGCCATGGTGAATCGCGGCGTCCTCGCGCAGCCCTATTGGTGGGACGAGCAGTGGACGATTTCGGTTCAGCACACCGACGCCGATATCGATAAGCACCTGGCGGCATTCGAGGACGTAGCTCCAGCGCTTGCGAAAGCGCAGGAGGAGCGCGGCGCGGCCGCAGTAAGCTCGGCCGGACATTAGCCCGCTATTCGCGGCTGTACTCTCGCGCGGCCGCCAACGGAGATGAAGGTTGCCCAACGAAGTTATCGCCCCGGCATCGCCGGCGGAAAACGAAGCTCCGCGTCTACGCCGCGTCTTGGGCCGCTGGGACCTCGTTCTCCTGTTCGTAGTCGCGGTCTTTAACCTGAATGTGGTGCCGTCGATTGCCGCGAACGGCGGCGTGACGATTTGGCTGTGGATCATTTCGCTGATCTTGTTTTTCTGGCCCCAAGGCATTGCCGTGATTGAGCTGGCGCACCGCTATCCCGGCGAAGGCGGCGTTTACCTGTGGGCCAAGGAAGTCTTCGGAGATTTTCACGGCTTCCTCTCCGGCTGGTGCTATTGGACAAATAACATGATGTACGTTCCCACCATCATGCTGTACTTCGTTGGCGTTTCGGTGTTCGTTCTCGGTCCGGGACACCAATCGTTGGCGGACAACAAAGTTTTCGCCCTCAGCGCTTCCATCGTTCTTCTCGCAATCCTTGTGGTCCTCAACATCATCGGATTGAGCGTGGGCAAGTGGATCAACAATTTCGGCGCGGTCGGGACCTTCTTCGCCGCTGCGGTCTTGATCGGCCTCGGTCTGATCGTTTGGTTCCGCTTCGGAACCACAGTCACCGCGGCCGATTTCCAAATCCCCACGAACCCGCGCTTTGTGTTGAACTCATTTGGCGTGATCTGCTTTGGACTGGTGGGCTTGGAGCTGGCGTCGGTCATGGGCGATGAAATCGAGAATCCCCGCAAAATTTTGCCCGGAGCCGTGGCTTGGGGCGGCCTCTTGTCCGGACTGCTGTACATCGGCGCAACGCTCACGTTGCTGATCGCCGTCAGCAAGGAAGACATCAGCGTATTGCAAGGCATCGTTCAAGCCGTCAGCCACATGGCGGACAGGGTCGGAGCAGCGTGGATTGTCGCTCCGTTTGCCTTTCTGCTCAGTGTCTCCATCGCCGGCATAGGTTCGGCGTGGCTAGCAGGCTCGGCGCGCATACCGTTCGTTGCCGGGCTTGACTCCTACATGCCATCCTGGCTCGGCAAAGTGCATCCTCGATATTCGACCCCATACGCGGCGCTGATCGTGCATGCGATCGTGTCGCTGATCTTGATTATCGTGAATTTTACGGGTGCGGGAGTGCAGGAAACATTTCAAAAGTTGCTGTCCCTCGCGGTGGTGCTGCAGTTGGTGCCGTTTCTCTACATGTTCGGCGCACTGCTCAAGCTCGCCGCGGCACCCACATTCACGAAAGCGCGCTACAGCAAGCCAACGTTGCTGTTTGCGGGCGCCAGTGGATTAATCACCACCAGCATGGGGATCGCGCTGGTCTTTTTTCCGGCGGCGCAAATCACTTCCCTGCTGTCCTACGAACTTTGGATGTTTGGCGGAACGCTCCTGTTCGTGGGATTGGCAGCCTTTTTCTTTTTTGTGTACGGGCGCAGGAAAGCAGCGCGCAGTTTGGCCACCACACCGGCTGCGTAAGGTTATATCCCTGTAGCTCAGGTCCGCTTTTTGGACCTGAGGCTTTTGAATTGAGTTAGAGGAGCTGGAGGAAGTTATGTCGAGCAGTGTAAAAGCAGAAGTTCGGACCTATCGCAATTACGTAAACGGCCAATGGGCCCCCAGCGCGTCCGGTGAAACGTTTCCGGTCTACGACCCTTCGACCGAAGAAGTGATCGCGCGCGTGAGCGCCGCGGACAAGACCGATGTAGACGTAGCCGTCAAAGCAGCACGCGAAGCGTTCGATTCCGGCCCATGGTCCAAAACGACTGCGCAGGATCGCGGACGCATCCTCTTCAAGCTGGCCGAGAAAATTCGCCAGAACACTGCAAGCTTGGCCGACCTCGAATCGCGGAACACCGGCAAGCCCATCGTCGAAGCGGAATACGACATCGCCGACGTCGCAACCTGCTTCGAGTATTACGGCGGCCTGGCAACAAAGATTTTGGGACACGTGAATCCGGTGCCGGCAAATGCGCTGAGCTTCACGCTGCGCGAACCTATGGGCGTGGCGGCGCAAATTATTCCCTGGAATTATCCGCTGCTCATGGCCGCGTGGAAGCTGGCCCCCGCGCTCGCGGCGGGCTGCACTTGCATTCTAAAACCCGCGGAGCAAACCCCGCTCACCGCTCTCGAGTTCGCCAACTGGTTCGAAGAAGTCGGCCTTCCTCCCGGCGTCGTGAATATTATCAATGGCTTTGGCGAGACCGCCGGAGCCGCGCTCGTGGCCCACCCGGGCGTCGATAAGGTCGCATTCACAGGAAGCGCCGCAGTCGGCAAAATCATCGTGAAGAGCGCCGCAGACACGCTGAAACGCGTAACGCTTGAGCTGGGCGGCAAATCACCGAATATTTTCTTCGCCGAAGCCGATTGGGAAGCCGCCGTCGACGGCGCGCTCTTCGGCGTTTTTATCAACCAGGGGGAAGTTTGTTCGGCGGGCAGCCGCATCCTCGTGGAAAAGAAAATCTATTCCAAGTTTGTTGAATCGATGACGGAAAAAGCCAAGCGCATCAAGCTTGGTCCGCCCCTAGAACGCGAAACCAAGATGGGACCGCTGGTCAGCAAAGAACAGTACGATCGCGTCCATTCCTATCTCGAACTGGGCAAGAAGGAAGCAAAAGTCGCCATCGGCGGCGGCCGGCCGAAGCAATTCGGAAAGGGCTATTACCTGGAGCCCACGATTTTCTACGACGTCGACAACAGAGCCCGCATCGCACGCGAAGAAATCTTCGGTCCGGTTGCCTCGGTAATTCCGTTCGATGGAGAAGCGGATGCAATCCGAATCGCCAACGATACTCCCTACGGCCTGGCTGCGGCTGTCTGGACGCGCGACATCTACAAAGCGTTCCGCGTAGTAAAGTCTCTGCGCGCCGGCATCGTGTGGGTAAATCACATGCAACCCACCTATGTCGAAGCGCCATGGGGCGGCTATAAACAATCCGGTTTTGGGCGCGAGCTTGGCCCCTGGGGCCTGGAAGAATATCTGGAAACCAAACAAGTCTTCGTCAACCTCGACGAAACTCCGATCGGGTGGTACTGAAATGTCTACGATTCAGATTCGCACGGAAATTCCCGGGCCACGTTCGCGAGCGCTGATGGCTCGCAGAGAGGCCGCGGTTCCTCGCGGACCGCACAACAGCGCACCGATCTTCATGGCGTCGGCGCACGGCGCAACGCTTGAGGACGTGGACGGCAATCGTTACCTCGATTTTGCGGGTGGTATCGGCTGCCTCAACGTCGGCCACCAATCGCCGCGTGTAGTCGCAGCATTACGCCAGCAGCTCGAGAAGCATTTGCATCTGTGCTTCGCCGTGACGCCCTATGAAGGCTATGTCGCGCTTGCCGAAAAGCTCAACGCGCTCGCGCCCGGCAAGACTCCCAAGAAAACGATCATCGTGAATACCGGCGCCGAGGCCG
>Ga0210410_10003106_pt1 | contig 14777 bp, 10 predicted proteins | sample IncBWC4MmetaG_FD_161058 | JGI IMG/M metagenome (GOLD analysis project Ga0210410, IMG submission 161058) | Forest soil microbial communities from Barre Woods Harvard Forest LTER site, Petersham, Massachusetts, United States - Inc-BW-C-4-M | ecosystem: Environmental > Terrestrial > Soil >... | reverse complement strand
TCCGGACACCGACACCATCACCGTTGACGGCAAACCCATCAAGCCCGCTCAACGCCCGATCTACCTCATGCTCCACAAGCCCAAAGGCTACGTCACCACCGTCAGCGATCCCGAAGGCCGCCCCACGGTCATGCAACTCCTCGGCCCGCTTACCGAGCGCGTCTATCCCGTCGGCCGCCTCGACTACGCCAGCGAAGGCCTCCTTCTCCTCACCAACGACGGCGCCCTCGCCCAAAAACTCACCAAAGCCGGCTCTCACGTCCCCAAAAAATATCTCGTCAAAATCAGCGGCCGCCCCGACGAAAAATCCATCGAACGCCTTCGCTCGGGTGTACACATCACTCTTGACGACGACCGCCGCGTCAAGACCTCGCCCGCCAAAATCCGTGTCCACGAAGACGCTCCCAATCCCTGGTACGAGGTAACTCTCATCGAAGGCCGCAACCGCCAAATCCGCCGCATGTTTCAATCCGTCGGCTTCCTCGTCGAAAAAATCAAACGCGTCCAGCTCGGCCCACTAGTCCTCGACGTCCCTCCCGGCAAATTCCGCTCCCTAACCATCCGCGAAGTAGCCCAACTCAAACACCTCGCCCCAAAAAACTAATGGCCGATCAAATACGATCGGCCACCCCCTGGGAACGCCGATCTCCCGATCGGCTCTCCGAGTCTTTCTCCGTTCTATCCTTCTTCTACTCTTTGTGTCCTCTGTGTGGACTCTTCTCCGTTCCTCTTCTCCTCAGCGGTCTCTGCGCCCTCAGCGTTATCTTCTCTTCCTATTCTCCATTTTCTAATTTCTATTTTCGCCTTATCCTCTGCCCAACAAATCCCGCGCAATAATCGTCCGCTGCACTTCGCTCGTCCCCTCGTAAATCGTGATCACCCGCGCGTCCCGATACATCCGCTCCACATCCGACTCCCGCGAATAACCCTGGCTCCCATGAATCTGCACCGCCTTATACGCCACGCGGTTTGCCATTTCGCTCGCATACAATTTCGCCCGCGAAGCCGCCGACCCCATCCGCCCGCCCGTATCCTTCAGCGATGCCGCCTGATACACCAGCCCCCGCGCCGCCTCAATCTCCGTATGCATATCCGCCAGCATCCACTGGATTGCCTGAAACTCCCCAATCGCTTTTCCAAACGCCTTCCGCGCCCGCGCAAATTTCACGGACTCGTCCAGCGCCCCCTGCGCCAATCCCACCGCCAGCGCCGCAATCCCAATCCGCCCGCCATCCAGCGCGCTCAAGGCAATCTTCAACCCCTGCCCCTCTTCTCCCAGCCGCCCCGCTGCCGGCACCACGCAATCATTGAACAGCAACTCCACCGAAGGCGACGACCTCTGCCCCATCTTGTCCTCATGCCGCCCAACTTTAAATCCCGCGTATCCCGGCTCCACCAAAAACGCCGTAATTCCTTTTCCCTCAGCCGCCGGATCGGTCTTCGCAAAAACAACAAAGACTCCGGCCGCCGATCCGTTCGTCACCCAGGTCTTCGTCCCATTAATCCGGTAATTCTCCCCATCGCACACTGCCGTAGCCTGAATCCCCGCCGCATCCGATCCCGCCGCCGGCTCCGTCAAACAAAACGCGCCCAGGATCTCTCCCGCCGCCAGCCGCTTCAAATAGCGATTTTTCTGCTCCGCATTCCCAAATGCCAGCAACGGCAGTTGCACCGCCGAATTCGTCACCGAAAGCGCCGTCGCCATCGCCGCATGCACCCGCGCCACTTCCTCAATCATCAGCACATACGAAATCGTATCCAGCCCGGCGCCGCCCCACTCCTCCGGCACCAGCATCCCGCAGCAACCCAGCAGCGCCAGTTTCTCGATCGCCTCAACAGGGAAGTGCTCCGTCCGCTCCCACTCCTTAACATGCGGACGCACCTCCACCTCCATAAATTGCCGCACCGTCTCTCGTATCAGCCTCTGATGATCGCTAAGCCCAAAATCCATCTTCCAACTCCGCTCCTGTAGGGGCGGCTTTACGCCGCCTTCTTTCTTTCCTCTTCCTCTTGTGGCACAGCCGTTCCTGGCTGTGCTCTTGGGTTCCTCTTCTCCGTGTACTCTGCGTTCTTTCTCTGTGCCCCCTGTGTTAAAACTCTTCTCCTCCCCTTTTCCTAATCCCTCATCACAAACGCAGCCGCGTCTCACTCCCCCCAATTTCTATTTTCTCTTTTCCATTTTCTTCTTCTTTACCGGGCCGCCCGTTCGCAACGCCTCCGCCTCCCGCTCATCCAACAATCTATATCTCCCCCGCGGAATCCCCTCCACCGTCAACGGTCCCAGCCCCACTCGCATCACCTTCTCCACCGGATGGTGCTCCCGGAACATCAAATTCCGCAACTTCTCCAACTTCGCTCCTTTAGCTCGCACCTCATACCAATAATTCGCCACATGCCCGCGGCTGGCGTCCGGCTGCCGCAGTGTCTGCATCTTAATCCCAATCTCTTTTCCCAACCGCTCCAAATCCGTAAGCGTAAGCATCCCCTTGATCTTCACGTGATAAACCTGCTCCAACTGGTCCCACTGCTTCAACATCTTCGCTGCCAGATCCCCGTCGTTCGTCAAAAACACCAGTCCCGTAGCCGCATACTCCAAATTTCCCACCGGATACACCCGCTCGGGAAATCCCCGCAGCAAATTCCGCAAATTCTTCCGTCCCTCGGGATCGGCCAGCGAAGAAACCACCTCAGCCGGCTTGTGCATCAGCATATAAACCGCGCGACGCTGCTCATCCTTGATCGTCCGCCCCGCCGCCTCAATCTTGTCCTTCTCCGGATCAGCCTTGCTCCCCAATTCCGTAACCACCTTCCCGTTCACCACCACCTGTCCGGAAAGGATCAGCTGCTCCGCATGACGCCGCGAAGCAATCCCCGCTCGTGCAATTATTTTCTGCAATCGTTCCAGCATCCCAGTAGCACAGGCTTTAGCCTGTCTCCTCTTCTTCAACACAACGGTCGTAATCTATCGGAAACTCAATTGTGGACTCTTTAGGGGGTCGGACCTTTAGGTCCGACATAAAGCAACGACAAAAGTTGGGCTTTAGCCCCTGAGGAAACTCTTCTCGAATTCTTATTCCCCAGCCGACGTCGTCTTCGCGTTCGGCGGTGGCGGATCCTCATCCAACTGGCCGCTCGGCATCCCTTCCGCCGTAGCCAGCGCCTCATGTTCCCGAAACTCTTCCGCCTCCGAAAGCTCCTGCCCCACGTGCTCAATCGCCTCCGTCGCCGAAGCGTGAGCATGTTCATCCGTCTTTTGTGGCACAGGCACTCCTGCCTGTGCTTCCGTGCTGGCCGCATCCACTTCCGGATGCAATTCCGCCACCTGCTCTTCCGTCACATCCCCAGGCGCAATCCCTTCGTCCGTTCCCAGCGCCTCGCGTGCCAAAGCCTCAAACTCCTTCAAACTGGGCAACTCATCCAAATCGCTCAACCCAAACCGCATCAAAAACTCTTTCGACGTCTTATACAGGATCGGCCGCCCCATCACTTCCTTGCGTCCCGCCGTCGTAATCAGCTTCTTATCCAGCAGCGTCGAAATCACGCCCGAAGTATTCACACTGCGAATATCCGAAATCTCCGGCGCCGTCACCGGCTGTTTGTACGCAATCACCGCCAGCGTCTCCAGCGCCGGCATCGAAAGCCGCAAGGGGGGCCGCAGCGACTTGATAAACCGTCGCACCACATCATGGTGCTGCGGCTTCGTGTACATCTTGTACCCGCCCGCTACCGCCCGAACCTCGATCCCACGTTCTTCCACGGCATAACCGGCGACCAATTCATCCAGCGCCGATTGCACCGCCAGCTTCTCTTCGCCTAGCGACGTCGCAAGTTGCTCAATCGTCGCCGGCTCATCCGCGGCATAGATAATCGCTTCCAATGCGGCTTTGCGTTCTTCGTTAGTCATTTACGTGCTCATTCACCATTTGCGGGGACATCAAATGATACACCATCCCCTTTGGAGTGCGGCAGCCCAGCGGCCGCTTTTACGCGCTCCACCACACCACCCAAACGTAGGTGTTCTCCTCAATCTTTCTAGGGGCCGAGCTCGGTCGGCCCTCTTGGGGTTCTCCCGTCTCTCGTAGCGGCCACCTTCAGGTGGCCAAGCCCCTCCCGCTCACCCAAATATCCGCCGCCACCCACCCAAACCCACCTACCTCCCCGCCGTCCCCGCCAACAACCCAATCAATATCTTCGTAAACTTCTCATTATCCAAATCCGTCTGCACATGCACCAACGCCTCTCCCATCCCCGGCCGATCCTCCTCCGTCCAAACCAGCGTATTCCCATATCCCGCCGTATGCGAAATATCCATGTCCATATACAAGGTCACTTCCTTCGTAATCACGCTCGGATCCAGCCACGCCACCGCCGCCAGCTCATCCCACAAATACTCCTCATCCGAATACTTCCCGATATAAGCCGCCGAGGGAGTCCCCGCGCCGCCGATCTTCTGGATCATCTCGTTCGTCATCCGCGTCTTCACCGAAATATCCACCGTCGTCACCGTTATCTTCTTCCACGGCGCCCGCAGCACGATGTGAACCGCCTCCGGGTCCCACCAGAAATTAAACTCCCGCCGGTTTTCCGTCTTCCAGGCCATCGGCACATCCGGCGCGATGCTCCCGCCCATCACCACCAGCTCCTGCGCCAGCTCGGCCACTTTGGGATCCAGCATCAGCGCCAGCGCGATGTTCGTCATCGGCCCGCCCGCATAGATCGTCACCTCATGCGGATACTTGTGCACCATCCGGATAATGAAGTGCACCGCATCTTCTTCCTCCGCCTTCCGCGCAGGATTTCCTTCTGGCAAATCCGGCACCTCATATGGCCCATGCACTTCGCGAACAAACTTTCCCGTCTCATTCTTCGTCCAAGCGCCCTGATAGCGCACTTTTCCATACAACTTCGACCACCGCGCAATCTCCTCCTTGCTGTTAATCAGCGGAAAGATCGCCCCCGGATAAACTCTAATCTCCGGATGGTTCGTCAATTCCAGCATCCGCAAAGTGTGCGCCACCTCCTCGTCCCGCCACTGGTCGCCGCTCACGATCGTCAGCCCCAGCACCTCCGCCTGCGGCGCCTGAATCAACGCCAGCATCGCCTGCTGGTCCGTCGTAGCCGGCCCCCGCGCATCCTGGTCCACAATAATTTTTCGCTTCGTCTGCCCATGAACCGAACCCGCTCCCATCAAAAGCAAAAAACAAAGAATGATTGCCGTGCGGCGTATCATTTCAAATCCTCCTGAGTCATATAAACACTGCTCCCGCCGGATCGTGAGTTGGCGGTGCTGAACTAAAATGGCAAACGAAAAGCGGAAGGCTGCTGGCTAAGAGCTTACGGCTTAAGGCTTACAGCCGATCCCCCGCAGCTTACTGTTTCCCTCCCAACCCAATCAAGCGCAATCCCGTGTCCGCCGTTAGCCTCGAACATTCTCCGCAACCCGCCAAGAATTCCTCTTGTATTCAATCGGTTTAATGTAAGCTAGGGGGCGTCCGCGATTCCAGCCGCGGCTACCTTTCTGTCTACGAGGCTTGCCTATGTCCCGGTTTCGCTCCGCCTTAGTGGCATTATTTGCTCTCGTCCTCAGTTCGGCTTTTGCTGCAAATGTGTTCGCAGACGAATCTCCGTCGAGCCCGGTCTTCCTTCACAGCGATTGGCGCCTCGAATCTTCCTGTAAACTCACCGCTAAACCCGAAGCCCTCTCGCTCCCCGGTTTCGACGACTCCAAATGGCACCCCGCCCTCGTCCCCGGCACCGTCGTCGGCTCCCTCGTCGCCGACAAGACTCTCCCCGACCCCAACTATGGCAAAAATCTCAGTTCTTTTCCCGGCGCCTTCACCAACAACAAAATTCAAGCCGCCAATCTCGATATGCCCGCCGGGAGTCCCTTCCGCTGCTCCCACTGGTTCCGCACCGAATTCGCTTCGCCCGCGGAATACGCCAATCGCGCCATCTGGCTCCATTTCCTCGGCATCAACTACCGCGCCAACATCTGGCTCAACGGGAAGCAACTCGCCGACCGCAACGAAGTTGCTGGCGCCTACCGCGCCTATGAATTCCGCATCAGCGAACTCCTGAACAAATCCGGCAAGAACGCCCTCGCCGTCGAAGTCTTCGCTCCCGAAAAAAATGATCTCGGCCTCACCTGGGTCGACTGGAATCCCACCCCTCCCGACAAAGACACCGGCATCTGGCGCGAAGTCTTCCTCACTTCCAGCGGCGACGTCATCCTGCGCCATCCCTTCGTCTCTTCCAAACTCGACTCCGCCTATAACTCCGCCGCCCTCACCCTCTCCGCGGAACTCCGCAACACCACGGATCACCCCGTGAAAGCCACGCTCCATGCGGACGTCGGCGATATCCAACTCGCTCAACCTGTCGAACTCGCCGCCAAAGAAACCAAAATCGTGCGTTTCTCCCCCGATCAATTCCCGCAGCTCAAACTTTCCGGCCCCCATCTCTGGTGGCCGTACCAGATGGGCGATCCGTATCTCTACACCGCCAAGTTCCGCGTGGAAGTTTCCAAGGAGACGTCGGACTTCGTCTCCCTCGACTTCGGCATCCGCGAAGTGACCTCCGAACTCACGGAAGCCGGCGGCCGCCTCTTCAAAGTAAACGGCAAGCGCGTCCTCATCCGCGGCGCTGCCTGGGCTCCGGACATGCTCCTCCGCTGGTCCTCCTGGAAACTTGACGCCGATCTCGCCTACGTCAAGCACATGGGCCTCAATACCATCCGCCTCGAGGGCAAAACCGATCGCGACGAATTCTTCAACAAGGCCGACAAGCTCGGCCTCCTCGTCATGCCCGGATGGATCTGCTGCGACGCCTGGGAGCACTGGAAATCCTGGACTCCCGAAACCAAAAAAATCGCCGCCGCCTCGTTGATCGACCAGATCTCCCGCCTCCGCAACCATCCCAGCGTTTTCGTCTGGCTCTACGGCAGCGATGGCCCTCCCCCCGCCGACATCGAGACCATGTACCTCGATCTCCTCAAACAACTGGAGTGGCCGAATCCCACAGTCTCCTCCGCCTCCGAAACTCCCACCAAAGTCACCGGCAAGTCCGGCGTAAAAATGACTGGCCCCTACGAATACGTTCCGCCCATGTACTGGCTCTCCGACAAAAAAGCCGGCGGCGCCTTCGGCTACAACACCGAAACCAGTCCCGGTCCCGCAATCCCCACCAAGGAGAGCCTCGCGAAATTTATCCCCAAGGAACATCTCTGGCCCATCGACGATTACTGGAATTTCCACGCCGGCGGCGAACGCTTCACCACCATTGACGTCTTCCGCGACGCCCTCACCCGCCGCTACGGCGCGCCGGACTCTCTCGACGACTTCGAGCGCAAGTCCCAGGCCATGACCTACGACAACCAGCGCTCTATGTTCGAAGCCTACGCCCGCAACAAATACGTCTCCACCGGCGTCATCCAGTGGATGCTCAACAATGCCTGGCCTTCGCTCATCTGGCATCTCTACGATTACTATCTCGTCCCCGCCGGCGGCTACTTCGGCACCAAAAAAGCCCAGGAAATTGTCCACGTCCAATACGACTACGACACCAACTCCGTCTCCATCATCAACGGCAAGTACGAAGATTTAAAGGGCTACAAAGTCACCGCGAAGCTCTATAACATCGACGCCAAGGAAGCCGGTTCGCGCGACGCCAGGATTGATCTAACAGCCGACGCCGCCACGAAAGCCTTCGATCTTCCCGCGCCCGCGAATCTCTCCACCACCTATTTCCTGAAACTCCAACTCCACGACGCTTCCGGCAATCTCGTCAGCGACAACTTCTACTGGCTCTCCACCAAGCTCGACACCATGGACTGGAAGCACAAAAAAGACACCGTCTACACTCCCCAAAAAGACTTCGCCGACCTCACAGGCCTAAACTCTCTCCCGCAAGTAAAACTCGAAGTCCATGCTGCCAATGATGGCAAGGGTGAAACCGGTATGATTCACCTCCGCCTGAAAAACACCAGTGGCAGCGTCGCCTTCATGGTTCATCCGCGCCTCACCAAAGGCCCCAACGGCGACGACCTCGTCCCCGTCTTCTGGGACGACAACTATTTCACTCTTCTCCCCGGCGAAGAAAAAACCGTCTCCGTTTCGTTTGCCCTTGTCGATCTCGCCGGCACCGAACTCTCTCTCACAATCGACGGCTACAACGTCGCCCCAACTCCCGTCGCAATCACGCACTAACGGTAGCGCCGGCTTCCAGCCGGCAAGCACATTCCCTGAGGGTCCGCTTTCCGCTCGCCCTGACGCAGGAAGCGAGTCGGGCCGCTCCTCCCGCGTAGCGGCGACCTTCAGGTCGCCAAGCCCAGTCTCACTACCAAATCGAACCTTGTCATTCTGAAGGCATCCGATAAGGATGCCCGAAGAACCTCAACCTGAACTAACTCGCAAATTTCAATTGGAACAAGCCACCCGAACAGCTAAACGCTGACGGCTGAATGCTTTCCCCGGAGCGTTACCCTTTAGCTACCACACCCCCCACATTCCCCCTTGCCACTTCTACTGTTAGTGACTAAGCTACCATTTCGATTGGAGAAGACCGTGCCTAAAGAGAAACCACAAGTCAACATCGGCGAAGTTATCAAAACCTACCGCAGCCAACGCGGCCTTTCCCAGGGCGACATCGAGCGCCGCACCGGCTTGCTCCGCTGCTACCTCTCGCGCGTCGAAAACGGCCACACCGTTCCCTCGCTCGAGACCCTCGCGAAGATTGCCGAAGCCATGGAAATTTCCCTGGCCGACTTTTTCCCCGGCACCGAAACTCCCCGCGACAAAGAAACCCAGAAAATGCTGGGCGAACTCAGCCAGGACGAAATCCGCTTCCTCGCCGAAATCAAAAAGTACAGCACCACCCTCTCCGAAGGCGACAAGCGCCTGGTCCTGGCCATGATCCGCAAAATGGCCACCCTGCTCCCCACCCAAGCCGCCGCCCAAGCCAAAAAGCCCATGCTACGGCGCCCCTCCCTCTAACAATTTTCTATTTCAAACGACAGTGGCCCGTCCGGTTGCGCCGAACGGGCCATTCTTTTTCTCCTAATTCTTCCATGTAGCGCTGGTCTTTTAAGCCAGCCTCTTCTCTTCCGATTGCGGGTGCCGCACCCTGCGGTTTTCAGGGTGCGGGTTTTCCTTCTCTGCGCCTCAGCCTCAAGCTCTCCTCTGTTTTTCCTAACCAATCAACCCCTAAACATTCCGATTCCGCAACGCCTGCAACGCCTCCGGCAACGCCGCTCCGCCGCGCCCACTTCCGCCCGCCCCGTCCTTCCCGTCGTCTTCCACCTTGTCTCCCTCTCCCGGCGCCAAAAACAAATTCGTCTCCACCGCATACTGCTTCGTATACAGCTCGTAATACCGCCCCTGCGTGGCATAGAGCGACTCATGCGTCCCGCGCTCAAGAATCTCACCCGCCTGCACTACCAGAATCTGCTCTGCCCTCCGGATCGTAGACAACCGGTGCGCAATCACAAACGTAGTTCGCCCGCGCATCAGGTACCGCAGCCCTTCCTGAATCAGCGCCTCCGACTCCGAATCCAGACTCGACGTAGCCTCATCCAGAATCAAAATCCGCGGATCCGCAAGGATCGCCCGCGCAATTGACACGCGCTGCTTCTGCCCGCCCGAAAGCTTCACGCCGCGCTCGCCCACCACCGTGTCGTACTTCTTCTCGTAATTCTCCGCAAACTCATCCACGCGCGCGATCCGGCAAGCCTCCATAATCTCCGCTTCCGTCGCACCCGGCCGCGCGTACGCCACGTTCTCCCGAATCGACCCGTCGAACAAAAATGTCTCCTGCAGCACCACGCCAAGCTGCGTCCGGTATGAGCTGAGTTTCACGGTCGACAGGTCCACGCCGTCCACAACAATCCGCCCCTGCGTCGGCGTATAAAACGCCGAAACCAAGCCGATCATCGTCGATTTTCCCGACCCCGAAGGCCCTACCAGCGCCGTAACCGTCCCCGGCTCCGAAACAAAACTCACCCCGTGCAGCACCTCTTTGTTCGCCTCGTAAGAAAAATGAACATCCTCAAATTCCAGCCGCCCCGTAATCCGCTCCAGCGAAACCGTGCGCCGCGGGTCCTGATCTTCTTTCGCTTCGTTCAAAATTTCCCGCGTCCGCTCCAGCCCCGTGATCGCTTCCGTCAGCTGCGTCCCAATCGCCACAATCTGGAACACCGGCGCAATCAGCATCGCCAGAAACGCTGAATACGAAAAAAACATGCCGATGGTCATCTGCCCGCCAATGATTCGGCGCGCGCTCAAATACATCACCACCGCGCTTACCAGCCCCATCAGCATCGCGCCCGAAAGGCTCATGATCGAAGTCGCCGTCAGAGTCTTCAGCACGTTGTCCAGCAACCGCTGCACTCCGCCCGCGAACACGCCCTCCTCATGCTCCTCCGCGTGATACCCCTTCACAACGCGCACGCCGCCCAGCGATTCGGTCAACCGGCCGGTCACTTCGGCATTGATCTTCGGCCGAGCCCGAAAAATCGGCCGAATCGTCGAGAAAGCCTTGTTGAGAAACAACGCGAAAACTATCAGCACCCCAAAGGCGACAACAGTCATCACCGCATTGATATAAAGCAGCACGCCAAGGGCAAGCACCGCGGTCATCACCCCGCCGACAAATTCCACCAGGCCCGTGCCGATCAGGTTCCGCACGCCCTCCACGTCGCTCATAATCCGCGAAACCAGCGCCCCCGTCTTGTTCGCGTCGTAAAAGCTCACCGAAAGCCGTCCAATATGCGCTTGCACCTGCTTGCGCAAATCAGTGATCATCCGCTGCGCCGATTTCGACAACAGTTGCGTCAGCGCAAAAGAAGACAGCCCCTGAATCAAAGTCGCCGCAATAACCGTCAGCACCAGCGGCAGCAGCAATTTCTGCTGCTTTTTCCCGATCACGTCGTCAATCAGATATTTCGTCGAACCCGGCAGCACCAGCCCCGCCACCCGGTTGATCGCCATCAGCCCGAATCCGAGCAACAGAATCCCCCGGCGCGGATGAATCAGCGCCCAGATCTCCGGCAGCGAACTCCAATTCACCTTTTTCTTGGTTTTCTTCTCCGCAGCTTCGGCCGCGCTTGCCCGGCTCGACGAGCGTTCTCCGGAATGGCCCTTAACCGACGTTGGTGTATACGTTGAGCGTAAAGACATAGTCCCCGTTTCTGCTGTGCAGAATACCTGTTCGATGCGCCAACCGCCACCGAATGTACGCCCGTAGCGTCCACCTTCAGGTGGACGCGATTGCCGCCCAACATGTCGGATATCTGTTCAAACAGAAGCAAGTAGAAATGTAGTGGCCGACCTTCAGGTCGGCCACCCCAACGAACTACACGGTTTCATAAGGAATAACTGAGGTCGTCCCGAAAAACATGAGCCCGTACTCTAACTCTTCGTATCCACAATCACCGGCTGCTGCAATCGGAACTCCAACCGCGTCTCCGGCCTCAAGTGGATATCCTTCTTCCCGGTGAAATACGCCACCGCGGTCCCAGCCCCCGCGCCAATCGGCCCGCCAATCAGCGCACCCTTGCCGCCGCCGGCCGCGGCGCCGATCAACGCGCCTCCGCCGGCTCCGCCACCAATAAACGCCCAGTTGCGCTTCTTGTGGTCACCGCCTCGACGGTAAGCGCTCGACGTTCGCAGGTCGTAGGTCTTCCCGTTAAGTTGCATCGACTCCAGCGCCAGCTGCAGGCGGGCCCGTCCCATCAAATGGCCCGATGGCCGCGCATCCACAACGATGCCTTCCACCGGCGTGCCCTGTGGGATCACCGTCTTGTCGTTCAAAACCACCGGTTGCGAAATCGTTGCCTCAAAGTGATCTCCCGGCCGGTTTTGGTTGCTGGAGATTCCCTGATCCAACGTCACATGGATCGCGGTCTCCTCGGGTACGGTAACGGGAACGGACCTCGGGTGAGTCGCAAGTGTCACCGCTGCCGTAATGATACCGGCGGACAGCAGCACAATCGCGCTCCCCAGCAAGACATTTCGTTTGGTTCCAAGCATGAAATCCTCCCTGCGGTTCTAAACCGCAGGGGTTTCGCCAATTCACACCGTTTTAAATTGCTGAATTTAAAGAGCTGAAATTTAGAACAATACTGGCAGGTGGGGAATAAGTCCCAGACCCGAGTATTTTTGAAGTACCGGAACCACTCGCGGGTGTTCTCTGAAAACGAGACATTTATTTCGCCGGCGAAACCACGCCAACTTTGTCCACTCCGCTGCACGCGATGTACACGCGCCCGTCCGGCGTAGCCGCCATGTTTCGCACCACGCCGCCTCCCGACGGAATGTTGGCCTTCGCAAATTTCTGCGTCGTCGGATTGAACTGCACAATCGTGTTCGGATGCACCCCGGACTCGCTATACCACACCATCCCATCCGGGGTGATCGCAATTCCGTAAGGATTCGCTTCCGCTCCGCCCGGTGAATCGAACAATTTCACGCTCCCCGTCGCAGTGTTCAGCATGCCCAGGTGCCCGCTCTTATAGTCGGTGAAATAAACAGTGTCATCGGCGGCGATGGCCAACCGGCGCGGGCGCACCTCCTCGGGAAGCGCGTATTCCTTAATCGCCATTGTCTGCGGATCGATCGAAGCCATCTTGTGCGTGCCCAGCTCGCAAAAAACCGGCACGCCCTTGCTGTTAATTTGAATCCCATACGGCAGCGCGGACCCCGTCGGCACTTCCTTCAGCTCGATCTTCCCGCTTTTCGGATCCAGCCGGCCCACCATGTTTCCGCCCTGGACGGTAAACCACAAAATGCCCCGCGCGTCGAAAACCGCCGTGTGCGGATCGTCCGCCTTCTCAATCGGCATTTTGTATTCCGTCACCTTGCCCGTGCGCGGGTCGAGCTTCCCGATATACCCGCCAAAATTCGCCGTGAACCAGATGTTGCCCTCCTTGTCCGCCACCAGCCCGTGCGGCCCGGAGTTCTTGTCCGTAGCCAGCGGATATTCCTTAAATTCGCCCGTCTTCGGATCCAACCGCCCCAGCTTGTTCACCATCTGCTCTGTGAACCACAGCGCCCCATCCTGTCCCACCGCCGGATCGTGCGGATGCGCGCCCTTCGTAGGCACCGCCCACTCCTGAATGGTCACGTTCAGGGTGCCCACGTCGGCGGGACTACTCGCAGCCCGATGATTCGGCAACGCGCCCGCCACAATCGCTCCCGCACATACAAGGCAAAGCAATGCAAAGGTTCTTTTGGTCATGAGGTTCCCCCTTGGTCGTGCTACGGACATGGACGTACCGCCCCGCCAGCCCGGTACACAGGCCGGATACAAGCTTATGGCAAAGCCCTGGGCCTGCGCGATTTTATAGCGCAATGTGCAGGCCGATGCCATAATGTTTCCATCGTTTTTACCGGGTTGAAGAGCCGCCAATTGCACCCCGCCTGGCGTTTGAAAACCTGCAAAATTTGGGGAATGGGAGTTTCGGCATGCCGGCCGCGCATCTCAATCTGACTGGAACGAAAGAGTTCATCGCGCTGGAAGAGACTTATGGCGCGCACAATTATCACCCGCTCGACGTCGTGATCGAGCGCGGCGAAGGCGCGTGGGTTTTTGACGTGGAAGGGAAGCGCTACCTCGATTGCCTCGCCGCCTATTCCGCGGTGAATCAGGGCCACTGCCACCCGAAACTAGTCGAAACGCTGGTGGAGCAGGCGCGCAAAATTACGCTGACATCGCGCGCATTTCGCAACGCCCAGTTGCCGCTGCTCTACAAAGAACTTCACGAACTCACCGGCATGGACATGGCGCTCCCGATGAATTCCGGAGCCGAGGCCGTCGAAACCGCCGTGAAAGCGGCCCGCAAATGGGGCTACACAAAAAAGGGGATTCCCGATGGCCAGGCCGAGATCATCGTCTGCGAAGGGAATTTTCACGGACGCACCATCAGCGTGGTCAGCTTCTCAACCGAAGCGCAATACAAAGACGGTTTCGGTCCCTTCACGCCCGGCTTTCGTGTGATTCCATTTGGCGACGCGCAAGCTCTGCGCGCGGCCATCACGCCAAACACCTGTGGTTTCCTGCTGGAGCCGATCCAGGGCGAAGCCGGAATCATCATCCCGCCCGATGGCTTTCTGCGCGAAGCGGCTGAAATCTGCCGCGAGAACCGCGTTCTGTTTATGGCCGACGAAATCCAATCCGGTCTCGGCCGCACCGGCAAAATGTTTACCTGCATGCACGAAGGCGTTCAGCCCGACGTGCTCATCGTCGGCAAAGCGCTCGCCGGAGGGTTTTATCCCGTCTCGGCCGTGCTGGCGTCGAAGGAAATTCTCGGCGTTTTTCAACCCGGGGATCACGGCAGCACCTTTGGTGGCAATCCGCTTGCCTGCGCGCTGGCGCGAACGGCCCTGCGCATTCTGGTGGAAGAAAAACTGGTGGAGCGTTCCGCGGAACTCGGCGCCTACTTCCTTGAAAAATTGCAGACGCTCCAATCCACAGTGATCCGCGACATCCGCGGCCGCGGCCTCTGGCTCGCCATCGAATTGAACACAGACGCCAGGCCCTATTGCGAGGCGCTAAAAAACGAAGGCATCCTCTGCAAGGAAACCCGCAACACCATCATCCGCATCGCCCCGCCCCTGGTCATCACCCGCGATGAAATCGACTGGGCCTTCCACCGCATTGCCAAAGTCCTCCCGTAGCGGCCACCTTCAGGTGGCCCCTCTTGCCTTTGTAGCGGCCGCCTTCCGAGGTGCGGTGTTTGCACCCCGGGGGCTTCTGCGGGGCGGGCGCCTTTGCTCATGGACCGC
>Ga0210410_10003104_pt1 | contig 14784 bp, 10 predicted proteins | sample IncBWC4MmetaG_FD_161058 | JGI IMG/M metagenome (GOLD analysis project Ga0210410, IMG submission 161058) | Forest soil microbial communities from Barre Woods Harvard Forest LTER site, Petersham, Massachusetts, United States - Inc-BW-C-4-M | ecosystem: Environmental > Terrestrial > Soil >... | reverse complement strand
CCTCCCCCCACAGGCTTCGAAGTATCAGTGGAAAACCTACGTGCCGCTTTGGGAGATTTCTTAAAGGCCTGGGGAAACGACACAAATCTTCGCGACTATATTCGAGTGGACGGTCACTATCTTTCGATGGCTGATATGTTTCAAGTGATGACCGACGCACTGGCAACGCTCAATCGGACTGGGCGCCTGCCGCACTCCGTCCGCGTAGTGAGAGTGTACGGACCAATCGAGACGCCAGGCGACCCTGGGCCGGCTTCAGGAGAAGTCACGGTGGCGTCTCTCGCCCGCGCTTGCGCAGAAATCACAGATCGCCTCCATGAAGAAACCTGGAATCCTATCCCCAAGAATGTTATTCCTCTCCGTTTCACCATCGAGGGCTTGAACGTGAATTCTGCTCAGTTCCTGCGACTGATGGCCGAAGCTTTGGTGGATCCCTCTCCGGCAGCCAAGCTAAAGGTCAAGATGACTTACTTGATGTCGGTTCCAGGCTACCAGTTCCCAAAGTTGCGCGAATCGGATCTAGGCGGCACGTGGACCTTTAAACCGGCACCCCTTACTTTAGAAACGTCGCGGGCGTCGAAGTCAGCACAATGAACTCGGAAGCGCTGGCCGCGGCGATTTGAACTTGGGAAAGGAGCTTGTCGAACGTGACAGCCAGGGTAGGCGATCCCAACGCTGAAATTTGTTCGATTGCGAACGCAGCTCAGTTGCCACGGGCCGGTGGCAGCGACTCGGGGAACTTGGCGGATGTAAAAACGAAGTATCTGTTTTTTGGGCTCGGCAAGCTTATGTCCAGATGCCGCGTAGAATTGGGTTCGTAAGTCTTGTCACTCTGGACTGCGTGCGGCCTCAGTGAACGGCTTTGAGCACGAGTTCTCGGTTGCTTGAGAGTTAAAGCAATCCCACTGGAGCATGAAGCCCAAGAGCGCTGTCCCGGCTTAGTGGGGGCTGCTTAACTCATTCAATGCGTCTTATGACGCGAGTTGGAGAATCCATGGCCAACCGGCTTCAGCAGGCTAATCCAAACCGGCTTCCGCCGCTGCAGTTGGCGCTTCTCCCTCCTGTCTTGCTTGCCGGCCTTTCCTTTCTTCCCCGAGTGCGTGCCGACCCCAGGCTTGTTGCGTCCTTTTGGGGAGCAGCGGCAATCCTGCTGGTATTTCTCTTCCTCCTGCGTCGTCAGGTTATCCGTTCCGCACGCAAACTGCACTATGACTTCTTACCGGCTAAGGTCCATTATATCCAGGGCTTAATGCAGTTTTGTATCTACGTGTACTGGGGGAAGTATTGGAGCCCTGTTTACCCACAGGCGCCGCTGATCCTCGCGCAACTCGCCTTTGTGTATGGACTCGATATGTTGATCTGTTGGTGGCGACGAGACAAATGGGTGCTAGGCTTCGGTCCGTTTCCGATCATCTTAAGCACCAACCTGTTCCTCTGGTACAAGGACGACTGGTTCTTCTTGCAATTTCTAATGGTGGCCGTGGGCGTCCTCTTTAAGGAATTCGTTAAGTGGAAGCGCGAAGGTCGTGTTACGCACATATTCAATCCTTCAGCCATTGCGCTTGCCCTTTTTTCCATCGGTCTGCTCATAACGAAAACCACCTCGATCACCTGGGGGGAGGAGATCGCCACAACTCTCAATCGCCCGCCGCATATCTATCTTGAGATCTTCCTCGTTGGCCTTGTCGTGCAGGCTCTCTTTTCGGTGACGCTGGTTACGCTCTGGGCTGCGGCAGCGCTGTGCATTCTCAACCTCATTTATACCCACTGGACGGGAGGCTATCACTTCATCGATTCGATGATTCCAGTTTCCGTCTTCGTCGGTTTGCACCTCCTGGTCACCGACCCGGCCACCTCGCCGCGCACGGCCTTGGGCAAGATTTTGTTCGGCGCATCGTATGGCGCGGCAGTGTTCGCTTCGTACGGAGCCTTATCCTGGCTAGGGGCTCCAACATTCTATGACAAGCTGATCTGTGTGCCGGTGCTCAACCTATGCGTACAATTCTTCGACTGCGTGAGCCACGCGTTAGCTAAGCGCTTGCGAGTGCTGAACTCAGACTGGGCTTGGAACCCACAACGCTACAACCTTCGGCACATGGCCGTTTGGATCTCGCTTTTCGCCGTCATAACAACCACAGGCTTCCTAAGCAAGGGCAAGGATCACCCGGGCTCAAACCCTGCGTTCTGGCAGCAAGCGTGCGCCGAACAGCGATGGAACGGCTGCAAGACGTGGATGCACGCGCTTAATATCAGCTGTGCCGATGACGTAGCTTCCGCCTGCTTGACACTGGGACAGGTGTTGAGCGAGGGACGCTTAGCGCCTCGGGATGTCTCCGAGGCCGGCAAGAGTTACGGTCGCGCATGCGACCTCGGCCTAGCCGACGGCTGCACGAATCTCGTCGAGGCCGTGCGCTCCGATACAGGAAATGCCCTGTTGGAGGCATGCAACCGCCGAGACGGTGCGAGCTGCTTCATCCTGGGCTCGTTAGTTAACAAAGGCTCTGGAGTTCCGCAGGACGCAGGTCGCGCCGTTAGTTTGTTCAGCCAGTCTTGTGCGAGTGGTTGGCCGAGGGGATGCGGTCGCCTTGGGGAAAGCTATTTGTGGGGCGAAGGGACGGCCGTCGATCAAGCAAAGGCGATCGTGAACTTCGAGAAGGCCTGCAGGGGTCACCACGCAGCCAGCTGCTTCAACGTGGCCATGATGTACCGTCGTGGGATGGGGGGCGTAAAGGATGAAGCGCTCGCCCAGCAGCGCCTTCGACAGGCCTGCGAACTAGGGCTTCGGCCCGGCTGTGTGCAGCCCGACAGTGGGGCAGCTTCGACTCCCCCCGTGGCGGATCCTTGATTTGGGAGTGTTCCCCGGTTGCGGACTCGAGGTGGCCGTCCCAACATTAGGCATGGCCTTGGGTTTTAGCACGCGCTTTGAGGGCGGCGACAAACTTCCTTTCCGCTGAGGGGATTCGGCCTCTTGGGTCGGTTTACATGCTAGATGAAGACTGCTGGACAGAAAAGGAACTTGTTTGCACAGTGTCGGTTTCCGGCGGCGTCTCCGCTTCACTAAAGTGTTTGCCTACAATACTCTAACGCGAATTCTGCCTGGTCGGTCAAGTGCAGGACAAGTAGGGGGAATGTGTTTCTTTTTTCGCCACCCGGGGGGCGGATCTCGCTGACAAACTGTGCCACGGCTTGTCGCGAGTAATTCACCTCTAATCAAAGCCAGCGGGAGAAGTTTTCGACAGGGAGATAGGTGACGAGCCTCCAGGACCTTCTGGCCCAGGGATCGGGTTCTCATCGCGCCCGTCTGGGCAGTTGACCAGAAAGGCGTGGGCAGCGCCACTCAGAAAGGTCGATGATTCTATGGTTGTACCACTCTCAGCACAGAGGTCTTTGGCGAACCTGCCTATTCGCTTCGCCGCGCGGACTTGCCATCAGCTGAAACGAACTCTTTCATTCTTTCTGCCGGTCTTGATCTTGAGCGTCTGCCCCTCTTCAGCTCAGGTGACAAGCAGTTCAATCCTTGGATACGTCTACGATCCAAGCGGTGCGGTAATCAACGATGCCAGCGTCACAGTGTTTGACGCGCGGCATGCGCTGACGCGCCGTACCACCACGGACGCTTCCGGTGCGTTCATCGTGGCGGGTTTGCCGCCAGCGATGTACTCGGTTACCGCCACGGCGCCAAACTTTGGGGAGGTTACGCAGCGGGACCTCGAGCTCGAAGTGAATACGCAGTTGCGGACGGATTTTCACCTGGTTCTGGCGGGGGTCAAGAAAACCATTCAAGTCGAGGCAACTGCCAATCCGCTGCAGACGGAATCGGCGGAAGTAGGAACGGTGATCGATCAGAGCCAGATCGAGAGTTTGCCGCTCAATCGACGGGACTTTTTGCAGTTGGCGCTCCTGGTGCCCGGCGTTTTTCCGCCGGTGCAGGGTTCGGAGCTGTCAACGCGCGGCGCGTTTTCCATGAACGCGGGCGGGGGCCGGGAAGAGTTCAATAATTTTTTGCTGGATGGCGCGGATAACAACGATCCATATGTGAATCGCTACGGCGTGGAGCCGCCTGTCGATAGCATTCAAGAATTCAAGGTGGCAGTAAACTCCTATAGTGCGGAATATGGACGCAGCGCCTCCGCGCAGGTGAACGTGATCACGCGGCAGGGCACGAACGCGTTCCACGGATCGGTGTACGACTATTTCCGGAATGGCGCGCTGGACGCGCGGAACTTTTTCGATTCTACGGGAGCCTTGCCGTTGCACCGCAATCAGTTTGGATTCAGCGGCGGCGGGCCGATTATCAAGGACAAGACGTTTTTCTTTGCGTCCACGGAATTCTACCGCAACCGGGAAGGGATGAGCGAGATCACCGAAGTGCCCACGCTGGCGCAGCGCGCCGGGAATGGCGTGGTGCCTACGGGGCAGATCCCGGCGCTGGTGAACGATGTGCTGAATCTGTATCCGCTGCCGAATTATAACGGCGCCAACGGAAACTACTTTGGCAGTCCGAAGGGAACCGAGAATACCGAACTGGGCAGTTACCGCGTGGACCATCATTTAACGCCGTCGCAGTTGCTGACGTTCCGGTACAGCTTCGCGAAGGTCGATTTGTTTGAGCCTTATTTGCCAGGGTCGGCGGTGAAGCTGCCGGGATTCGGCGATTACCTGAAGGATCATATCCAGAATTTTGCCGTGCAATATCAGCAGATTTTGGGGACGCGGGCGACCAATTCCGTGCGATTGAGCTATGGCCGGTTTTCGCGGGGCTTGCTGCCGCAGAATTTCAACGTAAATGTTGGCCAGCTTTGGGGCGTGAATTGGCTGAATGTTCCGGCGGACATGCAAGGTTATCCGGGAATCACCGTCGGGGGATTTTCTTCCGTGGGCGACTCCGGCAGCCTTCCGATCTTGCGGCACACCAATACCTACGAACTAGGCGACAGCCTGACCCTGGATCGCGGCAGACACGTTTTTAAGATGGGCGTCGAAATACGCAAGCTGCAGTTGAATGGCACCTTGGACGACCTGGGTCGCGGTTTGATTTCGTTTAGCGGCTTCCTCACGGGAAGCGGCATCAACGACCTGCTGCACGATGTGCCGACTTTTTCCATCCGAGTCGAGGCCCACAATCCGATCACCATGCGCACGCAAGCGTATGAAGGGTACTTTGAAGACGATTGGCGGATTGCGCGCAACGTGACCGTGAATCTGGGCCTGCGTTACGAATACAACACGCCATCTGTCGACCCGCGGAACGCCGCGTCAGATTTGAACTTTCAGACCGGGCAAATCGTGCAAGTTGGCACGAATGGCGTGACCCGCTCGGGCATTCGTCCGGACTACAACAATTTCGGGCCGCGTGTCGGCGTGGCCTGGAGCCCGTTGCAAAGGCTGGTGATTCGTTCGGGCTACGGAATTTACTACGATTCCGGTATGTTTACGGTGCCTTCTGCGCTGTACTTCAATCCGCCGCAGTTCAATCTGTTCGTATATTCGGTGCAGGCCGGACCGTTGTCGCTGGAGAATCCGTTTCCTTCAACCCTGGGCTTTACGCCGCCGCCAGCGCTCAACGTACTGGCCCCCAACATGGTGACGCCGTATCTCCAGCAGTGGAATTTGACCGCGGAGCGGAGTTTCAACGATTGGGGAACGCTTACCATGGCGTACGCCGGTTCCAAGGGCACGAAGCTGGTTCGGTCGCTCGATATTAACCAGCCGCCTCTGGATCCGTATGGCGGCGACCTGCAAACGCGCCGCGCGATTTACGGCTACGGGCAGTACGGCAACATCTTCGAAGCGCAAAGCGGCGCCAACTCCAGCTTCCATTCGCTCGAAGCCAGCTATCTCAAGCGCATGAGTTCGCATTTCTCTCTGCGGCTTGCTTATACTTTTTCAAAATCGATTGACGATCAATCCTCGTTTCTTGGAATCTCGCCCGATCCAAACTTCCCGCAAAACAGCCGTAACCTGGCCGCGGAAAAAGCGGCTTCCAGCTTTGACATGCGCCACCGGTTCGTGGGGGCCTACGTCATTGATCTGCCACAGGGAAACCTTTGGACACGCAACACGCAAATTCGCGGCATCACCACGATTGAATCCGGCCAGCCGTTCACGCCGCAACTAACGTCTGGATTTGACAACAGCAACAGCGGGAATAACGGCGGCTCGGCCGGCACGGACCGTCCGGACGTAGTGGGCAGCTGGACCACCGGGTCTTGCCCCAATCCGAGCGGAGGAGCGCCGTTCGCAGTGGGCACGCCAAATTGCTGGTTCAATACCTCGGCCTTCGTCGCCGGCCCTCCGAACACTTTCGGAAATGCCGGGCGCAACATCATTCGCGGGCCGGGCTTCGCTTCCTTCGATCTTTCCGCGCGCCGCAATTTCAATTTGACGGAGCATCTGAAGATGTCGTTTGAGGCGCAGGCCTTCAATTTATTCAATCGCGCGAACTTTAACTTGCCGGATCCCGTGGTGGGAGACGCGACGTTCGGGCAAATTGGTTTGGCCAAGGATCCGAGACAAATTCAGTTGGCATTGCGGTTTAGCTTCTAAGGACCGAAAGGAGCACTTCACGTGCGTCGCGCACTATCTATGTCGTGCATCTTTTTGTGCCTCGCCGTGTCCGCGTGGGGCGGTGTCGGGGGCAGCATCTCTGGCACTGTGCTTGATGCCCAGGGCGGGGTTATCCCCAACGCCACCGTTACGCTAGTGAATACGGCCACGAATGTGCGACAGATCGTGGTCACCGATGACAAGGGTGTCTATTCGTTCCGCAGTTTGGGCGTGGAAACTTACGAACTGCAAGTGGTGTGTGCGGGCTTCAAGCCTTACCGCCGGACAGGCATCACCGTGAATGCCAACGACGCGCTGATCGTCGATGTGGCCCTGACGGTGGGCGAGCAGTCGAACACGGTCACGGTCAAGCAGTCTCCGGTGACTGTGGATACCGCGAGCACGCAACTCGGCGAAGTAATTACCGGCGGTACCGTCGACGCGGTTCCCTTGAACGGACGCAGTTTTACGGATTTGCTGTCGCTACAGCCTGGCGTTGCGCCGCAAACGACGATTACCGGAACGTCGGTGCAAGCCGCGGGCGCCAGCACGTTTTCTCCCTCCGGTTACCTGAATCCCGGCACCATTTCGATCAACGGACAGCGCGAATACGCCAACGGATTTACGGTCAACGACGCCGACGTGGTGGAGCGTTTTACGATGGGTGCAGCGGTAGTTCCCAATCTGGATTCGATCGCGGAGTTCCGCGTGCTGACCGGCAATTTCAATGCCGAGTACGGCAACTATAGCGGCGGGCGCATTAACGTGATCACCAAGTCCGGGGCGAATCAGTTTCACGGCAGCACATTTGAATTTCTGCGCAATACCCACCTGGACGCGAAAAATTTCTTTTCGCAGTCGCGCGGAGCGTTCCAGCAGAATCAGTTTGGAGGGACGTTTGGCGGCCCGGTCATCAAAGATAAAATTTTCTTTTATACAGACTTTCAAGGTACGCGGCTGAAGCAGGGCGTGGATACGGGGAACATCGCGGTGCCTTCTGCGGATGAGCGTACCGGGAAGCTTGGGGACCTCGCCGGCTCGCTAACAGGCACCGTAAATGGACAAAGCTGGGCCGACCAGCTTTCGCAAAGACTCGGTTACACAGTGCGGCCCGGCGAAGCCTATTACACCCGAGGCTGCGCCACCACGGCAGAGTGCGTATTGCCAAACGCCGTGATGCCACAAAGCGCATTCTCGGCGCCCGCCAACTACTTGTTGAAATATATCCCGGTGGCGAATTCGGGAAGCGACAGGTTCTCCACCTCCGCGGAGAATCTGCTGTTGCACGACAACAAAGGGTCGTTGCGGATGGACGCGAACACGCGCTGGGGAATGCTCTCGAGCTATTATTTTCTCGATGACTATACGGTTGACAACCCTTATCCGACACAGCAAGGCGGCGCAAACGTGCCAGGCTTTAACGCCATGAACGTCGGGCGCTCGCAGTTGCTTACGCTTGGAGATACGAAATCGTTCGGGTCGCCGAGCATGAACGAAGTTCATTTCTCGTTCGTCCGCGACGTCAACATTCTGGCCGCGCCTGTGGGCGGCGTGGGCCCCACGCTTGCCGACCAGGGATTCCGGACGTCCACGGGCGCGCAGAGCATTGTCGCCAATCGCCCCGCTTACCAAGGCGTGGTGAACACCATATTCAACAGCTATACGCTCGGCGTGGACATTACCGGCCTCAACCAGCACGATAACACCTGGGAATTACGCGACAATTTTTCGCGAGTTATCGGCGCGCACACCGTCAAACTGGGCGGCGAATTCCTTTATAGCCAGGTGAATACGAATGCGGACGTGCAGTCGAATGGAACATTCACCTTCTCGGGCACGGAAACCGGGAGCGACTTCGCCGATTTCCTGCTGGGAATTCCCAGCCGCTTCACGCAGGGAGATGCACAACCGTTTTACATGCGCAATAAATATGGAGCGCTGTTCGGCGAAGATAGCTGGCGCGTGACGAGGCGGGTCACGCTGAACTACGGGCTGCGCTGGGATGTCATCATGCCGTGGTACGAAAAATACAATCAAATTCAGGCGATTGTGCCCGGGCAGCAATCCATCGTCTTCCCGGGGGCGCCGACTGGTCTGGTTTTCCCGGGCGACCCTGGCGTATCGCGGAGTCTGGCGCCCACGCGCTGGACCAATTTTTCGCCTCGCTTAGGAATCGCCTATTCGCCCGGCGCACGTGACGGCTTCCTGGGCAAGATACTCGGCGGATCGGACAAGACCAGTATTCGAGCGGGTTTCGGGCGCTTCTTTTCAGCCATCGAAGGATTCTCCGCGGGCGTAATGGCGGGCAACGCTCCCTATGGACAGACCTACACAAGCCTCGGGCCTCCGCTGTTTACCAACCCGTACGTCACGGCTGCCAACGGTGTGAACAATGGACAGCGGTTCCCGCTGCAATATCCTTTGCTGAACGCGAGCGCCAGCAGCCCGAACAACAGCGTGAACTGGGCGAACTACCTGCCCATCACCGGCGATCCGGCCTACCAAGTAACGAACGTCAGCCCGTACACCGAACAGTACACGCTGTCGATTCAGCGCCAGTTTGGGACCAGTTCCTTGCTGACGATTGCCTACGTGGGCAGCCAATCGCATCACCTGGTGGTACTCGAGGAAGCCAACCCTGGCAATCCCGCGCTGTGCCTCAGCTTGAGCCAGACTAGCCAGGTTGCACCCGGAAGCGCGACGTGCGGACCTTTCCAGGAAAGCAGCACATTCACTAGGGTATCCGGCCAGGTCATCAACGGCACGCGGCAATCGCTGGGTCGAAACTTTGGCAGCGTGGACTGGCTCAGCACCGTCGGCAATTCCAATTACAACGCGCTCGAAGTCACCTTGCGCCACACCACCCGGCGTGCCGAGTTTCTGGCCAGCTATACGTACGCCAAGTCTCTCGACAACTCTTCCAGTCTTTCCGATCAGGTGGTCCCTGGGAATCCCCGGTTGAGCTACGGATACTCCGCGTTTGACCTGCGGAACAACTTTGTAGCCAGCTATCGTTACCAAATCCCATTCGAGCGGATGTTCGGTGCCAGCAACCGGCTGACAGAGGGTTGGACGATCTCCGGGATCACGCGCCTCAGCGCGGGCTTTCCGGTCACGTTCCAGAACCCAACGGATAACTCTTTGCTGGGCACCGAGCCGGACGGAGTAAATGCCTTCACGGCAGATTTGCCGCAGATGAAGCCAGGTCCCCTAAATCTAAATGACAACCCGCGTAATGGACGGCCGTATTTCAATACGACCCTCTTCACGGTTCAGCCGCTGGGCACGCCTGGAAATGTGCCGAGGCGCTTCTTCAGCGGGCCTGGCCAGGTTAATTTTGATATGGCGCTACTCAAAAACCTGCAGCTGCGTGAGTCTTTATCCGTACAATTCCGCGTGGAGGCCTTCAACCTGTTCAACCATGCCCAGTTTTTCGGCCCCAATACAGTGGATGGTAACCTCGAGAGCTCGACCTTTGGTCAAGTTGTGAGTGCAGGGGCTCCTCGGTTGGTCCAGTTAGCGGTGAAATTCTCGTTCTGACCTAACGCAAGAGTCTTTCGTTCGACAAAGACTCTCTCACTGAACCTGGTAGATAAGCGTCATCCCGCGGCTGGATGCGCACTCCTGCTGGAAAGAAAACGAGCGTTTCTTTCGGTGCGTAGTAACAGAAAAGTTTTGCATAGACTCCGGAGCAGTAAACCAAGATTCTCGCGGCCGGTACGTACACCTTAATCGCCTCAAGCACCGGATTGCCTAGCACGACCAGCAACTCGTTCCTGGTGTCGCCGGATGTCCCTACGCAACTGGCGTTCGTTACGCAACCTGCGAACATTGCGGCTGGACAGTCACTGCCCAATGTTCAAGTAGCGCAAGCAGTTACCACACGATCTCGCAGCAACTCAACGCGTTGAACCCCAGCACGATTGGCGTAACGCAGCAGGGCGCCCTGTACAACACACTGCTGCGGGTGCAGCTGCCCCAATTGCTCGACGCAGTCAGGACCCTTTCAATGTGGCGATGGACGCGACGAGCGTGAGCAAGCCCCACCGCTGAAATCCGGTGTACCAGATGAACTTTCCCGTTCCAAAGAATGCCCGCAAGGGTACGACGGACCCAATTGCATTTAATGCCTTCCACAGAATTGACTCACGCACGCGATACTCAACCAGTACGTCCACCGGAGAATGTGCTTTTCCATGAGAGCCTCCTTCGCTGGCCAGGATTTTGGAGAAAAAAACCAAAGCGTCCTTGGACGACCCTGGGGGACTGTACTGGGACGTGACCCGGGCCAACTGATCTGAGCGATGTCGCAGAGGTGGGTGGTTGTCATCTGGCATAGGCAAATGGAAAGCTTTATGCGAGTACTAGTAATTTGGTTATCCCACGACCTGTTCCTCAGCAAACTGCTGGTTCATGACGGAGTGGAACGGCAGAACCGCCCTAAATTGGTACGACTGCTCTATGGACCCCACCGGGCCCGCATCGTACGCTCGGGTTATCGCTGTGCAAGCGCAGAGGACCGCATGACCAGGGAGAAACTACACCACGCCAGATTGGTGGATTACAGTGCAATCATTTTACGCATCCCACTTTCGGCTGGAGGCATGTGTGCGAAAGTGAAGAGACCCTCTTTTCCTCAGGGCTAAGTGTACGCCAAGGAGAGGTTAGGATGAGTGACAGGATAGGGACACACAGGGACAAGTCGAATTTAAAATTCACGATGATTTCATTGTTGATACTGGGTTTTCTAGCTGGAGTAGCGCTGATGGTATTACTGAACTCGCACATATGACACTTCGTTTAGATGGATGCGGCTTTCCCGATCGCTCGATCCACGAAATACTACTTCGCTAAATTCGCCTTACCGGACTCGATCGTCTCGATCCGCTTCCGCGCACACAAGAGCGTGGCTGCAAACGGAATCGCGTGCTTCCGCTGTTCTTCCACACATTCGGGCGCCCGTGCGTCATGTGCGGTATAGTTATGGACGTAAGGTTTGAAAGCGACGCTCCTGGGTGGAGGCCACTCATGCCAAATGGATGCGTCGCGTTACCGGAGTTCTATGTGGCGCTATTCTGTGCGCTGGCAAACTTCTTCCTAGCCATGCCGGCCAAGGCAGATTCATACCCGTAATGGTACTCTCAATTTCTTGCTCTTCACCAAATGTATCTGCATTTCGCTTGAAATTTATTCGCGAGTTCTCTACTTTAGGCGCCACTATGCTGCTTCTGTTACCGGCTCAGAGAAACTTCGCTTGGCTACCAATACACCATTTCTCCGGTTATCCGGCAACCCTGTCCTTTTTCTGGCCTATTGTACAGTACAGAATCTAAGCCCACTGATGTTAAATCGTTGGAAGGCATGGACCTAGGTGAAGTTGTTGTCCGTTCGAAAGGGCTTCGTCTGCGTTTTGGGAGAGTTCTGATCGGATTCTTCAGGAGTAGGTACTCGCCAACTCTTGAATTCTTGCACATTGATTTGCGGGGTATGCCTGTTGAGGGGACGGCCTGGCAATCTGACTCTTGCGTTGGTTGTGGCTGCGATTGGCTCTTTCGTCGCAGGCTGCGCTGGCGTCGTCGCGTCCAATTCCACGAGTCGTACCAGTTCTGATCCTCTGGCACCTTCCATCACCACGCAGCCGTCGAGCCAAACAGTTACAGTAGGTCAAACAGCTACCTTCGCGGTCGTTGCCACGGGGACAGCACCGCTTAGCTATCAATGGCAAAGAGATGGCGCGAACGTCTCTGGAGCAACGTCCGCTACCTACTCAACGCCGCCGACAACTACCGCCGACAACGCAGCGACCTTTCAAGCCGTGGTTAGCAACTCCGCGGGAAGTGTCACGAGCAATCGGGCGACTTTAACAGTGAACCCTGCCGCGGCCCCACCAACGATCACCACGCAAACGGTGAATCAGACTGTGACGGCGGGACAGTCTGCGACCTTCTCGGTGGTAGCTAATGGCACGGCACCGCTGAGCTACCAATGGCAGAAGAACGGCGCAAACATCGTGGGAGCAATATCATCCAGCTATACGACCCTGGCGACAACGGCCGCAGACAGCGGTGCGACGTTTGTGGTCGTGGTGAGCAATGCCGTAGGGAGTGTCACCAGCAATTCGGCTACGTTGACAGTAAGCTCGGCTGCGGTGGCACCGGCAATCCAAGCTCAACCGGCAAATGAGTCTGTAGTAGTCGGTCAGACGGCGACTTTCTCGGTGGTGGCTGGTGGTACGGGGCCGCTGAGCTACCAATGGGAGAAGGACGGGGCAAACATCAGTGGGGCAACGACAGCCAGCTATACCACATCGGTAACAACGGCCGCGGACAACGGTGCGACATTCGTAGTGGTCGTGAGCAATGCTGCTGGAAGCGCCACAAGCAACCCGGCGAAGTTGACTGTCAGCGCCTCTGTCGTCGCACCGATCATCGCCGCGCAACCCGCGAGTCAAACGGTGACTGCGGGTCAGACGGCAACCTTCTCTGTGGTGGCCAATGGCACAGCACCGCTGGGCTACCAATGGCAGAAGAACGGCGCAAACATCGGTGGGGCCACGTTGGCCAGCTATACTACACCCGCAACCACGAGTACCGACAACGGCTCCACGCTCCAGGTGGTGGTGAGCAACTCAGCGGGGAGCGTAACGAGCAGTGCGGCGACGCTCACGGTGAACCCCGCCGTGGTCCCGCCCACGATCACGACGCAACCCTCGAATCAGACCGTGACGGCGGGACAAACAGCTACATTTGCTGTAGTGGCGAGTGGCACAGCGCCGCTGAGCTACCAGTGGCAAAAGAACGGCACAAACATCAGTGCGGCCACGTCGGCCAGCTATACCACCTCCGCAACCACGAGTGCGGACAACGGCTCCACGTTCCAGGCGGTGGTGAGCAACTCAGCGGGGAGCATGACGAGCGCTACGGCGACCCTGACGGTAAACCCCGCGGTGGTTCCGCCCACGATCACGACGCAACCCTCGAATCAGACGGTGACGGCGGGACAAACATCTACATTTGCTGTAGTGGCGAGTGGCACAGCGCCGCTGAGCTACCAGTGGCAAAAGAACGGCACAAACATCAGTGGGGCCACTTCAGCCAGCTATACCACGCCTGCTACGACGTCTGCAGACAGCGGTAGTGCCTTTCAAGTCGTCGTTAGCAATTCGAAGGGAAACATCACGAGCAACGCTGTGACGCTGACGGTGACGGCAACCGCAGTGGCCCCGACGATTTCGGTCCAACCCGCAAATCAGACGGTTACCGCAGGACAGTCAGCGACTTTCTCCGTTGTGGCCAATGGCACAGCGCCGCTGAGCTACCAGTGGCAAAAGAACGGTGCAAACATCAGTGGGGCCATCTCGGCGAGCTATACCACCCCCGCAACCACGAGTGCGGACAACGGCTCCACGTTCCAGGCAGTGGTGAGCAACTCAGCAGGGAGCATAACGAGCAGTGCCGCGACTCTGACGGTAAACTCCGCCGTGGTCCCGCCCACGATCACGACGCAACCCTCGAATCAGACGGTGACGGCGGGACAGTCAGCTACCCTCTCGGTGGTGGCCACCGGTACGGCACCGCTGGGCTACCAGTGGCAAAAGAACGGCACAAACATCAGTGGGGCCACTTCAGCCAGCTATACCACCCCCGCAACCACGAATACCGATAACGCCTCCACGTTCCAGGTGGTGGTGAGCAATTCAGGGGGAAGCGTGACGAGTAGTGCGGCGACGCTCACGGTGAACCCCGCCGCGGTAGCCCCCACGATCACGGCACAACCGGCGAATCAAACCGTGACGGCGGGGCAATCAGCTACATTTGCTGTGGTGGCGAGTGGCACGGCGCCGCTGAGCTACCAGTGGCAGAAGAATGGCGCGAACATCAGTGGGGCCACCTCGGCCAGTTATAACACCCCCGCAACCACCAGTTCCGATAACGCCTCCACGTTCAAGGTCGTGGTGAGCAATTCAGCGGGGAGCATAACGAGCAGTGCCGCGACTCTGACGGTAAACTCCGCCGTGGTGGCGCCCACGATCACGGCGCAACCTGCGAGTCAAACGGTGACTGCAGGCCAAACGGCTACATTTGCTGTGGTGGCGAGTGGGACGGCGCCGCTGAGCTACCAGTGGCAGAAAAATGGCGCGAACATCAGTGGGGCCACCTCGGCCAGCTATACCACGCCCGCAACCACGAGCGCTGACAACGCCTCCACGTTCCAGGTGGTGGTGAGCAATTCAGCGGG
>Ga0210410_10003103_pt1 | contig 14787 bp, 9 predicted proteins | sample IncBWC4MmetaG_FD_161058 | JGI IMG/M metagenome (GOLD analysis project Ga0210410, IMG submission 161058) | Forest soil microbial communities from Barre Woods Harvard Forest LTER site, Petersham, Massachusetts, United States - Inc-BW-C-4-M | ecosystem: Environmental > Terrestrial > Soil >... | reverse complement strand
GAATTCGTTCCACGATGAGCCCACCCTCGCCAGCTCGAATACAACGCCGACACCAATGCCGCCCTGCCAGGTCGTGCCGTAGAGATTTCCGGCAGAGTCGAAGATGAGGCTTCCGTTCGGGGCGGCGCCGTCAGGATTGTCTGTGAAGAAATGCAGCAGAGTGAATGTCCAAGGCAGGCTGGTACTAGGAGAAAGCTCGAAAATACCTCCCGGTCCTCCCGAGCCCATGTTCGGAGTGCTTCCGCCGTAAAGATTTCCGCTCGCATCAAGAATCAAACCTCCCCCGGGATAGGCTCCGTCGCCTGCGTCAAAGAAGGAGTACAGCACCGATTCCCTCCAGCCACCGCCGGCCAAGGGTGAAAGTTTGTAGACCACTCCGCATCCGGTCGTGCCGTTGCTGGCGCAAGAGGGTGCGCTGCCTCCGTCGTGGGTTACTCCGAAAAGATTCCCCGCCGAGTCGAGAATGACCCCTCCCGACGGATTTCCTCCATCGAGTCCGCCGGTGAATACATGGAGCACGGTTTCTCGCCAGACCCCACCCGTTGTGGGCGAAAGCTTGAAAACCACGCCGCACGTCAGGCTTGCGCTGAAGGTGCAGGGGCCTCCGCCATTTTGCGTGGTGCCATAGAGATTTCCTGCCGCGTCTTGCACCAACCCACTTTGCGGATTGGCGCCGTCTCGTCCGCCCCGGAACTGGTGAATCACGGTCTCGCCCCAGGAACTTGCGCCTACGCGGGTTAACTTGAAAACAACCCCGCAGCCCAGGCCGCCACAGTCGCTGAGACTGCCACCAGCCTGCGCGGTTCCGTAAAGGCTTCCCGCGCTGTCGAACAGCAAAGATGCCGACGGATTTGCGCCATCGGCGCCGTTGAATGAATGCAATACGCTCTCGGTCTGAGCCTCGCTCCTCGCCACAGAGCTTAGAGTGAACGCTGCGAACGCGGCAGCCGTCAACGCAACACAGGCAAATTTTCTCAAGGTCACAGGAATTCCTCGACATCTATGTTGCCGATTTCCCATCCGGCGGATGTAAGAGGTCGGAACTTTTTCTGGAGCGGATGGGAAGCGCGGAAGAATGGACTGGGGCCAACCGGGGCATAACGCGACACGCCGAGCCGGGGAATGGCTCGACCGTGCTGACTCGAACTTGCGGAATAACCGTGAACGTTCGTCCGCCGATTCCTTTCGCTGATCGAGTTTAAGTCCGGCCGCGCGGCTCGGTGTGCCGCGCGGCCGCGCGGACAGGAGAATTTACGGGACGATTTGGAACACCACGCCGTAGGCAGAGTTTGTCCCGCCGCTCACGGTCGTCCCATATAGATTGCCAGCAGAATCGAAGATTAGACCGGCGGTTGGTTCGTAACCGTCTGCGGAATCAAAACCGAACGTAGACTCGGTCCACGTACCGCCGGAACTCGGGGAAAGCTCGAAGACGGCCCCACCGGAAGATGGGCCGCCACCGGTTGTGGTGCCCCAAAGATTGCCGGCAGAATCAAAAACCACGCCGGCACCGGGAAAAAGTCCGTCAGTATTGTTGTTTGAAAAGACATGCAACTGTGTCTCTGTCCATGCGCCGCTGGTAGTCGGCGAGAGTTCGAATACTGTGCCCCAGCTTGACGATCCGAGCCCCTCGGCAGTAGTGCCGTACAGGTTGCCAGCCGCATCGAAGGTAAGAGTCGACAGGGGGAAATCGCCGTCATTGGTCAACGTTCCGAATTGGTAGAGAACGGTTTCTTGCCATCGGCCCCCTGAAGTCGGCGAAAGCCGGTATACGACTCCGAAGCCGGAGGGTCCGCCACCTTTTGCCGTTCCGTAGAGATTGCCCAGAGCATCGAACGTCAGCCCTGCTTCGGGTTCCCCGCCATCATTGAAGCCGCGAAAATCATGCAGAGTGGTTTCTTTCCATGGTCCGCTGGAAGTTGGCGACAGTTCGAAAGCCATTCCGCAACCCGGAAACGCGATACTGCAATTGGCGGTACCGCCTCCCAATGTAGTCGTGCCGTAAAGATTACCTGCACTGTCCAACGTCAGGTTCGGGGTAGGAAAGCTTCCATCCACGCCGCCGACGAAAGCGTGCAGCACGGTTTCCGTCCATGTGCCGTCAGACTGGGGCGACAGTCTGAATACGACGCCGCAACCAAACCCTCTACAGCCAGTAAGGTTGCCTCCCTCTGTGGTCGTGCCGTAGAGATTGCCTGCTCCGTCGATGATGAGCGTCGCGCGGGAGAATGCGCCATCCCATCCTCCAGAGAATGTGTGGATGGCTTTTTCGGTCCAACCGCTGCTGCTCGGAGAGAGTTCGAAGACGACTCCGCAAGTCTGGTTGTTACACTTGTTCGGGTTTCCGCCATTGTAGGTCGTACCGTAGAGGTTCCCAGCTAAGTCGAAGACCAGGCCTCCGTAAGGATTGTTTCCTTTCCAGCCGGTATTGAAGGAAAAGAGCACGGTTTCGGTCTGTGCCTGGGCGCACACCGCCAGGCTGAAGGTGATGGCTGCGATGGCGAGCGCGGCTCGCACGATTTGGGAATACCGTGTGTCTGTCATGAGTGTCCTCGTTTTCTTTGACGAAATTATTAGCGAGGGAACTAACGTCCCTCCCCGCGGGGTTTTTCGTACCGTGAATGGCGCGGATACCATCCGACGACTTGGGAGCGTGATTGATTCCGCACCAGGGGGATGCGCGGAACAAAAGGGGAGGAAAGTCTTAACGCGGGAACTATAGCACAAGATGAAAACGCCCGCACGAAGAATATAGCGGTCGCGGAGATTAACATCCCTAGTGTTCAAGATCAGAATGGATCTGGCGGTGTCGCATCTTCGCGGCAGCGTTTAGAATCACATTTCCAGGACCTTTCGGCTCATGGTTGTCGTACATAACTTAGGATGTCTGCGAAGTCTTGGTTGGGGATGTGGGTGAATTCATTATGAAGTTCTTGCGGCCTGTAATTATTGCGCTGGCCATTGCCGGCGGATTTTTTTATTTCACAACGTGGCGTTCCAACTCGCAGGCGGGAGCGTTCCATCCGGCTAACTGGCTGAGCCGTCCTGCGAGCGTGGAGATCACCGAAGCCGCGCCGGGTGAGTCGCTCGACGGCGAAGAGCAGAACAATATTTCCGTCTACAAGAAGAATATTCCGTCGGTGGTGAACGTCACCTCGCGCGCCATGCAGTTCGATTTCTTCTATGGCATGGTGCCGCAGGAAGGCCAGGGCTCCGGTTTCGTGATCGATAAGGATGGCCACATTCTGACCAACTATCACGTGATCGCCGACGCGCGGCAGGTGGAAGTGACCCTGCACAATCGCAAGAAATACAAGGCGACCGTGGTCGGGACCGACCCTCCGCACGACCTGGCGGTGATTCAGATCAAAGCGCCGGAGCTGATTCCGGCGGTGCTCGGCGACTCGCGCAACTTGCAGGTCGGGCAAAAGGTCTATGCCATCGGCAACCCATTTGGGCTGGCAGGCACGATGACGCGCGGCATTGTGAGTTCCATCCGCCCGGTGCGCGAGCCCAATGGAGCCATGATCGAAGAAGCGATTCAGACCGATGCCGCCATCAATCCCGGTAACTCCGGCGGGCCGCTGATGAACTGGCACGGAGAAGTGATCGGCATCAACACCATGATTCTGTCGAGTGTGGGACAGAACGCGGGCATTGGCTTCGCCATCCCCATCAATACCGCGAAAGCCGTCCTCAACGATCTGATGACGCTGGGCCGCGTGCGGCGTCCCACGCTGGGCGTGCGCACGATTCCGATCAGCCCGGAACTGGCTGAAGAAATGGGATTAGCGGCGGACTACGGATTGCTGATCGTGCAGGTCACGCCCGGCGGCTCAGCCGATCAGGCAGGATTGCGCGGTGGAAGCGAGCGGGCCTATCTCGGAAACGTCCCCATCATGCTGGGCGGAGACCTGATCGTGGCCATCGACGACCAAAAAGTGCAGGACGAGCAAGACCTCTCTCAGATGATGGATAACCATCGCGCCGGCGACACGGTGAAGGTCACCATCTATCGCGGCAAGAAGAAGATTGAAGTGAGCGTGGCGCTGGGTGAGGCCCGGCAGCAGGTATGAGCCAACTGGCGCGTTTTCGCGCCGCTGAATTTGCGAAAGCTTGCACCACGAAGGACACGAAGTATCACGAAGGTCGCGCCCGTAGTTTTTTCTTCGTGTCCCTTCGTGTCCTTGGTGGTTAATTTTTCGCACAGACGTTCCATTGCATTGCCCTCGCCTGTGGCGCATAATCAAGACACTTCTTCCGGTGGCCTTCGGAATCGGTCGCGAGCGCTGTGAACCTGCCCAATTCCATCACGCTCATTCGCATCTTAAGCATTCCTCTGCTGATTTGGATTTTGACCAGCGGACGCTTCAGCAGCGTCACCGGCGAAAAAGAATTGTTAGCCTCGGCGATTTTTATTGCCGCATCGATGACCGACGGAATCGACGGCTATCTGGCCCGCAAGCGCCAGCAGATCACGACCATGGGGATTCTTCTCGATCCTCTCGCGGATAAGCTCTTGATCGCCGCCGCCTTCGTCGCCCTCGTGCAGTTGAATCCCAGCCTGGTTCCTGCATGGATCGCAATCGTCGTCATCGGGCGCGAATTTCTGGTCAGCGGCCTGCGCTCGATTGCCGCCTCCGAGGGCTTCACCATTGAGGCCAGCGAACTCGGCAAGTTCAAAATGGTGGTGCAGATCGTTTCCGTGGTAGCGGTGATCATCGACCATCGCTGGAAAGAGTGGCCGGTCTACGGCAATTATTTCCTTCCCATTCACTGGATCGCGTATCTCGCGATCTGGTTCATGGTGACCGTGTCGCTGATCTCGGCGATCGATTATTTTGTCGCCTTCTGGTCGAAGATCGACCGCAGAGTGGCGAAGAGCCGGCGACGGCGCGCCTTTATTCTGAGCCGGCGCAAGAAACCGATTTCCGCGCCGCCGGAGCGCGATATTGCCGCCTCCACCTAATCTCGCGGGTTCCTCTGCGACTTCTGAGTTGTTTGAGTTTTCCGCGGAAGAACGCTCTCTTCTACTTCGCCTGGCTCACGAGTCGATTCTCTGCGCCATTGAGCATCGCGAAATTTCTTTTGATCCCCCGACTGCTCACTTGTCAGAAAATCGTGGCGTGTTCACTTCTCTTTATCTGCGCGGCGAGTTGCGGGGATGCGTGGGCTACGCGCTGCCGGTGAGTAGCGTCTATCGTGCCGTGGCGGAAACCGCGCGGGCTGCGGCCTTCGAGGATACGCGCTTCCCTTCTGTAACCGCCGAAGAAGCACCGGAGCTAGCCATCGAGTTGAGCATTCTCTCCGTGCCACAACGGATCGCGCCCGAAGCAATCGAAATCGACCGACATGGACTATTGATCAGTATGGCTGGACATCGCGGCCTCCTCTTACCGCAAGTCCCGGTTGAGCACAACTGGGATCGCGTCACCTTCCTCAATCAAACCTGCCGTAAAGCGGGCTTGTCATCGGACGCGTGGCTGAAGGGCGCAACGATTGAAGCGTTCACGGCGGAAGTATTCGGAGAGACAATAAAGCGGAAGGCTTTCAACTCGTAGGATCAACGTCGACGAAAAGGCGTATACCGAGGACTCGGCTGTAATGAGAAAAATCCGCGTCTGCCGTGAGAATCTCCCAACCATTTCGCCGTGAGACGGCGCAAATCAACATGTCAACCGGAGAAGTGGCGACACCGACATGGCGGCATCGGTTGCTGGCCCGGGCCGCTTCTTCGTAGTCCTCCATAATGAGCGGCGTATCGGGAAAATCGCGAAGATAGCTCCTGAGCCTCTGAAATTGAGATTCTTCGCGCAATCCAGAAAGCAGTTCCTGACGAACCGAGCCCAACAGCTGCGCTCGTCCATCCTCTACGATCCGATACCACAACTCTTTAAGACGCAAATCCCGTGGCCCCAGAACCTCAGGCCTACGCCGCAGGGCCAGGGACCAAACCGGGGTATCGATCAGAATCATCCCAGTCGCTTTCGACGACGCTCTGCTTTGTAGTCATAGGTGGGATCGAAATCAAACGTGCCCACGGCCTCCAAAATACGCCGCTGCCGGTGTCGGCGGACGTATTCCTGAAGCGCAGTGGTAACCGCCTCTTTCTTGGTCTTGTGCTTGCCGATCTTGAGTGCCTCTTCGATCAGCCGGTCGTCGATTGCCAGATTGGTCGCCATGTGTAGAGTTTCACACAATCAGGGCGTACACACAAGCCACAACATATTGTGATAACATTCTCCGCGAAAGTCCGCTCCCCCTCCACGCGCCCCCCAGCGCATAACAGCGACCGGCTCTTCTTGTGTTTCGATCAGCCACGGAATCCTCGTAGTTGTCAGCGGAACGAAGAGCTAGTGATTGGATGATTTCCTGTCCTCGATCTTAATTGACGGAAACGTCACAACTTCAGGAGGAACTTCGATGAACTGCAGCATGATCGCGAGAATCTCTCGCTACACGCTCAAGCTGGCCATACTGTTTTCCGCTCTGACGCTCACAACCATGGTCCATGCCGGCGACAAAATCACCATCCTCCACTCCTTCCATGGCGGCACAGGCACGGGTAATCCGGCTTTCCAGCTAGTCGCGGACTCGTCGGGCAATCTCTACGGCACCACATTTTGGGGCGGCAACTTCAAGGGATGTAAGGGTCAGGGCTGCGGCGTCGTCTACCGCCTATCCCCCAACGGAACTGGGTGGACAAACACGGTGCTGTATCAGTTTCCGGGCTACAAAGGAGGTACGGAACCCTACAACCTGATCCTTGATTCGGCGGGCAATCTCTATGGCGAGCTGGCGCAAGGTGGAACCTACGGCAACGGTTTGGTGTTCGAACTCTCGCCAACCGCGAGCGGGCCGTGGACATTTACCAGTCTCTACGAATTCACTGGCGGAACCGACGGTGGCTTGCCCAACGGAGGTTTAGTGTTTGACGCTGGCGGAAACCTCTATGGAACAACCCACTACGGCGGTAAGGGATCAGGCGTTGGAACCGTATTTGAGCTCTCTCCCGCGTCAGGTGGAGGCTGGACGGAAACCGTACTCTACGACTTTTTCTCTCAACAATGTTTCGCCACATACTACCCGAACGCGGGAGTCGTCTTCGATGCAGCCGGGAATCTATATGGCACCACGGCCGGAGGGAACGGCGCTGTCTACCAGCTAAAACCAGGCAGCGGGGCCTGGACTTGCGTTTCGTTGTATGCGTTTCAGGGTACCGACGGTCTAGTTCCAGAAGCTGGCGTCACCCTCGATGCCGCTGGCAACATCTACGGCACAACCTCCGCGGGTGGCGCTCACAGCCAGGGCACGGTGTTTGAGCTCTCGCCCAACTCGAGCGGAAGCTATACCTTCAATCCGGTCTACACCTTCAACGGAAGCAGCAGCGGCGGAAATTCTTATTATCCGGTGCTCGTCGATTCCTCCGGCAACATTTATGGGTCTGCCCTTTCTGGTCCCAACAACTGGGGTGTCGTGTTTGAGCTCACGCATGCGGGTAGTGGCTGGACTTACGGATTGCTGCATGTCTTCACCGGCAAGTACGACGGAGGTAACCCGAACGGTTTGATATTCGACTCTGCGGGAAACCTCTATGGCGTGACCAACTACGGAGACAACGCTGGCTGCATCAATCAGAGTGGCTGTGGTGCTGTCTTTAAGTTGTCCCCGAATGCAGCAGCAAGAAAGTAATTCTGCAGCGACAAAATTTGGAGCGGACAAAGGAAAAGAGCCGGGCGACATTCATGGTCCCCGGCTCACTTTATTGAATCTTGCCTATTTTGAACTACTGGACCTGATCCACTTCGACGGCATCGCCCGCGTGCACGTCTTCCAGGGCGAAGACGACCATACCGGTCGCAGTCGTTGGGGTCACCGCGATCACCACGATCTCGCCCACCGAGCGGCGAGGAAGATCGCGCACGTGAATCACAGGACCGTTGCCCTTAGTGAAACGTGCCGGATCCACTGAAGGCGTCTTTAACTGCGTGTCTTCAGCGATCGCGGCCTTGAAGGAAAGCGAGTCGACCGGGTCGTTCAGGTCGGCGTCATAAGAACGCACGGCGCGGAAGAAGTCTCCGACCTTCACGCCCTGATTTGCTCCCAGATTGATGTACAGCTTGTGGCCTGTGCCCAATTGAGAATCGAAGTCCTTGCCCATCACGATGCGTCCTGACAGGCGATTGCCCGCAGGAAGAAATCGGTCAAAACGGACCGGAGTGTGAAATGAAACGCTCGGCTTCTCGGCGAACGGAATCGCGGTGTCGCCGGGATTAACGCCATCGCACGAGTATTCGATCTGCGCGACGGCAGTCTTGCTGCGAGTGTCGACGATCTTTACTCGTCCGACTTCTTCATAAGGCTGACCGGTCGCCTTGAGCAGCTTGCGCTGGCCAGGATACATTTCATATTCGTTCACGTCGCGCAGCGCGCGGATGATTTCATACTCGGCGCCAGCGCTGTATCCCGTACCCATCATATAAACCATGTCGCCGCGCACGAACTTCGTGGTGCTCGGGGTTTGCAGTCCGCCGGCGACAAAGTTCGCGTCGGGCAAGGTCTGCTTATTAATGAAGCCGGCGCAGTACAGGTCCGCGTAGGTCGGGGTCTGGATGCGCTGGGTGGGAAAGGTGGCCGAAGTCGGCGAAGTTCCCTGCGGGGCCTCGAGTGGGATATTATCGACATCGGATTGCGATTGCCCCCACGCGGCGACCGTAAGTAGTACAATTAACAGTCCTATTTTCTTCATGTTACCTCCGGGGATGGACGACACCGTCGCCCCGTCCCCATTCAGATACGGGTCCAATGCCACAAAAGAAAGGCTCAAGCGGAAGGTAACAAGCAGGTAAGGGTGGGTCAAGGTTACGAGGGTGTCAGGTGCAATGGGCCAAAGTTTTTCGCGTCCAGTGTTAATACTTTGTTGCATATTAAATTAAGGCCCTGTAATAATTCGCCGTCCTGAAGTAAATGCATTCGCTCACACAATGAACTCAGCTCCCAGTTATCTGCCGCGTCTTTTACCCCTGCGATTGCCGCGAGTTTGCGTGGCGGTGACCGGCACCGATCCCAATGATCTCATCGACAAGGCCGAGGCTTTGGTGCGCGATAACTCCTTTCTGGAGTTCAGGTTGGACTATCTGTCGAAGCCAGCGCTGGCGTTGCCTCGAGTCAAGCGCTTCATGGAGTCCTATCCCGGAACCGTGGTGATTGCGACCTGCCGCAGAACCGCCAGCGGTGGAAAGTTCAAGGGCTCGATCGCTTCGCAGCTGGATCTTCTGGGAAAGGCCTCCGCCTCCGGCTGCCAGTTGGTCGACGTGGAGTTGCAAACTGCCCTTAAGTGCAAGCCGGAGCAGTTGCAGAAATTGCGGACGCGCGCCGCCTTAATCCTTTCTTTTCATGACTTCCGCGGCACCAAGAAGCTCAACGAGACGCTGGAAAAAATGCGCGCCTTCCCTGCCGACTTCTACAAAGTAGTCAGCACCGCGACGATGCTCGCTGACAACATCTCGATTATCAAATTCTTGTCCAGTGAAGGCGATCGCAGCTCCCTGGTGGCGATGGCAATGGGAGAGCAAGGCATTATCAGCCGCGTTCTGGGGGTGCGGGCGGGCAGCGTATTCACGTTTGCCTCAGTCAGTGCAGGCGAAGAGACGGCTCCGGGACAAGTTACGGCGCAGGAACTGCGCAATGTTTATCGCATTGAACAAGTCGACGCCGCCACCCGCGTGTACGGCGTCGTGGGGGATCCGGTCGCGCATTCATTATCGCCGGCGATCATGAATGCCGCCTTCCGGCGCGAGAACGTCAACGCCGTCTATCTGGCTTTGCATGCAACAACTTTGAAGGATTTGCTGGCCTGCGTCCGCGAGATTCCGATTCATGGCATCAGCGTCACCATGCCGTACAAAGAGGCGATCCTGCCTTATCTCGACAACACAGACGCGCACACCACCAAGATCGGCGCCTGCAACACCGTCGTAAGAGCACAGGATGGAAAGCTTTACGGTTTCAACACCGATGCCGCAGGAATTCTACGTCCGCTGGAAAAGCGATTGTCGACGCTCGAAGGCGCGCGCATTCTCGTCCTCGGCGCGGGCGGTGCGGCGCGCGCGGCCGTCTTCGGGTTAAAAGAGCGCGGATCGGAAGTTTACATCCTGAATCGTACGTCTGGACCGGCGCAGAAGCTTGCCCGAAAGGCACATGCGCGATCCATTAAACGCGCTGATCTGAAGAAGCTGGCTTTCGACGTCATCGTCAACGCGACTCCGATCGGCATGGGCAATACGCGCGAAACTCCGCTTCAGGAAAAAGAGATCAATGCCCGCTATGTCTTTGATATGGTGTACGATCCGGGCGAGACCCGGCTGCTGAAGCTGGCCATGGAGCGGGGCGCGCAGATCATTCCAGGAATCGAAATGTTCGTCCACCAGGCGGCGCGGCAGTTTGAAATCTGGACCGGAAAGCCGGCCCCGTGGGATGAAATGCTAAAAGTTGTACTGCTTGCTCTGCAAGACCGCGCCAAGCGCGCCGCAACCGCCAAATAGCCAGTCGGGGGATGCAATTGTTAAGAAAAGGTTGCATTTTTCCAGATGCCCAAAGTAATATGAATCTAGAGGACGCGACTATAAGCGTTCTCGAAGCTGTAAAGACCCTGTACCGCCCGTTCCAACTTCCAGAAGAGTAAGTTCAGCTTAAGACGCAAACTCGACGTGAGAGACGGCCAAATCCGCCTCCATCCCGGTTCGGAGAGTTCAATATGGCGTGGTACGCGTACTGTCTTACCGAGCATCAGACCCTCCCAAATGGCACCCGCACTCGCCGTCCTTTTTTACTCGAAGGGGTTCATGGAGTAAACGGCGCTGCGGTTCTGAGCTATCCCAGTGGTGAATTCGCGGTCATCGTAAGCGAATATGACCACACAGCCGGCGAACTGGACCAGAAATCCGCGATTGAGCATGCGCGGGTGGTCAGCTCCTGTTTCCGCAATTCCACCGTTCTTCCTTTTAAGTTCGGGACCATTTTTGACACCGACGATGCCCTAAGGCATGCGGTCAGGGTGAACCGACGAGCTTTCGGCCTTAGCGTCGAGAAGCTTCGCGGCAAGTCCGAAATGCACATCAAACTGGTCGTGCGCGACGGCTCTTTGCGAGACGCCATGATCGACGTAGTCTTGCCTGACACCGTCGGCGGCGATTATCTGTCGAAGCTGCGAGTGAAAGCTTCCCGCGAGCGCGAACGCCAGACCAAGGCGCGCGCGCTGTCGGTTCAAGTGCATAAGCTGTTCAATCCCCTGGAAGAAGAAGTCAGCTGCAAGAAGGTTGCGCCGGAAGGCATGCTGATCGATATCGCCCACCTAATCGACTCCAAGAGCGTGGAAAAGTACCAGAACCGTTTCACCAGCGCCGCCAAGCAGTTGAAGAACTGCGAGGTGGTGATCAGCGGACCATGGCCTCCCTACCATTTTCTGCCCGGGAAGCTGCGCACCGTAGCTGGAAATAGCTAGGCAGCCCGTTGCCCGTTTCGAGTTCGAAAAGAAAGCCCTTGATCGGCCAAAAGCCGCCAAGGGCTTGGCTTTTGGCGCGAAGACCCGGCAGTTCAGGTAGGCGGGTGCAGTGAATATGCATTGTTCTGCACTTAAATTCTCATTCTGGTTCGCGGCAACGGAGAGCGGAACTAGTTGGATCTTCGGCTAAGCCCTTACGCTTCATCTATATAAGCCCAGCGGGAGGCCACGCCGAAGAACTCGCAGGCTTTGGTGCGGCACATGCATCTTTCACCAGTACCAAAGAGGCCGCAAACTCTAGCATGACCACACCATTCAAATTTCCTCGAACATTCCCGTACCGCCGCTCTGCGTTAAGAAGCGGTGGATTGTATCGCCTTTCCTGACACTTGCCCACCCATCCGTGACCTCTTGAATATGGCCCCAGCAATGGGGCCATTTTTTCTGGGTTACCGCTCGATCTGCTTGGAAGCAGGGCGTTCCGAATTCGTAAAATTTACCGTCTTGAAGTCCGCGTTTTGCCCGAAGTATTTGCGGCGCATTTCTTTCGCTAGACCGATCCAGGATGTCGCTCGGCAGAGTGAGCTAACTCCGCGACCGCAGACGCTTTCACCGGTCAACCGCAGAGTTGTCCGATCAATGTTTCCCCGGCGCACGATTTACGAAATACGGAATTTCAACAGGGTCAGGTTTCCTGGTGACACCGCTTGATTTAGAGTCGGCGCCTCACCACGTCCCCCATTCTTCGCGGTGTGAGACCCTCAGTCCAAAAAATCTTGGGAGATACTCGCCATGCGCTCCAACAAGTTTCATTCGAGTGTAGTATTCGCTTCCCTGCTGATGTGTTTAGCGTTTTTCGCCAGCCTCGCCCAAGCCAAAACCAACACGACGACGACCCTCACTTCTTCCTCGAACCCTTCGGTCTACATGCAATCGGTCACCTTGACAGCCACGGTGACCGCGGTAAGCGGAACCCCCACTGGCACCGTTACGTTTAGGCAAGGATCGAATTCGATTACAAAAAATCTGGTTAGCGGAGTGGCCACCACGCCGCTGCCGAATTTTTCGGTCGGAAGTTATAACATCACAGCCACCTACAACGGCGACGCCAATTTCAACACCAGCGTGTCGAATGTACTGACCCAGGTCATCGATCAAGCGACGCCGATAATCACGTGGCCGAACCCTGCGTCTATTGTCTATGAAACGCCGCTCAGTTCAACCCAACTGGATGCGACTGCGAATGTTGGGGGAATGTTTTCCTACAACCCGCCAGCCGGCACAGTGTTAAACGCCGGGAACCAAACCTTAAACACGACTTTCACGCCGACGGACCAAACCAACTACACAATGGCATCAAAAAGCGTGCCCTTGACCGTACTCCAGGCAACGCCGGTCATCTCCTGGCCAACCCCTGCGCCGATCACGGCGCAAGCAGCGTTGACCGCGACGCAACTGGACGCAACCGCCAGCTTCAACGGTGTGAACGTGCCCGGGACTCCTTCATATAATCCGCCGGCTGGAACGATGTTGGCGGCTGGGAACGACACGCTAAACGTGACTTACACGCCGTCGAGTTCGAACTTCGCGACAGTGCAGGGGTCGGTGCAGATTACGGTCTACGCCGCCAATACATTTTTTGTCGCCATCAACGGCAAAGACACATGGAGCGGATATCTTTCAGCGCCGGCTGTGGATTTGAGCGATGGCCCGCTGGCCTCGCCCGCGGAAGCGCAAATCAAGGTGCGCGGCGCTCCCCGAACCTCTGCCATCAACGTCTACATTCGAGCGGGCACCTACTATCTGCCCCTAAGCCCGACAAATCCAGGGACGCTGGTGTTTAACCAAACCGGAGATTCGGGCACTTCCACCGTTCCGATCACATGGCAGGGTTTTCCGGAAGATGCAGCGCCAGTCATCAGCGGAGGGGAACCGGCGAATCCCGACCCGAACACGTGGCCGGGAGCAAGCCTGAATCTGGTGTGGCATACGAAGGGCGGCGGCGGTGGTCTGGGAACCCAGTACTACGCCACGCTGCCGGCAAACTTTAACAACTTCGAAACCCTTTACTACAACGGCCAGCGCCGCTTGCGAGCTCGCATCCACGACAGCGGCACGCAAACGAGCTATCCCAGCGTTGGCTACTACATGAAGTCTGGAGTCACCGGACAGTGTCTGGCCACTGCTTCCACACCGGCGAATCAGCCTGCACCCAATCTCGCGAGCTGCAATCTAGGCACCTACCTGCGAGTGGTCGGAACGGTGCCGTACTCCACCAGTGGCGCAACCTGCACGCTGGCCAATAGCGTCGCCAACAGTAACGGCGACACAAAATGCCTGGATCGCTTCATCTTCGCTCCCACCACCGCTGGCGGCGACGCCATCACGACCTTCGCCAACTTGAATAACAAATATATAGGACCGCCGAGTGCTCCTTGCACAGGGATCACCGGCAACAATTATCCGACAGGAGACGTGGAACTCACGCTGATCGATGCCTGGACCGTGGACGTAATGAGGATCAACTGCATCGAGTCCGATGGTAACGGCAATATTGTTTATCTGACTGGTCCGACCAAGGGGAACCCCAACAACTACAACCTGATGGGACCCACTGTTGGCCATCGCTACCTGATCGAGAACGCGCTCGATGCGTTCAATACGGCAGCGCAAACCACGGGACAGACTGGCATCTGGTTCCTGGATCGGAGCGCGGGCCCGACTGCGCCGTGGACCCTCAACTACATCGCCAATTCGGGCGAAACACCAACCAGCGACTTGATTGTGATTCCGCAACTCGGAGGCGTGATTCCCGGAGCGCCATCCACCGATGACAATGTGGGGAGCATCATTTCGGCCCCTCAAACCTCAACCGGGACAGGTCTCAGCTACGTTACATTTTCCGGCATCGACTTCGCGGTAGATAACTTCTATCCGAGCTCGACCGGATTCAACAACGACGTCAACGGCGAGTATTCGCTGCCCCAGGCGATTTACTGCGAAAGCTGCCAATCGGTGACCTTCAACGGAATCACCGTTGGACACACCTCGGCGTCCGGCGTTCTGATCGCGTCTCCCGGAAGCACTGGACCGGCAGCGACCAACGATGTCGTCGAATACTCCGTCTTCTATGACATAGGGGACAGCGGCGTTCGCATCGGGCACACTCCCGTCACCAGCAATCCTAAGGATGTGAAGGCCAATGTGGTGACTGGCGCGTCGGTGCACGACAACCTCATCAAGGGATATTCCCGTGTATTCCCTGACGGCGAGGGCATTGCGCA
>Ga0210410_10003102_pt1 | contig 14787 bp, 10 predicted proteins | sample IncBWC4MmetaG_FD_161058 | JGI IMG/M metagenome (GOLD analysis project Ga0210410, IMG submission 161058) | Forest soil microbial communities from Barre Woods Harvard Forest LTER site, Petersham, Massachusetts, United States - Inc-BW-C-4-M | ecosystem: Environmental > Terrestrial > Soil >... | reverse complement strand
TGACGGACCAAGACCTCAAAGAACTCGGCGTGGCCTCGCTCGGTCACCGCCGTCAACTGTTGCGCGCGATGGCTCAACTGAGCGGTGGCGAGAACAGCGCGAAGGAGACCGCGGCTGAGCCGCCAACGCCCCTTACCGACCCAATTGGAGCCGAGCGTCGTCAGGTGACGGTGATGTTCTCCGACCTCGTCGGGTCGACGGCGCTCTCAACACACATGGACCCGGAGGACCTGCGGAAAATCATCTCGGCCTATGAGAAGTGCATCGCCGAGACGGTGCGTGACTTCGGCGGCTTTGTGGCTCAATTCACGGGCGACGGCTTCCTTGCGTATTTCGGTTACCCGCTGGCGCATGAAGATGACGCCGAACGAGCGGTTCGGGCCGCGCTCGAGCTAACTACAGCTGTCTCCGACCTAAAGACTCAAAGTGCGCTCCAAATTCGAGTTGGCATTGCTACCGGCCTCGTCGTTGCCGGTGAGCTTCCAGGATCGGGAGAGGAGGGGGACATCGTCGGCGAGACCCCCAATCTCGCAGCGCGCTTGCAAGGGATTGCCGAACCGAACGCGGTCATCATCGCAGAAGGCACCCGCAAACTGCTCGGCAATCTGTTCGAGCTTGAGGACCTTGGACCAAAGGACCTCAAAGGTATCTCGGGGCCAGTGCGGGCTTTTGCGGCGCTGCGCCCAGCGATGGTGGAGAGCCGCTTCGAGGCTTTTCACAAGAGTGCCCTGACTGAATTGGTTGGGCGCGACGAAGAACTCGAATTCCTGCTACGGCGCTGGTCGCAAGCCAAGAGCAATGAAGGCCAAGTCGTGCTGCTTTCGGGCGAAGCCGGGATCGGCAAATCTCGATTAGCAATAGCTCTGCTGCAACGGCTGACTTCAGAGCCGCACACGCGCCTGCGCTATTTCTGTTCGCCTCAGCACACGAGTAGCGCGTTCTTCCCAATCATTCGTCAGATGGAACGCGCAGCCGGATTAGCGCACGAAACTTCACCGAAGGCGAAGCTCGATAAGCTCGACACCTTACTGAGACAGAGTTTTACGTTGCCGCAAGACTCGGCGCACTTTGCCGAGATGCTGTCGCTTCCGAACGATGGTCGTTATCCGACGCTCAGCCTGGCCCCCTTGCAGCGTCGGCGGAAAACTTTGGAGGCCTTAACTGCTCAACTAGAGGCGCTCTCACGCTCCAATCCGGTGCTGATGATTTTCGAGGACCTGCAGTGGGTCGACCCCACGAGCCTTGAAGTGCTCGATAGAGCCGTGGACCGGATAAAGACGCTGCCAGTGCTGCTGATAGTTACCTACCGCCCGGAGGGCGAGGCGCGGTGGGTTGGACGACCTCACGTCACGGTGATGACTCTCAATCGGCTCGGTAAGCCCGAAATCGCCGCCATGATCGACAGCGTCACCGGCAATAGGTCGGTCGCAGAAAGCGTCAAGCAGGACATTATCGAGCGCACCGACGGGATCCCATTGTTCATCGAGGAAATGACCAAGGCGGCGCTAGAGGCAGGCGAAGAAGACGCTGCCGAACAATCGGTGACGGCAATTCCGTCCCAGCCTGTTGCGGTACCAGCAAGCCTCCAAGCCTCACTGATGGCGCGACTTGATCGGCTGGGTCCGGCCAAAAAGGTGGCGCAGATTGGAGCCGTCATAGGGCGAGAGTTTGGTCATGCTCTATTGGCCGCGGTAGCCCAAAAACCGGAACCGCAACTTAGATCTGCGCTCGACCAGCTCATTGAGGCAGGCTTGCTCTTCAGGGAGGGTGTCGCTCCGCACGCGACCTATTTGTTCAAGCACGCACTTGTACAGGACGCGGCTTACAGCACGTTACTGCGCGAACCAAGCCGTGAACTGCACGCCCGCATAGCTCAGACTCTGGAAAGCCAATTCGTGGACATCGCCGAGAAGCAGCCGGAGCTGTTGGCTCGTCACAGCACCGAAGCCGGGCTCATCGGCAACGCCGCGCGCCAATGGGGCAAAGCGGGACAGCGGTCGATTAGCCGCTCCGCGCTTATTGAAGCCGTCGAGCAGTTCACCCGAGCGCTCGCCCAGATTGAGCGCCTGTCGCCGACACCGACGCTGCGCCGTGAGCAGATCGAGCTGCAAGTCGCCCTGATAAATCCGCTCATGCACGTCAAAGGGTATGCGGCGCCGGAAACGAAGGCGGCGGTCGAGAGGGCGCGTCTTCTGATCGAAACTGCTGACGCGCTCGGCGAGCCCCTTCAGGACCCACTGCTCTCTTTCTCCGTCCTCTACGGGTTCTGGGTCGTGAACTATGTCGCCTTCAACGGTGACGCGATGCTCGCACTTGCGGCGCAGTTCCTCGACCGCGCCGAGAGGCAAGGTGCAACGGGGCCACTCATGACGGGGCACCGCTTGATGGGCACATCTCTGCTGTACGCGGGTCAGTTCGGGGATGCGCAAGTTCATCTCAACCGAGCGATTGAACTTTACAATCCTGCCAAGCATCGCGCACTAGCAACACGATTTGGCCAAGACGCGCGAGTGGCTGCTTTATTCTATCGCTCGCGCACTCTATGGCCCCTTGGCTATCCTGAAGCTGCGCTCGCGGACGCCGAACTTGCCGTTAAAGAAGCACGAGAGATGGGACAGGCCGCTACGTTGATGCCTGCGCTTGCCCTTACATCGACAACGTACATCCACTGCGGGCATTACGCGGTAGCAATCGCCCAATTGGATGAGCTTGCCGCACTCGCCGAAGACAAGGGCGCGAATTTGTGGAAGGTCTTTGGCGCGATGAACAAGGATTTTGTGGTCGCCCTCGACGGGAAAGCGGCCAACACCGTCGAAATGATCAGCTCAGGACTGACGGCGTGGCGTGCAACAGGAGCGACGATGCTGTTGCCGATGCGATTGGCAATTTTGGCGAATGCCCATGCCGGATCGGGCCAGTTTGATCATGCCTGGCATTCCATTGGTGAGGCACTGGCGACCATCCAAGCAACAAAAGAAAGGTGGTATGAGGCTGAGGTCAATCGCATCGCGGGCGAAATTGTTCTCCAAACACCCAATCAGGTTACCGCCAGGGCTGAAACGTATTTCGAGCGCGCCCTAACGGTAGCACGTCGGCAAAAAGCCAAGTCCTGGGAACTCCGCGCCGCAACGAGCCTCGCGCGGCTCTGGCGCTCGCAGGGCAAACCGAAGCAAGCCCGCGACCTCCTCGCTCCTGTGTATGGGTGGTTTAATGAAGGGTTCGACACGCGCGATCTGAAAGTGGCGAAGGCGTTGCTCGACGAGTTGTAGGGCCTGAAACTATCGCAAAATGCGGCGGCGGCTTTCTCAGCCGGCTGCCAAAGAAGATCCGACTTGCCTCACCCCTTCGGCTCCTTCAGCGCATCGATGAAGGGCTGGGCGGCTTTTTCGCCGGCGGTGCGGGTGGCCGGGTCGAGTTTGTTCACAAAGTCGTCGAGCGTGAGGTTGGTTTCGCCGCGCGCCTTGGAAATCAGGTGCCACTTGGTGGCCTCGACCGGATTTTTCGGCGCGCCGCGGCCTTCGGCGAGGATGCGCGCGAGCCGATCTTGCGCCACCGGATTGCCGTGCAGAGCCGCCTGACGGAAGATGACCGCCGCCGCTTGTTCGTTCTTCGGCACGCCGTCGCCGTTAAACAAGGCGATGCCGTATTCGACCTGCGCGTCGCTGTTGTCGGCAATCGCCGCCAATCCCAACAGCCGCGCCGCTTCTTTCATATCCTTGGCGACGCCGCGGCCCTGCTTGTAGAGCGTGCCGAGCGCATATTGCGCTTCCGGAAGGCCGGCTTGCGCCGCGGCGCGCAGCAGTTCGGCGGCGCGGGTGAAATCCTGCGGAAACAATTGGCCTTCAATGTAGAGCAGCGCAAGATCGTAAGCCGCGAGCGGATGGCCGAGCTTGGCGGCGGCCGCAAGCCATTTGGCGCCGGCGTCGCGGTCGCGCGGGCCGCCGCGGCCCTGCAGGCGGAACATGGCGAGCGCGAACATCGCCTCGCGGTCGCCGCGGTCGGCGGCAAGCTTGTACCATTCGACGGCCTTGGCGTCGTTCTGCGGCACGCCGAGCCCGCCGGCATAAAGCTCGCCCAGCAGCGTCATCGACTTCGGGTCTTTTCTCAGCTCGACGCGATTGGTCGCAATCCCGAAGGCGGTGAGGTAGTGGCCGGTCTGAAACGCGCCGAAGGCGAGGTCGGGCTCGGCCGCGGCGGCGGGGCGGAGCGAAAGCAGCGGTAGCGATGCCGCGAAGAAGATTGTCGCGGCGCCGACGCCAACTATGCCCGCTCGTCCCCGCCCCCGATCGCTGTCGGGGGTAAACTCCGGCGGGGCCCCAGAGGCTGGATTCCCGCTGTCGCGCGAATGAGCGGATACGTGCCTCGGCATCTCAGTTGTCCAATCAGCCGTGCGAGGCTGGATCAGCGAGCAGCGCGGTGGCGGCCGTGACGCCGGCGGCGGGCTTCTCGTCTTGCATCCATAGCCATTCGCCGAGCGCAATGAAATCGGCGCCGGCCTGCGCCAGCGGGGCGATTTCGTCGCGGCTTCCGGCATAGCCGACGCAAGGGATTTCGACCAGATCCGACCACCAGGTCAGCCGTTCGGTGATCGCCTCCAAGGGCGGGCGGCCGCCGCGCCGGTCGGGATCGCCGAACATCACGTAATCGGCGCCGGCCTCGCCGGCCAGCATGGCGTCGTGGCGGCTGCGCAGGCCGCCGGCGCCGGCAATGCGGTCGGGCTTGAGCGCGCCGATCGCCGCGGTGAGGGCTTCAATGCCGGAAAGATGCGCGCCGTCGGCTCCGGCGCGCGCGGCGAGCTCGGGACGGCCGTCGAGCAGAAGCGCGACATCGCGGCGTTGCACCACGGCAGCGACCGATTTGGCGCGGTTGAGCAGCGCGCGTTCGTCGGCCGGTTCAAGGCGAAGGAGCAGGGCGGCGATATCGCCCGCCTCCAAGGCCGGGCCGACATCGCGCAGGAAGGACGCCGGGTCGCCGAGTGGTGGCGTGACGAGATAGAGGCGTGGGGTGCTCGTCGTCATTGGACCACGCGGATCGAAGGTGAATACCGCTCGTCCCCGCGAAAGCGGGGACCCAGTTGCTTCCGTTTGAAGCCCGATCTGGATTCCCGCTTTCGCGGAAATGAGCGGAAAAGTATCACGCTGCTTTGCGCTCGAGGTCGGCCTTCCATTGGCCGAGCGCGGCGAGGCCGTTCATTTTGGCGCGGTGGCCGAAGGCGCGCTGCGCGGCGGCGACGTTTTCGGCCTTGCCCGACCAGGTCTTTTGCGGCGCGGCCTGCAGCGCGCGGCCGTACGAGAAGGTCACGCGCCAGGGCAGCGGGCCGAGCTTGTTGATGGCGTCGAGGTGCGCGGTCGCTTCCTCGTCCGACTGACCGCCGGACAAGAACGCGATGCCCGGAACGGACGCCGGCACGCAGGACTTGAGCACGCGCACCGTCTTCTCTGCCACGTCTTCCACTGACGCGCGCTTGGCCGACTTCTTGCCGGGCACGATCATGTTGGGCTTGAGCACCATGCCTTCGAGCGCGATGCGCTGATAGTAAAGCTGCTCGAACACCGTCTTGAGCACCCACTCGGTGATGGCGGCGCAGCGGTCGGCATCGTGATCGCCGTCCATCAGCACTTCCGGCTCGACGATCGGAACGATGTCTTGTTCCTGGCAGAGCGCCGCATAGCGTGCGAGCGCATTGGCGTTGGTCATGATGCCGTTGTAGCTCGGGATGCCGGCGCCGATGTCGATCACCGCGCGCCACTTGGCGAACTTCGCGCCGAGCTCCCGATATTCGACGAGCCGCTCGCGCAGGCCGTCGAGGCCCTCGGTGATGACCTCGCCCGGGCAGAAGGGCAGGGGCTTGGTGCCCGTGTCGACCTTGATGCCCGGCAGAGATCCCGCTTTCTCGATGATCTTGACCAGCGGCGTGCCGTCCGAAGCCTCTTGCCGGATCGTCTCGTCATAGAGAATGACGCCGGAAATATGCTTCGACATCGCTTCGGCGCTGCGGAACAGAAGCTCGCGATAGTCGCGCCGGCTGGTCGGCGTCGAATCCACGCCGATGGCGTCGAAACGCTTTTTGATCGTGCCGCTCGATTCATCGGCGGCCAGGATGCCGCGGCCCGGAGCGACCATGGCCTCGGCGACTTTGTTGAGTTCCGTGAGATTCATCGCGCGTTCCTCGAAGTGCGGATCAACAGCCGGCTCATTATGCCGAACTGCCGGCCGTGGCGGGAGTGGGGGTAGCTTTGAGAACCTCGACGCCCGGCAGCACCTTGCCCTCGAGCCATTCGAGGAAGGCGCCGCCCGCGGTCGAAACATAGGTGAAGCGGCCGGTGACGCCGGCTAAGTTGAGCGCCGCCATGGTGTCGCCGCCGCCGGCGATGCTGACAAGCTTGCCACCGGCGGTCAGTTCGGCGGCCGCTTCCGCGACTTCGACGGTGCCGTTGTCGAACGGTTCCATCTCGAAGGCGCCGAACGGGCCGTTCCAGACGAGCGTCTTGATGCGGGCCAGCACCGAGATGACATACTCGACGGTGCGCGGGCCGATATCGAGGATCATGTCGTTTTCGCCGACCTCGTCGACGGACACGACGCGCGAGGGCGCGTGCGCGGCGAAGGTCTGCGCCACCACCACGTCGACCGGCAGCACGATCTCGCGCTTGAGCGACTTCGCCTTGGCGAGGATGTCGCGCGCGGTCTGCACGAGGTCGTTCTCGCACAGCGACTTGCCGACCGCCTTGCCCTGCGCGGCAAGGAAGGTGTTGGCCATGCCGCCGCCGATGATCAGCGTATCGACGTGATTAAGGAGATTGCCGAGGAGATCGAGCTTGGTGGAAACCTTGGCGCCGCCGACAACGGCCGCGACCGGGCGCTGCGGCGTGTGCAAAGCTTTCTCCAGCGCCGCCAATTCTTCCTGCATGGCGCGGCCGGCATAAGCGGGGAGAAGATGCGCGATCGCCTCGACGGAAGCGTGCGCGCGGTGCGCAACCGAAAACGCATCGTCCACATAGATGTCGCCGAGCTTCGCAAGAGCGGCCGCAAGGGCGGGATCGTTCTTTTCTTCGCCCTTGTAGAAGCGGGTGTTCTCCAGGCAGAGAATCTCGCCCGGCTTCATGCGCGCGACCGCCTGTTCGGCGACCTCGCCGATGCAATCGTCGGCGAAGGCGATCGGCCGTCCGATGATGCGCGCAACCGCGGCAACCACGGGCCTGAGCGATTCCTTCGGATCGCGGCCTTTCGGCCGGCCGTAGTGCGAGAGCAGGATCACCTTGCCGCCGCGGTCGGCGATCTCGGTGATGGTCGGGGCATTACGCTCGATGCGCGAGACGTCCGCCACTTCGCCGTCGTGCATGGGAACGTTGAAGTCGACCCGGACGAGGACGCGTTTGCCCTTGACGTCGGCGTCGTCGAGGTTGCGGAAGCGCATGACGGCAAGCTCAGCCGAGCTTGCCCATCGCAACTGCGGTATCGACCATCCGATTGGAGAAGCCCCACTCGTTGTCGTACCACGACATCACGCGCACCAGCGTGCCGTCGATCACCTTGGTCTGATCCATGTGGAAGACCGAGGAATGCGGATCGTGGTTGAAGTCGGTCGAGACGTTGGGCGCTTCGGTGAAGCCGAGAATGCCCTTGAGCTGCTGCTCGGCGGCGCGCTTCACCGCGGCGTTGATCTCGTCCTTCGAGGTGGTGCGCTTGGCGACGAACTTGAAATCGACAACCGAGACGTTCGGTGTCGGCACGCGGATGGCGACGCCGTCGAGCCGGCCGGCCAACTCCGGCAGCACCAGGCCCACGGCTTTCGCCGCGCCGGTCGAGGTCGGGATCATGTTGATGGCGGCGGCGCGCGCCCGGTAGAGATCCTTGTGCACCTGATCGAGCGTAGGCTGATCGTTGGTGTAGGCATGGATGGTGGTCATGAAGCCCTTGTCGATGCCGACGGCATCGTTGAGCACCTTCACCACCGGGGCGAGGCAGTTGGTCGTGCACGACGCATTGGAGACGACGGTGTGGGACTTGTTCAGCTTGTCGTGATTGACCCCATAGACCACGGTGATGTCGGCGCCTTCGGCCGGCGCGGAGACCAGCACGCGCTTGGCGCCGGCCTGCAGATGCGCCGCCGCCTTGTCCTTGGCGGTGAAGATGCCGGTGCATTCAAGCGCGACGTCGATGCCGAGCTCTTTCCACGGAAGTTGCGTCGGGTCTTTGATGGCGGTGACTTTGATCGCCCCGTTGCCGCAAGTGATGGTGTCGCCTTTCACCGTCACTTCGCCCGGAAAGCGGCCATGCACTGAATCGTAGCGAAGCAGATGCGCGTTGGTCTCGACCGGCGCGAGATCGTTGATGGCGAGGATCTCGATGTCGTTGCGGCCTGCCTCGACGGCGGCGCGCAGGATGTTGCGGCCGATGCGGCCAAATCCGTTGATCGCTACGCGAACAGACATAACCCAGTCTCCCTACGATTTCTTACAGACGCGCCAGCGCGGCCTCTGCCACCTTCTCGGGGGTAATGCCAAAATGTTGGTAAAGCTGTTTGAAGGGCCCACTGGCGCCAAAACCGCTCAAGCCGACAAAAGTTCCCTCCGAGCCGATAATCGCATCCCAGCCTTGGCGGATGCCGGCCTCGACCGCGACGTTCACCGGCGCTCGGCCGATGATCGCTTTGCGCTCGGCATCCGGTGCGGCGAGCAAAAGCTCGAAACACGGCACCGACACGACGCGCGCCGGCACGCCTTGCGCGGCCAGCAGCTTAAGCGCTGCGACCGCGATCGCGACTTCCGACCCGGAAGCAAACAGCGAGACGGAAGCCGCGCCGCCCTTGGCGGCAACACGCTCATAGGCGCCGTGCGCACAGCGGTTGCCGGTGTCGAGGGTGAGGCGGAGTTGCGGCACGTTCTGCCGCGTCAAGGCGAGCACGCTCGGCCCGCTCTTATCCTCGAGCGCAAGCTGCCAGCACTCGACCGTTTCGACCGCGTCGCACGGACGGTAGACTTTGAGATTGGGAATAGCGCGCAGAGCGGCGAGTTGCTCGATCGGCTGGTGCGTCGGGCCGTCTTCGCCAAGCCCAATCGAGTCGTGCGTCATCACATGGATCACGCGCAGGCCCATGAGCGCGGCGAGCCGGATCGCCGGCCGGCAATAATCGGAGAAGACCAGGAAGGTGCCGGAATACGGAATGATGCCGCCATGCAGCGCCATGCCGTTCATGGCCGCGGCCATGCCGTGCTCGCGCACGCCGTAATGAATGAAGCGGCCGCCATAGTCGGCGGCATTCAGCGTCTTCATCGCCTTGGCGCGCGTGTTGTTGGAGCCGGTGAGGTCAGCGGAACCGCCGATCATTTCCGGCAACGCGGCCGTCAGGGCTTCAAGCGCAAACTCGGAGGCCGAGCGCGTCGCAATTTCCTTCGGCGCGGCCGCGAGCTTCTGTTTCACTTCGTCGACCGCGGCCGCGAGTGCCTGGCCGATGTCGCCGCGCGTGCGACGCTCGAATTCGGCGCGCGTCTGGGAATCGAGCGCGGCGACGCGCATGTCCCAAGCGAGGCGCGCCGGCTTGCCGCGGGCGCCGGCTGCGCGCCACGGGTCGAGGATGGCGGCGGGAATTTCGAACGGCGGCGCGTTCCAGCCAAGCTTCTCGCGCGCGCCGGCGATCTCTTCGGCGCCGAGCGGCGAGCCGTGGCTTTTTTCGCTGCCGGCCTTGTTCGGTGCGCCAAAACCGATGGTGGTGCGGCAGGCGATCAGCGAGGGGCGATCGGACGCCTTGGCAGTTTCCAGCGCCGCCGCGATCGCCGCCGGATCATGGCCGTCGATGCGCGTTGCCGCCCAGCCGGCGGCCTCGAAGCGCTTCGCCTGATCGACAGAGTCGGCAAGCGTGAGCGGACCGTCGATCGAGATGCCATTATCGTCGAACAGAACGATGAGCTTCTTGAGCTTGAGATGGCCGGCAAGCGCGATCGCTTCCTGGCTGATGCCTTCCATCAGGTCGCCGTCGGAGGCGAGCACATAGGTCGTGTGATCGACGACGTCGCCGCCGAATACCGCGGCGAGGTGGCGTTCGGCAATCGCCATGCCGACCGCATTGGTCAGGCCCTGGCCGAGCGGTCCGGTCGTCGTCTCGATGCCGGGCGTGTGGCCGTATTCCGGATGGCCGGGCGTCAGCGAGCCGAGCTGGCGGAAATTCTTGATCTCCTCGATCGTCATCTTCTCGTAGCCGAGAAGATAAAGGAGCGCGTAGATCAGCATCGATCCATGGCCGGCCGAGAGCACGAAGCGGTCGCGATCGGGCCAGGCCGGATCGCTGGGATCGAATTTCAGAAAGCGGGTGAATAGTACCGTGGCGACATCGGCTGCGCCGAGCGGCAGGCCGGGATGTCCGGCCTTGGCTCGTTCGACGGCGTCCATCGCCAGCGCGCGAATCGCATTCGCCATACGGTCATGCTCAGCGCGACCGGTCGGACTCATGGCGGTAGCGGGAAAGCGCGAGGGCTGGGCGAGGACTGTGCTCGCCGCAAGGATGCGATCCGGCATCGTCATGGAACGGGCCAAACGCGGCATATGAGGAGGCCGCGATCACGTGAATAGGCGGCGATCAGATAGCACGCGAGCCGGACGAGTCAATTGCGCGGCCGCAATGCCGGCGCGTCATGCACAGGGGCGGACGAAAGCTGCTTTGGACGTTGACGCTGAAGCTCGATGCGACGTAAGCTTCCGTCCGTAAATTGTTGCGGTCGCACGGTTTTCACGTGTGGTTCGCGATGCCGGTGGCCGCCCAGGATGGCCAAATGAGCGACAACAATTCCTTCGAACTCGCCAGCCAGCGCTTGGCGCTTGCTCTTGACGCGCTCGAAGCTGCGGCGGACCGGCGGCGTGAGCTCGATCGTGGGCAGGATGCGCTCGTCACCCAGATCCACGCGCTCGGCACCGACCGGGCGCGGCTTGCAAGCGAACTCGATCACGCGACGGCGCGTTCCCGCGGATTGGAAACCGCCACGCGGGAAGTTGCGCGCCGGGTCGATCAGGCGATTGAAACAATCCGCGGCGTGCTCACAGACGAGAAATAGCGACAAGCGAAACGGACAAGATCGCGGCGACGGAGGAAGCCGAACATCGGATCGAGCGGGAACTAGGGATGCCTCAGGTCAACGTCACCATCAACGGCCGGCAGTTCCGCATGGCGTGCGAGGACGGCCAGGAAGAACATCTGACGAGGCTCGCCCGCGAGCTCGACGGCCGCATTGAATCGCTGCGCGGCAAGTTCGGTGAGATCGGCGACACGCGGCTGACCGTCATGGCGGCGCTCACCATCGCCGACGAGCTCGGCGAGATGGCATCGCGGCTGCGGCGTTTGGAGGACGAGCTCATGGCCGTCCAGGAGGCGCAGGTGGCGAGCACCGATCGCCACCAAACAGGCCAGGCGTCGGCGGCCGCTTTGTTGAACGCCGCGGCCGAGCGGATTGAGAGCGTCACCAAAAAGCTCAACGCGGCGGTTGGCGCGAACACTGTCGCGTTGGGCTAGCGCCGCTGTGGAGACGGCGCGTTATCGCTTTTAGGCCGTTATCTCGCGAATTGGGATGACGGGCTCCTGCTCAATGTCCGCTTTCCCCCACAGCGACCATGCAGCGGCCATGCCGACAGGTCCAAGTTGGGCCAGTAGCTGCTATTTTTGCCGTTGGCCTGTGGCGTAGCGAACGACGCGAAGGGGCACCGAAAGACAACGTTATTGGCAATTATTCCGGCAACCCGGTCTCCCTGAGCGCCTCACCGAGAGAGCCGGCAAGAGCCGGTGCGCAATTCACCCCGGAAAATTGTTTGCTATAGCGAAAAGTAGGCTGCAGCTCCAAGACGTGCGCCGCGGCCGCCTTGGCCTCGTCCATTCGGCCGAGCTTCACTAGTGAAGCTGCCAGCAGCATACGTGAGATGCTGTGACCCGGATTGGCTTGAACAGCCTTGTAGGCGCTGTCAGTCGCCTCCTGATAACGGCCGCGGTGAAAATGGCCCAGCGTCAACGCGTGATAGGCCGCAAAGCGCCAGGGATCGAATGGGCTGAGCCGGATCCCGCGTTCGGCCCATTCGATTGCGCGCTCAGCCTCGCCACCCCAACCTAAAATAGCGCTGCCGCAATAGTAGGTAAGGGCGGATGAGGGACTAAGCGCAAGTGCCGCGTCGAACGCCGCGAATGCGGAATTGCGGTCATTAGCGTCCATCCCGATGGAAAATCCGGCAAATGTTAGCGCGAGGGCGTCGTCTTGGCCGGATGCCAGCGCGGCCTGCGCGTGTTTGATCGAGGCTGTCTTGTCTTGTTCATGTAGTCCGGCGCGCAGGAAACGATTATGATAGCACATTGCAGCAAACGCGTGTGCCAGCGCATAGTTTGAATTCAGCACGAGCGCGCGCTCAAGTAACGGCAACGCCTGCGTTGCGCGGTCGGGCATACCGGAATAGACGTCAGGCTGAGCCTGCAAGACAAGATCATAAGCGTCGAGACTATCCGGCCGCTTGCGTTTGACACGCTCGATTTCAGCAAGCCGCAAGCTTGGCTCGATAGCACCGACGACGGACAGCGTTATTTCGTCTTGCAGCGCGAATATGTCATCAGATTTGCGGTCATAACGCTCAGCCCACACGTGCGCTCCGGACACGGCATCGATAAGCTGTCCGGTAATGCGTACGCGATCCGCCACCCTGCGCACGCTTCCTTCCAGCACATAGCGCACGCCAAGTTCACGGCCGACTTGTTTCACATCGATCGCCCGGTTCTTGTATGTGAAAGTCGAATTGCGCGCGATGACGAAGAGCCACTTGATGCGTGACAGCCCGGTAATGATGTCTTCGACCATCCCGTCGGTGAAATATTCCTGCTCCGGATCGCCGCTCATGTTCTGGAACGGTAGCACAGCGATGGATGGCTTGTCGGGCAATGGCAATGTTGGTGCGGCCGGCTCGACGGCGCTTTGCTTGCCGAGTTCGACCCGATAGACCCGCACCGGACGCGCGATGTTCTTCAGGCTTTGCTCGCCGGTGTCGACGAAGTTGGCCGCCACTTTGCCTTGAACCTGCCGCCATGCGTCCTCGGAGATCGAAATGCCGCCAGGTTCGGCGACGCCTTCGATCCTCGCCGCGATGTTGACGCCGTCGCCAAGGATGTCCTCGCCCTCGATGATGATATCGCCGACGTTGATCCCGATCCGGAACCGGATCGAATCGATTTCGGAGCCACCGGCATCGTGCTCGCGAAGCTGTCTCTGGATTTCGATAGCGCAAGCGACGGCGTCTACGGCGCTCGCGAACTCCACCAGCGCGCCGTCGCCCATGAGCTTGACGATACGGCCCGAATGGCCGGCGATTGCCGGATCGACCAACTCACGCCGCAGGGCGTTCAGACGTGACAACGTCCCAGCCTCGTCCATGCCCACGAGGCGCGAGTAACCGACCACGTCGGCCGACATGATCGCCGCAAGCCTCCTTTGAAGGCGCTCCTCTGCCATGGAGACCGTTCCCCGCGGGTAAGCCGACGGCCGCGACTTTATGGTTCACCGGGCAGAGTGTCTATCGAGGTCGCCATCTCCGTGATGGGTCCATTCAGCGACGCGCGGAACCGTCCTGGCGATGTCTGCTGTCGCGCGCAACAGGCGAAATTGAGAGAAAACAGACATGGCCGCATCTCATACGATGCTGCTCACTTGAAACGCTCGATCTAACTCGACCGCAGAAGTCCGCCGGTAGAATGGCTCAGTACTCGCCACCAAGGGGCGCCGGCGGATAGTAGCGCGGCGCGGTGTAGCGGGGCCCGTAGTAGCGGGGAGCATAGTTGTAAATCGGTCTTCCCGGCCCCTCAGCTTGGGCTTGAGCACCGCCTCCGACGCGCTGTGCCACCCAGGTGCCTTGGCAGGCGCCGGCGCTGCCTTGCCCGCGCCAAACGCCGCTGCCGCGCGCGAGGTTCAGGTGGCCGGAGCCGCTGGCCGATTGGCCGCCGGCCTGCACGGCCACGCTGACTGCCCCGCCGGGTGAGACTCGTCCCTGCACAGCCGCCCCGCCGTCGCCGGCCATGACCACTCCATTGGAGATCTGCACGCCGTAGCGCGACGTGGGTTCGCAGGCACCGCCTCGCGTCATCACCGTCACGCTCCACGCGCCGTCATAGGGGCTGCGGGCGAGAGCCGGATCGGCAACCGCCAAGCCGGAGAGTACCAAAGCGGAGGCGCAGAGGCAGGTACGCAATTGCACGCGGACCATGCCCCTTTTGACGTCGGGTGTGGACGCAATCATTTCCTTACTCGTGCTGAACATGTCTTATCTCCTGATCGCGATCGTGGCTTTTCTGTCCGAGCATGATCTTTCCGAAAACCGGTTCCCACCCCGGATCAAGTCCGGGGCAGGCTTTTTCGGGATCATGCTCCAGTGCGTTGACCGATCGTTAAGCTTGCGGCTGTTGCGAGCTATCTGCTGCGTCGCGTCCTGCCGTGATCGTGTCGCCAACGCGTCGTGCTTGGCAGAAACCGCCATGCCCGTGGTTGCCAATCGCCAAATCGCCGACACGCACTTCGAAGCGGGCAATGGCAGGTGCGAAGCGCTGAGCGCCCAATCAACCGTGCGGTAGCGCGTCGGTTCCCTTGTCGCGAAGATGCACGGCGCGTGCCCCTCTATGCCGCCAGCGCGTCAGGACTAACTTTGCGCGTGAGCGAATGCGGCGGGCGCTCGATCGGGTGGCGTTGCCGCCGCTCCGGGACTACATTGGTAAACGCGGGGCTGTCCAGTGCGTGAGGAGCCATTATCCCCGGGGCCTTATCGATCCTTCAGGGA
>Ga0210410_10003101_pt1 | contig 14788 bp, 14 predicted proteins | sample IncBWC4MmetaG_FD_161058 | JGI IMG/M metagenome (GOLD analysis project Ga0210410, IMG submission 161058) | Forest soil microbial communities from Barre Woods Harvard Forest LTER site, Petersham, Massachusetts, United States - Inc-BW-C-4-M | ecosystem: Environmental > Terrestrial > Soil >... | reverse complement strand
TAGCACAGCATCGCGGCGCAGCCGAACAGCACCACGCAGGTGACCGCGAAGGCGGTCTCGGCGTGGCGCGCCTTGATCACGGGCGACATCGCGACCACCGCAGTGCAGCCGCACACCGCGGTGCCGATCGCGAGCAGCGCCCCGAGCCGCGTGCCGACGCCGAACAGCCGCGCGAGCCCCCAGCCGGCGAGCAACGCGACCGTGAGACAGGTCAGGGCCACGGGGAGTGCCGTAAGGGCAATGGAGCTCGCGCCTGAGAGCGTGAGGCGCAGCCCCACCAGCGCAATGCCCGTGCGCAGCAGCTGATGCATGGCCCACTTCAGGCCGTTGGTGGCCCAGGCCGGCACGCCGAGAGTGTTGCGCCAGAGCATGCCGAGCACGACGGCGCACATGACGGGACTCAGGGGAAGCTTGGGCAGGCCCACTGCGCCGCGCGCGAGCGCATCGGCGATGGTGCGCGCCAGGAGCGCGAGTGCGACGGCCACGGCGATTCCCGGAGCCGCCTGGCGCAGTGAGGCCCACGGCGGAAACAGCGCCCGCAGCAGGCCCAGCACGGTTACAACGGCAGTCGCGGAGTGCTGGCGAGCGGCGGCGTGACGCGCCGATTGACGACCATGCGATCGTTCAGCTCGGCGATCGCCGCACTACCGGTGCGCGCGAACAGAAATGGCAGCAGCGCGTGCACCAGGCAGGCGATTCCGGCTCCAATCATCCGCAGACCGAAGCAGGCGGCATGTCCCATGTGTTCGCTATAGGTCTCGCCGACCGAGGCGGGATGCTCGCTGAAGGCCCGGAGCGGATTCATTGCACTATGGTAGCGGCCGCCGCCTGCGGCGCGGTTGCGAACCTATGGCGCAGGGGGGGCCGGTGCGCAACAATATTGCGCGTTGAGGGGGTCGAACGAACCGAAGTTTCAATGGACAAGCTGGACGCCAGAATTCTCGAGCTGCTGCAGAACAACGGGGAGCTCACCGCCGCCGAGATCGCCGACCGGGTGGGTCTCTCGAAGGTGCCCTGCTGGCGGCGCATCCAGAAGCTGCAGCAGGAAGGCGTCATCCGCCAGACCGTGGCGCTGCTCGATGCACACGCCCTCAACGTCGGCACCACGGTGTTCGTGACGCTGAAGACCGCCAATCACAGCGAGGCGTGGTTCGCGAAATTCGTGCGTGCGGTGCGCGACATCCCCGAGGTTACGGAGATTCACCGCATGTCGGGCGACGTCGACTACCTGATCCGCATCGTAGTGCCGGACATCGACGCCTACGACGTGGTCTACAAGCGGCTCATCGCGGCGGTGGACTTCCTCGACGTCAGCGCCAGCTTCGCGCTCGAGACCATCAAGTACACGACCGCGCTCCCCCTGTGTTATCTCAAGATCGAGTGAGCCGCGCCTCACGCGCTAGTCGCGCGCGAGCGGCGCCGCGGGCCCTGACCCGGTGTTGTCACGGATGATCTCGGCGATGCGTGCGCGGATCTCACCGAGGTCGGTGTCGTAGGCCTGGGTGGCGAGCACCGGCTCGCGGCGCGGCGCGGTCGCGAGCTGACTGCCGGAGCCGTCGTTCACGTCGACGCGAACGCGGGTCGAGAGCCCGATGCGCAGCGGGTGCTGCTCGAGCTCCTTCGGCTCGAGCGTGATGCGCACCGGCACGCGCTGCACCACCTTGATCCAGTTGCCGGTCGCGTTCTGCGCAGGCAGCAGGGCGAAGGCCGCGCCGGTGCCGAGGCCGAGCCCCTCGACGGTCCCGTGATACTCGACGTGGCCGCCGTAGAGATCGGTAATCACGCGCGCGGGCTGCCCGATGCGCATGCGATCGAGCTGCACCTCCTTGAAGTTGGCATCGACCCGCAGCCGCTCGAGCGGCACGATCGCCATGAGCGGGGTTCCGGGGGCGATGCGCTCGCCGAGCTGCACGGCGCGCCGTGCGACGTAGCCCGACACGGGCGCATGCACGCTGGTGCGCTGCACGTTGAGCCAGGCGCGCTCCACCTGCGTGGCGGCCGCGCGTACGTCGGGGTTGTCCGGGACCCCGGTGCGCCCCACGAGCGCGACGCCGGCGGCGAGGTTCTTCTGCGCCGCGTTGAGCGCGTCGCGCGCGGCGTTCACGGCATCCTGCGCGTGGCCGAGCTCCTCGGCCGAGACCGCACCGCTCGCGGTGAGACCGCGGCGGCGCGCCAGGTCGGCGTCTGCGCGGTCGAGATCGGCGCGCCGCTGCGCGACCAGCGCGGTGAGCTCGTCGCGGTTGGCGAACACGGTGTGCACCTGGCGTACGGCGCGCGCGAGCTGCTGCTCGGCATCCTGGAGCGCGATCCGGTAATCGGTGGCATCGAGCCGCACCAGCTCCTGTCCGGCCTGCACGCGGTCGGTCTCGTCCGCGCCGATCGACACCACCGTGCCGCTCACCTGCGACATCACGCCGACGAGATCGCCGGCGACGTACGCGTCGTCGGTGCTCTGATAGCGGCTCGCATAGAGCCACCACCACGCGGCCGTGGCGAGCGCGATGACGCCGAGCGCCACCGCCAGGAGCGTGAGCCAGGTGCGGCGCCGTTGCTGCGGGCGGCTGGCAACCGGCGCAGCAGCGGGAGCAACTGAGGCGTCCATAATGTCCTCGGCTCCCTCAACCCGCCGGGGCCGGCGGGGTGTATCCGCCCCCGAGGGCGCGCACGAGATTGACGCTGAAGGTGAGGCGCTGCGCCGTGAGCTCCGCACCCGCGGCCTGCGCGAGCAGCACCTGGTTCTCCGTCGACAGCACGGTCAGGTAGTTATCGAGCCCGGCGCGGTAGCGCTCGGTGGTGAGGTCATAGGCGCGCTGCGCGGCGGCGAGCCCCGTCTGCTGCTCGACGGTCTCACGCTCGAGCGCCCGCCAGTTGGTCACCACGTCGGCGACGTCGTGCACGGCGTCAATGAGGGTCTGGTTGTATTGTCCGACGGACGCGTCGAACTGCGCCTGCCGCGCCTCGAGCGCGCCGCGCAGCTGCCGGCGATTGAACACCGGCAGGCTGAGCGCCGGCGTAACGCCTACGATGGTGGCCGAACCCTCGAACAGCTTGTCGAGGCCGATGCTCTGGACGCCCGCAAAAGCGGCGAGATTCACGTTGGGATAGAAGTCGGCCTCCGCCGCCTGGACCCCGCGCGACGCGCCCTGCACCTGGGCCCGCGCCGCCGCCACGTCCGGCCGGCGCCCGAGGAGATCGGCAGGCAGCGCCGAAGGCAGTGCGATTGTCGCCGGCGCCGTGAGATGCGGCCGCGCCAGCGAGCGGCCGCGATCGGGGCCCGCGCCGACCAGCGCGCCGAGCTGATTGCGCGCCAGGTCGATGTTGGCCTGCGCCGCGGCGATGCCGGCGCGCGCGAACGCGAGGCTGGCCTCGGACTGCTTGACGCGTGCGACGTTCTCGAGCCCCGCATCGACGCGTTGCCGGGTGAGCTCCATGATCGAGGTCTGCTGCTTGAGCTGATCGTTGGCGACGTCGAGCAGCGCATACCAGAGGTCGAGCTGGACGTAGGCGCGCACCACCGCCACGGCGAGCGCGAGCCGCGCCGCGGCGCGATCGGCTTCGGCCGCCTCCACCCCGGAGCGCGCGGAGGCGAGCAGCGCACGGTTGCGGCCCCAGAAGTCGATGTCGTAGCTCAGGTCGAGCGCGACACGCCCATCGTTGTAGTAGTTGCCCGCATAGGGCGGCGGATACAGGCCGTTCTCCGGATAGCGTTGCCGGGTGGCCTGCGCATCGAGCGCCACGTTCGGGAGCTTGAGCGCGCCGACCGCGAGTGCCTGCCCCTGCGCGCTGCGCAGGCGCGCCTCGGCGGCGATGAGCGAGGGACTTCCCGCGGTCGCCTCATCGACGAGGGTATCGAGCTGCGGATCGCCGTAGCCGTGCCACCAGCCATCCGCCGGCCACGCCGAAGCATCGACCGTTGTGCCGGCGAGGGTACGCGCGGCGGTGAGCTGCGCGGGAGCCAGCTGCGGTGCGGCCTTCCAGCCGCCGCGGTCCACGCACCCGGAGAGCGCGGCGAGCAGCGCCGCGCCGAGCAGCGCCGAAAACGTGGGAGACCTGTGAGTGATCATGATTTGCCCGTTCGAGTGGAGTGGTGAGCGCCCCCCAGGAATTTTCCGTTTTCGATCATGCGTCCGAGGTAACTCTTGAGATTCTCCACCTCGGTCGCGTTCAACCCTGCCAGATGATCTTCCAGCACCCGGCTGCCGGCAGCCCGCAGGCGCGGCAGCTGCGCGCGCCCGGCCGCGGCGACCCGCAGGAACACCACCCGCCGATCGTCCCGGCAGCGTTCGCGCCGCAGCAGTCCCTTCTCCTCGAGCCGGTCGAGGATGCGCGTCATGGAGCCGGTGTCGTAGTACATGTAGCGGCACAGGTCCGCCGCGGTCCTGGCATGGCCGTCTGCGAGGTGCTTCAGCACCGCGTATTGCATCGCGTTCAGCCCGAACGGCGCTAGCTCGGCGTCGAGCCCCGCAAGGAGCGAGGCCCGGGCGCGCGCCATCAGGTAGCCGACGCTCAATCCCCCTTCCGGGAGTTGCGCGCCGCTAAGCGGCTCGGCTTTGATGGCGGCCCTGCGACTCACGAAACGCCCGCTGGCGGCGGGTGGGCCGCCGCTTCTAGAATTACTGCTAGTAAGAATACTGCCTCGGCAATCAATTGTCGACTGCACGAAAGGGGGAGAGGTCCGGTGCTCAGCGGGAAGCGTATTTCCTCGCGTAACACCTTCTTCCAGAAGAGGGTTCTGCCGTTTCTGCTCCTGGGGGTGCTGACGCTCGGAGTGGCGGCACCGCTCATGCTCGCGAGAGGCGGTCCCCACGCCCCGCCCTGGCCGGTGTTCGTGGCGCCGTTCGCAGTAGGGGTGATCATCTACGTCGTGCTGCGGCGGCTGGTGTTCGATCTGGCCGACGAAGTGGTGGACGAGGGCGATGCGCTGCGGGTGCGCTTCGGCGAGGACGAGGAGCGCATCCCGCTCGCGCAGATCATCAACGTGAGCTACTCGGGAATCACCAACCCACCGCGGATCACGCTCACCCTGCGCACCGCCGGACGCTTCGGCCGTGAGGTCACCTTCTCGCCGCAGCAGAGTTTCCTGAGCCCCCTGTTTCGCCCGAATCCGCTCGTCAACGACCTCATCGAGCGGGTAGATGCGGCGCGGCGCCGCTGAACACGTCCGGCCCGAACACCCGCGGACCCGCTGAAGCCGCATAACCGAGCGGCTTCAAGCCGAAGATCGCCTCTACGGTCTTCAGGAGCGAGTAGTGGTTGTAGGGCACCCCTGACACGGAGCCCGGCGTCACGAACGGCGAGAGCACGACCGCCCCCACGCGCCCTCCGCCCGGGCCGTTGAAGCCCGGCGCGTAACGCGCTCCCGGGAGCGGCTTCTCGGCGCAGCAGGCTCCCGAGCCCTCCTGGCCGACCCCGTCGGCCTCGTCGAAAGTGACGATGAGCATGCCGTCGGCGCGGAACGCCGCGGAATCGACGATGAGCGGCACCCACTGGGTGAGGAAGCTGTTGATCGCCACGAGTCCGCCCTCGCGTCCGTCGACGCACTGGGGATCGTGGCCGTCGCTGCAGAGGTTGGGCGTGATGAACACGAAGTTGGCAGTGGTGGCGGCGCTCGCGAGGTCCTTGGGCAAGCGATTGAGATTCACCACGCGCGTATCGCAGCGCGCCGCGTCGTCGATGATCGTGTGGAAGTACACGAACGGGTTGTGCTTGGCGGCGTACTGGTCGCCGCGCCGCGCGACACTGGTGGGGTCGGCCGCGCCCAGCGGCACGTGTCCACAGGTGGCGCGCTCGCGGCGCGGCTCATTGCCCATGTCCTCCATGTAAGCCCGCCAGGTGAAGCCCGCAGCCTCGAGCTGATCGGGCAGCGTCTTGACGATCGGCGGGTACACGCAGCCCGAGCCGAGTGCCTGGCCGTCCGGGTTCAGCAGCGGCGCGCTGAGCCGGAAATCGCTGTACGTCGGGCAGTCGAGCTGCGTCTCGTGGTTCGGCGCCTGGCCGCTGATCATCGCCACGTAATTGTCGAGGCTCGCGTGGCCGATCGCGTAGTACTGCGTGAGCAGCACCCCCTGCGCCGGGAGTGTGTGCGCGAGATAGGGGGCGGCCGAGTCCGGCGCGAAGGTGTGCGAGTAGGTCATGTTCTCGAGCACCAGCACGAACACGTGCCGGATCGCCGGCAGGGCGGCTGCCGCGGTGGCGGCGGTGCTGGCGCCGCCCGCAGGCTGCACGAGCCCGCTCAGGAGCGCGAGCAGCAAGCATAACGTGCGCAGGGACATTCAGCCTCCGGATGTCACAGGGGGAGCGGACGCGGTGGCGTGCCGCGGGGTCAGCCGCATCGCCTTGGTAAACAACACCCCGCAGAGCATGGTCAGCAGCGCCGCCGTCAGGAACGCGGCTCCCGGGAAATGCACCGCGGCGTCTTGCCGTGAAAAATAACCGAAGACCTGTGTCATCAACGGGGGACCGAAGATCGAGCTCAGGCTGTAGAGACTCGCCACCGCGCCCTGGAGCTCCCCCTGGGCGTTCGCGGGAATCTGCTGCGAGGCGAGCGCGTTCATCGAGGGATAGGTGAGTGCAAACACAAAAGTGCTGAGCGACACCACATACATCATCCAGCCCGACGGAACGAGCGCGTAGCCGAGGTAGGCGATCACGCCCGCCACCATGCCGGCGGCCGCGGCGCGCCGCTCCCCGCCGAACCATGGAACCAACACGCCGGTGAGCACCCCCTGGGCGATCGCCATGAGCGTCCCGACGAAGGCGAGCGAGTAGCCGACTTCGGCGCTCGTCCAGTGGAACTTCGAGATCGTGTAGAAGGCCCAGGTGCTCGGCAGCACCTGGTGGCCCAGCTGCCAGAGGAACAACGCGCCGAGCAGCCAGGTGACGGCCGGATACTTGAGGATCTGCCGCAGCGTGCCGAGGGGATTCGCGCGCCGCCATTCGAACGAGCGGCGCGAGGCCTGCGGCAGCGACTCCGGCAGCGCGAAGAGACCGAAGGTGCCGTTGGCGAGCGCAATGACGCCGGCGGTGAAGAACGGGGCACGAGGACCCAAGCCCCCGAGCAGCCCGCCGATGGCGGGACCCAAGATGAAGCCGATGCCGAAGGCCGCGCCCATGAGGCCGAAGTTCTGAGCGCGCTTCTCCGGTGGACTGATGTCGGCGACGTAAGCGTACGCGGGCGTAAAGGAGGCACCCGCGACCCCGGCGACCGCACGGCCCGCGAACAGCCAGCCGATAACGGGAGCGAAACCCATGATGAGGTAGTCGATCCCGAGCGCGAACAGGGCGAAGAGCAGCACCGGCCGGCGCCCGAAGCGATCGCTCAGGTTTCCCAGCACCGGCGCGCAGAAAAACTGCAGCAGCGCATAAACGAACGCGAGCCAGCCGCCGTAGCCGGCCGCGCGGTCCACGCTGACGCCGGTCAGCTGCATGATGAGCCGCGGCAGCACCGGCAGAATGATGCCGAACCCGATCGAGTCGACCAGCACGGCGATGAAGATGAAGACGAAGGCGGCGTTGCCGGCTGGGCGCGAGCTCATGGGGACTTTCGTGAGGGCGCGCTATCTTAGCCGAAGGCCCGCCACCCGGCCGCGCAGCCAGTACACCGGGAGCCCGACGGCGATGATGAGCAGCGTGACGCCGGTGTTGGCCGGGTCGGTGAGGAGCGCGTTCGCCACCATGCCCGCCGAGGCCAGCAGGAACACCGCGGGGACGATCGGATAGCCCCATACGCGGTACGGGCGCGGGAGCTCTGGACGCCGCCGCCGCAGCACGAATACTGCCGCGACGGTGAGCGCGTAGAAGGGCCAGATCCCCAAGATGAACTTGTCGGCGAGCTGCGCGAAGTCGTTCTGCAGCACGTAAACCACGCCGAGTACGGTGCAGATCCAGATCGCCACCGACGGACTGTCGAAGCGCGGCGAGACGCGCGCCACGGCGCGGAACAACAGGCCGCGATCGCCCATCGCGAAGAAGATCCGCGCGCCCACCATGAGCGAGGCGTTGAGCCCGCTGAAGGTCGCCAGCATCACCAGTCCCGCGATCAATCCCGTGCCGGCACCGGCGAGCAACGGGACGCGCGTCGCGACGGTCGTGGCGATCAGCTTCGAGCCGGCCATCTCCGGCAACGGCAACACGTAGATGAAGGCGAGGTTCACCAGCAGGTAGACGAGTGCAACGCTCGCGCTGCCGGCGATGAGGGCGCGCGGCAAGGTCTGCTGTGGATTGCTGATCTCGCCACCAATCAACGCCACGTCAGCCCAGCCGTCGTAGGTCCACATCACGGGGATGAGCGCGGTGGCGACCAGTGACAGCGACACCGCCCCGCTCCAGAGCGGAACGAAATGCGCGACTGTGGCGCCGCGCGCGCTGCAGGCGAGGAGTCCGAGCGCCACGACCGCCGCGTACTTGGCGTAGGTCGTCACGCTGAGCACGGCCGCGGCACGGCGCACGCCCACGTAGTTCAGCACGCCGACCACGACGATGGTGAGGGCCGCGACCTCGCGCACCTCGGCGGCCGTGAGCGGGAGGAAATAGCCCAGGTACTCCGCAAAGATCGTGGCGATGGCGCCAAGCGCCGCGGCCCGCACCACGGTGAGCTCGGCCCAGCCGAACAGGAATGCCGGGACGGGACCAAAGGCTTCGAGGATGTAGGCGAACATGCCGCCCGAGCGCGGCAACGCCGCGGCGAGCTCGGCGAAAGTCAGTGCGCCGCACAGCGCCATCACCCCGCCGAGCACCCAGCAGAGAATCACCGACCCCGGGTCATGCAAGAGGCCCGCAACCGTAGCGGGAACGCGGAAGATACCGCTGCCGATGGTGATGCCGATCGAGACGGCGACGGCACTGAGCAGCCCCACCGAGCGCGGCATGCGCTCGCCCCATGCGTCGGCCATCGCTTAGACCCCTGAGCGTTTTTTAGGTCCCGCGAGTCTAGTGCATGCGCGCCGCCAGGCGCGTGGAAGTTCGCTCAGTGCTCGGAGTCTGTCTGGCTCTGCTGAGCGATGGCCGACTGCAGGTCGAGCGATGAGGCGACGACGTTCTTGATGTCTCTGCAGTGCTCGAGAATGGCACCCCGGTAGTTATTGACCGGGAAGTACTTGACCTGCCAGGTCGCGAAGCCCCAGACGTCGAGGCCGGCCTTCAGGTACCTGTCGGCGCGCTCGGCGGCCTCGCAGTCGTACTGTGAGCGATGAACATGCTGCTGCAGCTCACGCAGCAGCTGGTTGCGCGCGCGGGCTTCGGACTGCTGTACCAGCGCCTCCTTGAGGCTCGGAGCGGAGCCCGTGCGCCGCGGCTTGCGCTGCACCTTGAACTCGGGATCCGCATACGGATCGCGGATGGCGCCGGCGACCTCGTCCATCCCCTCGGGCGGAGGCGGAGGCGTGAGCGATGCGCTCCGGACCGGTGGGGCGTCCTGCTCAGGAATGGGCGCGGACGCCGAGGAGTCGAACAGGTGAGCCTCCGCGTTGCGCGCGGATTTCGCCGCGAGATAGTCGTTGAGGGCCCAGACGCCCAGCGTGAGGAGCGCCGCACCGATCCCGACCGGGGCGGCGTATCTGATGAGGGCGCTGAGGACGGTCGGCGCCGGAGTCGCACGCATCGCGCGCGCCTGCGCCAGCAGATCGCCCTGCCGCAGCCAGCCGATCAGCCGCCCCAGGACGTACAGCAGGCCCTGGGCGACGAGAAACCCGCAGGCGGTGCCAATGACCAGTTGAGTCATGCTCATGACATGGCATTTTGCCGGCCGGCACCCGCTTGCGGCGCAGTCACAGCTGCTATCTGTGAGCGGGGTCACGTGACGCGGGCGTGCACCCGTGCGCGGTGCACGCTGGCGGGCGGGGCGTGACCCTCAGGCTGTGGATAATAGGCCTCGTATGTCGTTACGGACGGTGCTTATCGTTGCGGTGGCGGTCATGGGCCTGTGGCAGGCTTATGACAGATGGCGAGGCGGGCTCATGCGAGGTCCTACTCGTGCAGCAGGCCGAGGCGTGGCGACCGCGACAATCCATCGGCGCATGTGGAAGGACACGAGATGAGCGAGCCCGTGAGGACTGGTTACCCGGTCACTTCGAGAGAGGCCGCAGTCGCGCTGATCGATGAGGGCAATGCACTGGAGGAACGGGGACGGCTGGCCGAGGCGATGGCGCGCTACGAGGCCGCCGTTCAGGCGGACCCGAGGTGTGCGCGGGCGCACCTCAACCGGGGCAACGCTCTGCTTGCTGGTGCTCGGATCGACGAGGCGCGCAGCGCGTACCAGCTCGCCATAGACTGCGACCCGCATTATGCGGCAGCCCACTACAACTTGGGAAACCTCAACACGCATGCCGGCGATCATCACAGTGCTTTGCACAACTACCAGGATGCCGTCGGCATCAAGCCTGACTTTGCGATTGCGTTCGTGGCGATGGGAAATGTACTTGACACCCTGGGACGCACCGCTGAAGCAAGAGCGAGCTACGAGCGCGCGCTAGCCATCGATCCGGGCGATGCCGGGGTTCATTTCAACCTGGGTCAGCTGGCAACAGCCGAGGGGCAGTATGAAAAGGCCGTCGCCAGCCTGAGCCGCGCGATCGATCTGCGGGCTGACTACGTTGCCGCGCACCATGCCTTGGGCAACCTGTTGAGCAACCTCGGCAATCTCGATGCGGCGGAGGCTAGCCTGCGACGCGCGCTCTCCGGCGCGCCCGAATCCGAGGAGGTTCTGTACGACTTGGCGATGTTTCTCGTGGGATGCACCAAAGCCCCGGAGGCGGTGCAGCTGACGTTGCGCGGCCTAGAGCGCGCGCCGACCTGGCCGATGAAAATCGCCTTTGCCCGCGCCGTCACGCACACCAAATTCACCACCAACGACTCACTGGTCCGCATCGCACTCACCGCCGCCATCAACGAAGCATGGACGACGCCGTTCCAGCTGTGCTGGCCCGCACTCAGCTTGATCATGACCGACCCGACGATTGCCGGGTGTGTCGGCATGGTCAATGAAAGGTGGCCCACACCGCTGCCGAAGGCCGCGCTATTCGGCGCGCAGGGGCTCGCCTCGCTTTCCGCCGACGCCCTGCTGCATGCCATGCTGCAAGCAGCACCCGTGACCACGATTGAATTCGAACGTTTCCTGACTGCCGCGCGCCAGGCATTGCTCGAGACTGCAACGAGCGAGCAACCGCCGGAGCCTTCCGAGGCCGCCGCGCTGCCGTTCTATGCCGCACTCGCCCGGCAATGTTTCATCAACGAGTACATTTTTTATTGTGATGACCGCGAACAGGCCGCGGCAGCCGCTTGCCGCACGAGGTTACTCGCCCTGCTGGATGCCGAGGCAGTGGTGCCACCATTGGTCCTGCTCGCCGTAGCGGCGTATTTCCCGCTGTACACGCTGCCCGAACCAAGTCGGCTGCTTGCGGCACACCACCAAGGACCGATTGACGCCGTACTGCGCCAACAAATTTGCGAACCGCTCGAAGAACAGGCGCTGCGTGCTGGCGTGGCAAGCCTGACCTCCATCACTCACGGTGTCTCAGAAAAGGTTCGCGACCAGTACGAGGAGAATCCTTACCCGCGCTGGGTGAAACTGCCGATACACGACCCGGAACTGCACTTTAATCTCCAGCTACAGCGCGAGTTACCGCTCGCGCGCTTTATGCCAATGCGTGATGACAGACAGCCGGAGATGCTCATCGCCGGGTGTGGCACGGGAAGCCAGTCGATTCTCGCCGCCCAGAGATTCCGCGGTGTTCGGATACTAGCGGTCGACCTCAGCTTGAGCAGCATCACCTATGCCATGCGAAAAACGCGCGAGCTGGGGATCAAGAACATTGAGTATGCCCAGGCAGACATTCTGAAGCTCGGCGAGATCACACGCACGTTTGACATCATCGCATCAGTTGGAGTGCTGCATCATCTGGCTGACCCGTTCGCGGGATGGCGCACCCTGCTATCCCGACTGCGGCCCGGGGGCTTCATGCAGTTGGGGTTTTATAGTCAGATTGCGCGCCGGCACGTGGTCAAGGCGCGTGAGCTTATTTCCGCGTGCGGCTATGCAAGCACACCCGAAGACATTCGTCGCTTCCGGCGGGACCTGGCTGCCGGAAGCGCAGGCGCTGAGCTCCAATGGCTCAGCCAGATGGCGGACTTCTATTCAACCAGTGACTGTCGCGACCTGGTCTTCCACGTACAGGAACAGCGCCTGACGCTGGATCAGATCGTGTCGTTTCTTTCTGAATCCCGGCTCAACTTCCTCGGCTTCCAACTGGATCCTCGGCTGCTGCTTCAGTACCGCACGAGCTTCCCGGGTGACCCGGCCGGGACCAATTTGCGCAACTGGGCGAGCTTCGAGGCCGACCATCCCGACACGTTTGCCGCGATGTACGTGTTCTGGATTCAGAAGCCGACCACCGAAAACTCCGCTACTCCCGGGTGATGCGCTCGGCGCGCCGTGCCACGCGCAAGCATCCGCCCTATTTCATTACCCTAGCAAGAAACGCCAGTATTTCGTTCCATGACTGCTGGTCGGCATCGGCGTTGTACTCATCTCCCGGCATATCGAACTGCTGGCCGCCGTACTCCTTCGCCGCGGGATTAGTGAAGGAGTGCTTCGCGCCAGGATAGCTAACGATTTTGTAGCGCGCTCCGGCGGATTTGAGTTCACGATCAAGCTCGTCGACCTGATCCTTTGTCACGTAGGGATCGGCGCCACCGGTCAATACGAGCACGTCTGCCTTTACCGCGCCGGCCTTCGCGGGCGCAGCGGTGTCGAGCACGCCGTGAACACTCACCACGCCGCGCAAATTCTCCCCCGCGCGCGCCATGTCCAGCACAACCCCGCCACCGAAGCAGTAGCCGATCGCACCGATGCGTGTTGGATCGACATTTGGCTGTGTGCGAAGAAGGTCGCGTGCGGCATCAAAGCGCGCCTGCATGAGCGGCAGGTTGGTCCGTATCTCTGTCGAGAGCATGAGGGCCTCCTTTGGACGATGCGCCTGCTTGGCCTCCCCGTACATGTCGAGAGCAAGCGCAACGTAACCCGCTTCCGCGAGCCGTCGGGCGTTGTGACGTGCGTGCTCATTGAGACCAGACCACTCGTGCACTACCAGAATGCCAGGCCGCCTGCCCGGTAGTGCGTCGTCGTAGGCGAGGGAACCTCTTAGCACGACGCTGCCCGACTCGTAGTTGATATCGCGTTCCTGGACGCCACTGTGTGCCGCAGCGGGGAACAACAGGCAAATCACCATCGCCGCACCGCGTCGCATCGGAGCTACCTCCGCCAAGATTATGGCGCGACAATATCCTTGCAGCGATAAGCGTTGGCTGTCGAGCTGACCCGAGCCAGGTTTTTGATGGCGATTGCCAGGTTACTTCACCTCAGGAGACTGACCATGAAGATCCTCTCGCCCTTATGCGGCTTGGCCCTGCTGACGTTCGGAGTCACCGCGAGCGCGCATGCGCACCTGGAGAAGTCGAGTCCGGCAGACGGCAGCGTGATTACGACATCCCCCTCGAGCATCGTGTTGAGCTTCTCGGAAGCTGCGCGACTAACCGCCTTGTCGATTCAGAGGGGCGACGAGGCGAAGCAGAACCTGAAGCCGCTCCCCACAACTGCCGCTCAGCAGATCTCCGTTCCTCTGCCTCCCTTGAAGCCCGGTGCGTACTCGCTCACCTGGCGGGTGTTGAGCGAAGACGGGCACATGATGTCCGGAACACTGCACTTCACGTTGGCCGGCGAACCGGCCGCGGAGCATCCGGTCAACCATCCGCCGCAACGTTGAGGCGCTACGCACGTGGTGGACGTTCTCTCGGTCATCTTGCGCGCACTGAGCTTCGTGCTGCTCTTCCAGGCCGCGGGAGTCGCGATCTTTCTCGCAGTCTTCGGCCGCCGGCTCGCAGACTCTTGGAACGCGGTGCGGCTACTGGGTCAGGGGGCTGCGCTCGCTGCCGTCACGTTGGTCGCGGGACACTACGCTCTGGAGGCCGCGCGCATGGCGGGGGAGCTGTCCGGGGTGTGGGACCCTTCGCTGCAAGGGATGATGTGGCACTCCTCGGGCGGTGCGGCCTCGATCCTTCGACTCGTGGGTTTGGGTCTCATCGCGGTGGGGCTACAGCCTACCCAGGGTCGAGGGTCAAAGCTGGCAACCCTCGGAGCCGTGCTCGCGTGCCTCGCGTTCACGCTGACTGGACATACGGCGGTCGCCGCGCATCGGGAAATGTTGGCACCGCTGTTGATGATCCACCTCCTGGTCGTGGCGTTCTGGTTCGGTGCGCTCGCGCCGCTGTACCTCGCAAGCTCGCGCGAGACATCCGTGCGGGCTTGCGAAATCGTCGAAGCGTTCACGGGCGTGGCCACATGGCTGGTTCCGGTGATTCTGGTGGCCGGAGTGGCTATGGCCGTTGTGTTGCTTCCAGATCTGTCCGCGCTGCGCGAGCCCTACGGGGAACTGCTCATCGCCAAAGTGGTCGGGTTCGCGGCGCTGATGGGGCTCGCCGCCGCGAATAAGTGGCGGCTCGCTCCCGCGCTGGCCGCGGGCACGGCCGAGAGCGGGCGGAGATTTCGCCGCGCGGTCGCCGCCGAGTATGTCTTGATCGTGGGGGTGCTCGCGGTCACCGCGGTCATGACGACGTTCTTTTCGCCGGAGGCCGGATGATGACCGCCATCAAGTCGCAGGCACAGGCCCAAGGACAAGTCGTTGATGTCCTTCCGGATTTGGGGGTGACATTTTATTCCGATGACATGGGTGACACTTTTCGGCATTTGCGGAGGGTACGCAGATGCCGTGGCGGGAGTGTCACAAGATGGACGAAC
>Ga0210410_10003100_pt1 | contig 14789 bp, 5 predicted proteins | sample IncBWC4MmetaG_FD_161058 | JGI IMG/M metagenome (GOLD analysis project Ga0210410, IMG submission 161058) | Forest soil microbial communities from Barre Woods Harvard Forest LTER site, Petersham, Massachusetts, United States - Inc-BW-C-4-M | ecosystem: Environmental > Terrestrial > Soil >... | reverse complement strand
GCCACCGCCTCCGTGGTTTGCTTCCGCGGCAAGAAGCTGCGGACGCGCTACGGACGGGACATTCTGGTTGGCCGGAACGAGCGAGAGCCGCGGGCCGTCGGTCTTGGCGAACTTCAGTTTGTCCAGATCGACCGCCGGTTCGAACGCTTCGTTCATCGAGAACGGTACCAGGCCGAAGGCCCGCACGAGTTCGGAAGATCCCGGCGTCCGTTCCGCTGTGGACGGCGCCACGGCCGCCTCCGTCTCGGGTTGTGCCGTTGCCGGATGCGGAGAATCAGCCTTCGGCTGACGGGGTGCCTCCTCGTTGCCGCTGCCGAACACCTGCTTAAGCAGAAGCCCCCAGGACGCGACCAGGATTGCCGGCACGATGGAGCTGACGCGCGACCGCTCCTCGATGAGGGCGAAGCGCCTCGCCGGCGCGTCGATTGCGCTCCGGTCCGGAATTCCCAATAAGAGCCGATCGTCCATGGGCACCTCCCGTCCGTTCCGGTTCAAGTCAGGCTGTCGCCGCGGCGGCGGCCGGGAACGGTATCGGGCGCGCCGGTTCGCCGACGACCTTGCCCTTCGGCCCGAATGCGACAAGTTTGCCGCCCTGCACCACGCCGACGTAGTCGACCACGGCAAGCGCCTTGGGGCGATGTGCGATGACGATCACCACGCCGCCGCGCGCCTTGACGCCTTCGATTGCGTCCCCGAGCGCGGCCTCGCCCGGCGCATCGAGGTTGGAATTGGGCTCGTCGAGCACGACGAGAAAGGGGTCGCCGTAGAGCGCCCGCGCCAATCCGATGCGCTGCCGCTGCCCGGCCGAGAGGGACGTGCCCGAGGGGCCCAGTTCGGTCTGGTAGCCATCCGACATGCGCGCGATCATCTCGTGGATCCCGGCGGCCTTCGCCGCTGCGATGATCTTGCGGACGTCGGGCTCGGCTTCGAATCGCGAGATGTTCTCGGCGATGCTGCCGTCAAGCAGCGAGACGTCCTGCGGCAGGTATCCGATGTTCTCGCCGAGCACATCGGAGCGCCACTGGTCGAGATCCGCATCGTCCAACCGCACCTTGCCTCTCAAGAGAGGCCAGACGCCGACGATACCCTTGGCCAGAGAAGTCTTGCCGCCGCCGCTCGGGCCGATCAGGCCGAGCGCCTCGCCCGCCTTAAGTTCGAAGCCGACCTCGCCGACCAGGACGGTTCCGCTGCCGGGGGCCACGACCGTGATGTTCTCGACCTTGAGCGTCGCGCAGGGCTTCGGAAGCGGCATGATGTGGCTGCCGTCCACGGCCGCGGCCAGCGTCTGCTTCAGGCGGCCAAAGCTGCGTCGTGCGGCGGCGATGAGTTTCCAGTTGCCGATGGCGGAGTCGATGGGCGCGAGCGCACGTGATGAGGCCACCGAACAGGCGATGATCGCTCCCGCCGAAAGCTCGCCCTTGATGGTGAGGAAGGCGCCGAGCCCCAAGAGCGCGGATTGCAGCATCATGCGCATCACCTTGGCGATTCCGCCGAAGCTGCCGCTGATGTCGCTAGTTTTGGTCTGAAGGGCCAGATGCCGCGCATTGGCCTTTTCAAAGCGGGCCACGGCGCGGCCGCCGAATCCCATCGCACGGAGAATGTCAGCGTTGCGCGCGTGTGAATCCGCAAGCGTGGACCGAAGCACCGCCGCCTGGTGGGTTTCGCTGCTTGCGCGGCGCGTCAGTAGTTCGGTCGCCACCGTGAGCGAGATCAGAACCACCGCGCCGGCCAGCGTGACGAGACCGAGCACGGGATGGAGCAGATAGACGAAGCCAAGGAACAGCGGCATCCACGGCAGGTCGAAGAAGGCTACCGGCGCCTGGCTGCCGAGGAAGCCGCGCACGACGTCGACGTCGCGGCCCCGCTCGAGCGCCTCTGAGGTCGAGTAACCGTACCGGGCCATCTCGATGACGACATGGTGGGTCAGAGGCGCCAGCTTGGCGTCGAGCCTTGCGCCCAGGCGGACCAGGATCTGAGAACGCAGGATGTCGAACATGCCCTGAAACAGATAGAGCCCTATGGCCAGGGCGGAGAGCGCAACAAGAGTCGGGATGCTGTGGCTGGTCAGGGCCCGGTCGTAGATCTGCAGCATGTAGAGGGCGCCGGTCAGCGCCAGCACGTTGATGATGCCGGACAGTCCCAGCAGAAAGAAGCCGATGCTGCGATAGTTGCCGATCGGGTTTTCTCCGTTCGAATAGGCTGAATTCTTCCGCTTGGCATTCTTGTTCATCGTGTCCTTCCCCTGCCCTGAGGTCTCGGCGGTGCGGTTATCTGTCGATCTGGAGCGACGGGACACCGCCGCTCCGGATCGTCGCCTTTAGGCTCAGTGCACGCCGTTGAAGTCAGAGGACGTCACGGCGTGGTTTCCGGCGCCGAGATCGATCTTGAAGTCGGCGACCGTGTCGTTGTTGGTGTTGCCCGAGACGAAGGTGTGGTCCACTCCGTCCTTCACCTCCTGCGTGACGATGACCTGGCCCGCCGAGGTGAAGATGTTGCCGGCGAACAGCACGAAGGACTGGTTGCCGCTCGCTCCCGTGTTGGCGTCGATCGCCGACAGGTCGATCTTGTCGCCGGGCTGGAAGCCCTTGATCGTGTCGCCGTCGGCGTCGGCGGCCGAGTGGAACACGAAGGTGTCGTTGCCGCCGCCGCCGTCCATCACGTTCGCGACCGAGCTCGCGATGATGGTGTCGTTTCCGGAGCCGCCAATGAAATCCTCGAAGCCGAAGATCGTGTCGGTGCCGCTCTGGGCGCTCGTGACGCTGCCGTGGTGGCCGATGCCGTTGCCGAGATCCGCCGTAATGTTGGCAGAGATCGCGGCGTAGTCCAGCGTATCCTCCTCGGTGTCGCCGAAGTAGGTGTCGTCGCCGTCGCCGACGGTGGCGATGAAGCGGTCGTTGCCCGCGCCGCCATAGACCGTGTCGTTGCCAGTGCCGCCTTCGAGGGCATCGTCTCCCGCGTCGCCGAACAGGCGATCGTCGCCGGCGTCGCCGGTCATGAGGTCCTTACCCTCGCCGCCGAACAGGTCGTCGTTGCCCTCGTTGCCGAATACCACGTCGTCTCCCGCGCCGGCCTTGACCAGGTCGTCGCCGGCCCCGGCCTTCAGCGTATCGGCGCCGTCATTGCCCAGGATCAGGTCGTCGTCGCCTTGGCCGTCGAAGACGTCGTCGCTCGGACCGCCGAGCAGCACGTCGGCGGTGGGAGTGCCGTTCTGGACCAGCGTATCGTGCCACGGCGTCGGCTGCGGGGTGTCGCCGTCGTCGTCGCTGGATGGATTGCCGGAGGAGTCGTGGCCGTCGCCGTTGCCGGACGGATCGTTCTGATCGCCGCTGGGAGTGCCGCTGTCGCCGCCGCTGCCGGACGGACCGGTTTGGTTGTCCACGACGTCCTGCGGACGGAGAGTTCCGAGCACGTGGTTGTTGCCGTCGCCGCCGTGGAAAACGATGCGGTGGTCCGAGGTCAGGCCAGAGATGTCGACGCTGTCGTCGCCGTCGCTGCCATTCACGGTGATGGTGGAGTAGTTAAGGTCGGTGTTCGAGAAGCTGCCGTGGATGACGACCGTATCGCCACCAGTCACACCTCCATCGAGACCGCCATTGTTGTTGTTGGCCGTCACGTTGAGGGTGTTGATGGTGATCTCGTCGATGTTGTCGAGCTCGGCGACGACGGACGTGACCCCAGCAACCGTTCTGGTGATGACAATTTCGGTGCCCGCTTTGAACGTCGTTCCCAATATGGTGGCAAGATTCGAATTCTGGCCGTCCGTCATGGCGTAGATATCAAAAGTCTCGGCCAAGGCGTTGCCGTTGACCACAAAGGTGTCGTTGTTGCCGCCACCACCGTCAACGGTGTCACGACCACCCAGTGCGTTCCAGGTGATAGTGTTGTTGCCGGAGTTGCCGGTCAGGATGTTGTTGGAGCTGTTGCCCGTAAGGTTTAGACCATTGCTGTTGCCTATCAGGGTGGCGTTCTCGACGTTGGCAAAAACTGAGTCGATGAGATTGAGGCTCGAGTTGGACGACACAATGGTGTCGTTGCCGCCGCCATTGTTCTCGTTCACCACGTCACGGGTGCCGGAAACATCGTCAATTACGTAGATGTCGTCGCCGGCACCCCCAGTCATCGAGTCGGCGCCGCTGCCGCCATCGATGTAGTCGTTTCCGCTACCGGTAACGATGGTGTCGTCGCCGCCGTTCCCGAAGACGAAGTCGTTGCCGCCGTTGCCGTTGATGGTGTGGGCGGTGCCGCTATCGACTATGATCTCGCTCGAGGCAGTGCCATCGAGGGCACCGGTCGTGTCCTGTGTGACGGTCACGGTCGCTGGCGCAGTAACGGAGTACTGGAAGGTATTTGCGCCGCCGGCAATATCCCGCACAGTGACCGTACTGTTGCTGTGGCCGGTACCGCTGCCGATTGTCTGGATGCCGTCGCCGTTGCCGATGCCGCTGATGGTCATCGTGCTGTCGACATCAGAGTCGTTGGCGAGCAAGGCCATGTCGGGGATTGCGAAGTTGATGTTGAGACCGACATTGGTGATAACCGAGTCATTTACCAATATCGCCGGATCGTCGATCGCGATCACTTGCACCGTTGTGGTGGCGACCGCGCTATCCTTAAGCCCGTCGCTCACCGTCACGTCGACATGCCGGCTGTTACTGGTCGGGTTGTCGTTCGTCGGGTTGGAGAAGCCGATCGCAGCCATGGCATCCTGGAAATTGGCGAACGTGGTGGCCGTGGTGCCGGTGAGTACGATCGTCGTCGTGCCGTTACCGCTCGCCGTGATTCCGCCAGGCAGGACGCCGACGGTAAGCTTGTCGCCGGCTACGGGATCGCGGATCACGATCTTTGCCGAGACGATGGTCGGATCGTCGACGTCGTTGATTAGCGGTATTGCGGCGATCGCGATCGCGGCGGGGGTCAACTGCTGCTCCGTATAGCTGGTCGAGTAGTTGTTGCCCGGGTGGCTGTCGTGGAACGTAGCTGCCAGCGTGTCGATCTGCACATTGTCAATGGTGAACTGATCGCCGTTGCTCCAGCCTCCTTCGGCCCGGAACTGGATCTTGGAGGTGGCACTGAGTTGCTGAGCGGTCAGATCGACCTGAAAGTGGCCGGACGGCGAGATGCCGGTGCCGCTCCCCAGGAAGGAGCCAACAAGCTCCCACGCACCGCTCCCGGAGTTGGCAGACTGGTTCCAAGCCTCGATGCGGATGTTCTTGCCGGCCTCGAGGTCCGTCATGGCGTAGTCGAATTCCAGGCGGGCCGAGGTGTGGCCGGCTAAATTGACTGCCCGGCTGATGGACTCATTTCCGTCGATGCTCGAGCCGAACGTTATGCGATCGTTAGAGTCGGTGATGTCGCCGCCGCCGGCTCCGCCGCTGTTACCGGAGTCGTTCGCTTCGATCCAGTTGCCGTTCCAGCCGGCACCGCGGCCGTAGCTTTGGCCGTTGCCGGTGAAGTCGTCCTGCGCGATGACGCTGACGTCCTGCACCGGCACGTAGTCCAGGTCCACTGTCGGCGCGATGTCGAAATAGGCATGGATGTTGAAATTGTGATTGTCGGCGAAGTCGAGGTATTCAACGCCGATCAGAAGATCGGTGCCGTCGGAGGGCAGCACGGTGCCATCCGCGAGGGTGCGCGCGCCGACATTGTCGATGATCTTGACAGCGACAACCTGGTTCCAGTTGGCGTGCGGGTTGGCGACCACGTTGCCATTGGCATCCAGCGGCCTCAGCGTGTAGTCGGCCTGATTGCCGGTATAAACGGCGACGTCATGATTGCCGGCACTTCCTGGATCCTGCCCGAGGACCAGATCCTTGCGGTCGTGCGTCTTGAGCAATTCGGTGAAGTGCTTGGCAAAACCTGCCGCCTCGCCCTGGCCGAGCAACCCTCCGATCAGCGTATCGTCGCCATTGAGCAACCCATGCAGCGCGTTGCCGTCAGCATCGAACTGAAGCAACTCGGGGTGGTCCTCAAGGTAGCCCGAGTAATGTCCGATCAGGGCGTCGAGGCGCACCGAGTCGCCGACGATGACATCGTTACCACCGCTACCCTGGATGCCGTTGGCGTCCAGAACCCGGGTGCCGAACGTATCGTTGCCGCCACCACCGACCAGCCAGTTGTCTCCGGGGTTGACACCCTCGGCGTCGACCGTCCCGCTGTCCGCGCCGATAATCGTGTCGCCGGACTTCGAGCCGATGACACCTTCGATGTCTGCCCAGAGTTGATTGAACGGCTGGAACGGCGTGCCGCCATTGGCTGCCGTCAGATTGAGGTTGCGGAGGTCAGCCGCGGTATCCAGCACGATGCTGACATCGCTGAACGACGTCATGTCGAACCCGACATCGCCGAGCGCTTCGTCCGCGTCGCCCACTTGCGCCGCCTGGCCGATGCCGGCAAGCATGATGTCGTCGCCCTGCTCGCCCTTGAGCATGTCCGCGCCCGAGCCGCCCGACAGGATGTCGTCGCCGACGCCGCCCCGCAGTTCGTCCGGGCCGTCGCCGCCGAACATGATGTCATTGCCGCTGTCGCCAAAGGCGAGGTCGGTGTCACCGCCGGCGTCGATATAATCGTCCCCGGCCGCGCCGTACATTTCGTCGATGCCGGCTTCGCCGTAGAGCTTGTCATTGCCGGCGCCGCCAATGACGACGTCCAGCGCACCGGCGCTGGTGCCGGCATAAACAATGTCGTCACCCTTGCCGCCGTCGAGGAAGTCCTCGATGTCGCCGCCATAGATGACGTCCTGGCCGTCGCCGCCGTAGATGTGGTCGGCACCTGCCTTGCCGTCCAGCACGTCGTTGCCCTTGTCGCCGTACAAGGTGTCGTCGCCATTGCCGGCGTCGAGCCAGTCATTGAAGTCCGTTCCGGCAATGACCTCGTGCGAGTTGTAGCCGGAGGCGGGAGTCCCGTCCGGATTTTCGCCGGTGTCGGGACGGAAGTCGGCAATATATTGCTGATTGACGAAGCCAAGATCGGTATTCGACTTCGCGAGTATCGTTCCATTGCCGGCGGTGCCGCTACCGGAACCCGAATAGATGCCGAGCCCGGCATGGGCGGTCAGGTCGGCCGCGTGGGTCTTTGCGAGCTCGATATTGCTGTCGGCGTAGCCCATCACGTCGCCGTTGAGATGCAGCGCGCCGGTGGTGCGTTCGATGATGTCCTTGAACTGCTCGGTCACCACCATGTGGCCGAGATCGGGATCGATGTTGAGCGCGGTCCCGAGCCGGTAGAGATAGTAGAAGCGGTCGCCGTCCATCAGCCGTTCCATCTGGTCCTCGAAGATGGCGTTGAAGGTGGTGCCGACCTGGCCGGTGAAGACATGGAGCTCAGCTAGGCCGCCGATCCAGAAGTCGATGTTGTTGAAACCCTGCTGTCCGCCGGACAGGGCGGTATCCGTGCCCGTATAGCCGTCGTTGAGGAAGGCAACGGCGTCCTGGGTGGTCCAATTCATGGCGCCGCTCATCGAGGCGATAGCGCCTGATTCGAGGTCCATGATCTCCTGCGCCTTGGCCAGGTCGCCGTCAAACGAATAGGCGGCGATGAAATTGACCAGCGAATCCGGATGCTGCATTTGCGAGCCGAACTCCGCCCAGCTCGTATAGGGATTGAGCGCATCGACGATCAGGTTGGTGTGGTGCGGCGTGCTCGGGTCGGCCGCGCGCTCGGCGACGAGCGCGTCATGAAGCTGACGCCGCACTTCGTTGAGCGTCGGTATCCCAAGGTCGCGGCCACGGGCGATGTTGATCGCGCCCAGGTCGAGCGGTTGCCCGAGCAACGACTGCTGCATGGCGGGCGTCAGGAATTCGTCAACGTCGTTGCCGAGCTGCTGCGACATGCCGCGCATGATGTTTTCCGCGCCCGTAGCGGCATACGCGCCCGGATTAAGGAACGCGGCGGATAGTGCCCATTTGACCACGGTGCCATTCGGATCGATGGCGTCAATGGTCTCGCGCAGTTGCGAATGACCGAAGCGGAACGCCGCCTGTGAGTATTCCAGGGAGATATCGGCATTGATGTCGTTGTCGTACGTTACGAACTCGGGCAGGTCGGGCGTGACCAGACGCGCATACTGGTCGATGGCGACATGCTGGTATTCCATCTCGTTGATCAGCTTAGTCGCCTCGAACATTTTGTCCGGATCCCAGGAGATCGTCGTGTGGTCAGCGAGCGTATAATTGCCGTTGGCGTCCGTGTAGAAGACCCCAGTTCCGTCGCTCACTGCCAACTGATAACCGTGCCTGGCGTTCGCGTCGGGTGAGGTCAGGATGGTGTTTTCGAGGTTGATCAACTGAACGTTGTGATTCTCATGGAACACGTGGTGCATGCCCGTTAGCGCAAAGTTCTCGTTCGCGCGCCCATCGCCCGCGATGTAATGGTCTGCCACCGATTCCATGAGAATTTCACCAACCGCGGCATAGACGGCAGGGTCGGTGGCGCTAATCGTGGAGTTGGCCGGATTGAACAATCCGTTCGTGATCAAGTCGCCAATGCTGAGAGTCGCCCGATTAATGCTGGTCCCAGCGGCTGCGTTTAGCGCGTCCACTGCGGCCTGGCTGACGTGGGCGGAATCGACATGAGGATTCATGTCGAGCAGGAGCGCCTGGCCGGTGTAGACGTATCCGCCAACTGAAACACCGTTCGTATCGATCACGTGGCCGCTCGCGTCACGGGCACGGTAGTTGTTGACGTCGTCCCAGGTCAGGTCGTCGCGACCTGTCACGATAAGATGCGCACGCAGCTCGGCGAGGGTTGGTACCGTGCGTGTGGTCGTCCCAACCCCGAGGCCGTCGGGACTGGCGTCGTTGAATACCTGGCTGTTGTAAGCCTGCGTATGATGGCCATCGAGCAGTTCCGCTCCCGGCCGCCATTGGTGAGTGTTCGGATCCTGCACCCATTCGCGCAGCAGGTTGGTGATTTGGGTATCCGATCCATAGCTCTGGCTCTGGTCGATATAGGGCGAGGTATGATCAGTATAGGTCGTCGGATCCTTCGTGGTCGTGAGGGTGTCGGCAGCGGAACCGGTACCTCCGACCAGATTGTCGGAACCCAGCGAGGATATTTCGTCGCCTGTGTTCCAATGACCGTCCGCGCCGGCCATCGAGACCCGCTGGTTGTTCGCGTCGAGCAATGTCCCCGGCTTCAGCATCGGCGCACCGACGAAATTGTCATCTGTTGTTGCGAGGTTTTGGTCTACGCCGCCCAGATACTGGTCATCGGCGGTGCCCCATTGCGCATCTGCGCCCGCGCTGGCGAGGTCATCGGCGGTGCCCCAGACCTCATCTGGGCCGGCGATCGACATCGGCCGGCCATGCAGGTCGGTGACCGTGTAGTGGTCCGGGGTGGCACGGGAGATCGTGATCGTGGTGTTACCAGTGCCGGGGATCACGTTTCCCATGCTGTCTAGGGTCGGGGCCACGTACAGAGGGTCGGTGGGGGCCAGCGGAATAATGATCTTTGCGCCCTGCCCGCCCTTGTCGATGAAGTCGAGGCCATGATCGAAGAACTGCCCGAACAGCGTGAAGATGCCGCTCATCGAAGGGTCGCCCGGCAGGGTGTTCAGGTTGCGTGCAACGTATTCAGTGATATCGGAATGATGCAGCGTCCCATCGGGGTTGACGCCGTCAATCACGTTAGTGGACGTGAACACGTCCGTGTAGACGCCGGTGCGGATCAGCGCGCTGCTCGAATTATCGACGACGGGCGCAAAGGTGCCGCCAAGTCCCAGCCCGGCATAATCGAAGACGGCCAGAGTACCTTCGTTGGCGCTACCAAGGGCAATGCTGATGTGACCCGTCGCATCAACACCGACCGCGGCTCCTGCGGCTCCGCCCACGACCTGCAAGCCGGTTTGCATTGCGGCCAACGCAGCTGCGACCGTCACGCCAGGACTGACGTCGATTCCAACAAGGTTGCCCGAGCTCGGATCAAGTGTGGACGCGCTATTATAGAACGAGAAGGCGACCATGCCGGCGCCGGTGCTGACAATGAGCAGTTCGCCAGGAGACATCAAGACGATCGCCTGGTTGCTGGCCGTAGCGGCGATGCCCGTCGCGGTGGCGACTCCTGGAGCCCCATACGACGAACTGATGGTCTGCGTGATCATGCGTGGAGTGTAGTCAACCACGCTCTTGTTCAGATCGGCGTACGCCGCCGGCGTTGCAAGCGTCGTCGACGCATTGGGATCTGTAACCCCTGAATGAGTATCGACATAGCCCGTGCCAGACCCATTGGTGAGGGCCGGGTTGAGCAACACCTGCGCCACGTAGTGATCGTAGTCAGCCTGTGTCAGGCGCGGGAACGGATCGTTGGTTCCGCCCCAGGTCCACCTGGTCAGGTCGACAAGGTTGTTGAAGAAGCCAGCAGGAATGCGAAACCCGCTGGCTTCGCGGGCGCCGTCGTAAATCGGCAGGTGGGTTACCGCATCTGTCGCGCTCAGCGGGTCGAAGCCGAATAATCCAAGCGTCTGAGTAACCCCCGTGGAGTCGGTATAGCCATAGATCGGACGGCCTTCTCCATCATACCCGATGACCTTGATCGCGTCGCGCATCTGGTCGAGCAGGAAATTGATGTCGCCCAAGGTGATGTCGAAGGGCTTGGCGGAGGGCATGTTCGGACTCCCACTTTGATGACGCGCGGGGCGCCTGATGATTTCGCTGGACGATCATGACCGTCACGCGCAGGTTGAGAAGGTCCCGAAGTCGAACGAATTTGATTGACCTAACGGGCTAGTCGACACGGAGGAAAGTCGGGCATGTCGATCAGACTAAAGTCCAATCCGCTACGACCTTTGGCCTACCGCATCCGCGGCTGGTGGGTCCGAAGGTCCCTTTTCGAACAATTCGCGTTCGCGTCTTCGGTGGTGCTGACGCTATCCGTCGTCGCAGTAGGCGGCTGGGTCGGCGCGCGCATCTCCGAGGGCGTTCTGCGCGGCACGAGCGGCGCTGCCGCATTGTACGTGACCAACTTCGTCGAGCCTCATGTACAGTCGATGGACGAAGGCGGCTCGCCTACCCCGGAAGACGCCCGCAGCCTTGACGCGGTGAGCGAATTGCTGAAATCCAGACGGCACGTAGCGTCGATCAAGATCTGGCGGCCCGACGGCACGATCGTTTACAGCACCCAAAAAAATCTGATCGGAAAGCAATTTCCCACGGCCGAGATACTTCCTTCGTTGCAAGGAAAAATCCGTGCGGAAATGGCCGACTTGGACGACGATGACAGCGAGTTCGAACGAACTCTCTCGATGCCGCTCTACGAGATATTCCTGCCGCTCTACAAAACCGAGACGGAAAAGATCATCGCGGTCGCCGAAATCTACGAAGACGCGCGGTTCCTCCTGGAAGATCAGGCCTACGCGGTCGTTGGCGCTTGGCTGGTCGTGGGCTCAGCAGGGCTCTGCACGTTACTTGTACTGTTTGCGATCGTCTATCACGGAAGTCTTACGATCCGGCGACAGAGGGCGGCGATAAAGCAGCGCTTGCGGGAGCAAACGAGGCTGCACCGTCAAAACGACGTCCTGCATTCGAAAGTTCGGGAAGCGTTGCGGAAATCAGCTCAGGTCGACGATCTGATATACACACGAATTGGCGTAGAGCTGCACGATGGACCGGCTCAACTTCTGTCGTTCGTCTTGCTTAGACTGGACGAGGTTGCAGGGGAATTGAAAGACATGCCTTGTCGCACACAGGCTCTCGTTCAGGAACTGCGTGGGGCCACCAAGGACGCACTCAAGGAGCTTCGCGCGATAGCCTCGGGCCTGTTCCTTCCCGATGGTGGGGACACGGGAGACCTGGCAAACGTAGTGCGGCGGGTCGTAAGCGCCCACGAAGGCCGAACGAATTGCAAGGTTTCCTATTGTGCGACGAACGTACCGGAACGGCTGCCACGAGAAATCGTTCGCTGCATCGCGCGCGTCGTTCAGGAGGCACTTAACAATGCATACAGGCATTCCGGCGTGATGGATCAAAGCATCTGCCTTGTCGTGAACGACGGTGCCTTGCACTTATCGATCCGCGATACGGGTCGCGGAATGCGAGCTGATCGAGCTGTAAACCATGGCGACTTTGCGGGCCTTGGGATACCAGGGATGGCGTCGCGCGTGGAATCTGTCGGCGGCACCTTTACGGTCAAGTCCGAGGAAGGATCGGGGACCATGGTGATTTGCACGATCCCGCTGCATTCACGCCCGGTTCCGACGCCTGAACCCTCTCGTTCACTGCGCTCTACGTCTCCAAAGATTAATTATTGAATTGCTTTCGGTTTTCTGCATATTATGCATGTGATTTAAGATGTGTGGTGTTTTCAGCGTTAACTTTGTTTGTGAGTAAATGGTATGGGTTCGCTCGTTGAACAAGTTTCACTTGCTCTCGTCGACGATCATCCGATTTACCGTCATGGACTCGCCGCCGTGTTTCGCGCGGAGCACGTCTTCAAGGTCGTGGCCGAGGGCACATCCTCCACGGAGGCGTTGGAAATTGCCAGGATCCACCGCCCAAGAATAATCCTTCTGGATTTGGGAATCCCGGGTGGCGGGATCGAGACCGTAAAACAGATGTGCGTCGAATTCCCTGAGACTCACTGCGTGATTCTTACAGCCTGCGACGATCCTCGAACCGGCATCGCCGCGCTTAACGCCGGCGCGCACGGTTACATCCTGAAAGGAGTAAGCGCGAGCGAGTTGAAGGCCGCGTTGTGGGCTGTTTACAAGAACGAATCCTCCTTCGTTTCCCCCGAATTCGCTGCCAGACTGCTTTCGGCCGCTCAGGAGAAGGAGCACGTGAAGAACGACATCGGGCTTAGCCATCGTGAAATGCAAATTCTGCTGGAAGTCGGACGCGGTTCGACGAACAGAATGGTCGCCGAAAAGCTGAGCTTGAGCGAAAAAACCGTCAAGCATTACATGAGCAGCATCATGCAGAAATATGGCGTCACCAACCGCGTTTCGGCCGTGATGGCCTATCATCGAATGCGCGAAAACCACGGCTAAGCGGAAGCGCAAGGACACTTTGCTGGTTGAGTCCTTCGGCGGTTGACGATCCGCTTGGCCCTGCCTTTCGTCGTGTAAAAGCTCAGTTAGGCAGGACATTCGCCGACCAGATGCTGTGGAACGTCGATGTCCGCTCTCGCCTCATCAGCGGACGTTTATCCCGGCGAGACTCAAAGTCCGCCTTGTGGCGCCAAGAGCTGCCGCTCCGCTCGTCGCCTTCTGGCCCGCATGCGAGGCACGGCGCGGTTCTGTATCGGTCTGCTTGTCGGGGTAAATCGGAAGCGGCAAGCTGCGCGTCCAACCGGTGCTTTTTTGACCCCCTGGACGAATTCTTGCCTACTCCCCCCAAATTACCTCAGCGTGCGGGTCTGAGGAGCCTTGCGAAACAGAGCGCCGCGAACGATGCTTACAAGTACCACTCATCAAAGGGACTCGTCATGTCTGTCGACACTCAAGCCGCCACTGACCGCCTCATGCGCCTCCTGAACGTCGAGGGCGTGACCGGAAAGGAGGCTGCGATAGGGCGTGAGCTCGTCGTGGCGCTGGAAGAAAGCGGCGTGCCGGCGGACGCGATCCGCCTCGATGACGCGAACACACGCATTCCCGTGCCGACGGAGACCGGCAACCTCATTGTCGACCTGCCCGGCCGCGGCGCGATGCACAACCAGCCGCGGATCATGTTCATGACCCACATGGACACCGTGCCGCTGTGCGCCGGAGCGAAGCCGAAGCTTGCCGGCCGCAAGATCGTCAACGAGGCGAAGACCGCGCTCGGCGGCGACAACCGCTGCGGCTGTGGCGTTCTCGTTACACTCGCGGCCGAGCTGGCGAAGCAGAAGCTTGATCATCCGCCGATCACGCTGTTGTTCTGCGTGCGGGAGGAGAGCGGGCTATGGGGTGCGCGCCACGTCAAGACCCAAGACCTCGGCTCGCCGGTCATGGCCTTCAACTACGACGGCGGCTCTGCCTCCAACGTCACCATCGGCGCGGTCGGCGCGGATCGCTGGCAGGTTGAGATTTTTGGCCGTGCCTCGCATGCCGGCGTCGCTCCGGAGCGCGGGATCAGTTCGACTATGATCCTTGCGCTTGCGCTCGCCGACGTGAAGGCCGGCGGCTGGTTCGGCAAGGTGGTGAAGGGCAAGCGGCAGGGCACGAGCAATGTCGGTCCCGTCACCGGCGGCGACGGCCGGCCGGCTGGGGACGCCACTAACGTCGTCACCAATTATGTGCACGTGCGCGGCGAAAGCCGTAGCCACGATGCGAAGTTTTTCAAGGAGATCACCAAGGCCTACAAGACGGCGTTCGAGAAGGCCGCGAAGCGCGTCAAGAACAGCGAGGGCAAGTCAGGCCGTATCAAGTTCAAGGCCGAGACCGACTATTATCCATTCCGCATGAAGGAAAGCCTGCCCGTGGTCAAGCGCGCGGTCGCGGCGGTGTCCGCCATCAGCGGAACGCCGACCATCCGCGCCGCGAATGGCGGCCTCGACGCGAACTGGATGGTCCGCCATGGTGTTCCGACCGCAACCTTCGGCGCAGGGCAGAACGAGCCGCACACGATCGACGAGTGGATCAATCTCGACGAGTACGACCGAGCGTGTGCGCTCGCAGTACAACTCGCGACGATGCGGTGAGGTGCTTCGGCCAGCCTGGGCTTCCGAAACATTCAGTCGACGCAAGAAAGCGTTCGCAACAGCCGAGCCACCTCACTCCCGACTCCCTCGGCGCTCCTCTTTTCTGTCCGGCGCAGGTCCATGCCGAAGCACCGTCCGCAGGATGCCAATAAAGAGCAACGCTGCGACCGGCCAATGGA